>BNJV01000597.1_pt1 | contig 38709 bp, 59 predicted proteins | sample 8540591 | NCBI WGS metagenome assembly BNJV01 (sample SAMD00202457, study PRJDB9452) | human saliva metagenome | host: Homo sapiens
CTGGGCTGGGGCGCCGATCGGCCGGGAGGTCAGCGGCGTAGAGAGAGCCGCGGACGTGCCAGAGACGGAAGGGTCCTGGCCGGTGGGAGGCTCTGGGGCGTGGAGGAAGTCGTCATCGTGCAGCGATGGTAATGCCTCAACACCCCTACCGTGCTAGGATATGTAGTCGACGGCACCCGACAATATGCAATTACTTTGACAAACCCACTTTTTCAGAACGACTTTCAACCCTCGAATTGCCCAATGAACCCCGGGCGGGAAAAATTTCGACAGCCCATTTCAACGCGTACCAAGAAAATGCAAGATTTATCAACAACGTCAAGCCACCCACTCCAACCGTCCACACAATATATGTACCAGTCGAGGAAAACACTGAGCAACAACGAAAATGTCAGCGCCCAAAGAGTACAACTAGTGCGACATACTTTTTAGTTACTCTTCTCATACTATTGATATCATTAGCCGCATTATTACTCCTGTACCACAACCGAACACGAGCCATGGAATACAATTTCAGGCACCTGGCTTGATTCATACGTTACATTGACTACACTTCGAGCAAGCCGCAATGACGGCAGCATGTTGCGATAGTAGGTAGCTTTCCGTTAGGGGAGCAGAGGCTAGCTCCATAGTCTCCAGCTGTCTCTCACGCAAAATACCATCGTTCGCATTGCATACTGCGACCTTCAATCGTCGACCCTACTTGTTGCGAACTACGCGTGGTTCACTAAGAAAGGTGACGATTTTCCTTTAATGTTAACTCGGGACTGGGTTGGAGTTGGCTTCAGTCTGGCCGCCCTAATCAGCCCTTACTTATTTATCTTACTCGCTCATGAAATCCTGACCCCCAAAACACTGGCGAGAGAGGCAGAGTATCTGAGTCGCGAACAAACCTATCTTCAAAAGTTGGTCAACGACGCGGCTGAAATCGAAAAGATGTGGCCGAAAACAAAATGAGGATGAATTCTCAAAACTAAAAACGACTCCGGCAGTTAACATATCGTCCTCAATAGCCGTCGCCTGCTGCATCGTCGGCCATGTTATTGTAAGCGCCCTTCACGTCCAGCCCGAGTGATTCTCCCATTCACTTTCTTATGGCGGTTTTAATTGGGCTTACATCCATTGCACTTTCTTTATGGTTTTCTTATTGACAGCCTGGACATGGAAGCAAATTTGGGTCCAGAAAAACCGTTGACTTTAATGGCGAGAAGTTACGTCGAATTATATTTGGATGGATATGAAAGTACCATGTTTTGCGTCCACAATAACAACGGTTTGCAACTTTCGTCGATCACCACAAAAGGCGAAGAACAGGCACCACCAGACCGAGACCAAGAAACCAGTCAAGCAGCCAGAGACTCCTATCAACTCGGGAATGAAGAGCAGCCTTCCAAGAAGGAGTGTTGCACTACATCGCAATCTTTACGTCCTTGACATTATTAGCTTTTATTTTCATTCTGCGGATATATTCTTTTTATCATAGGTAGGTCTGCATTCTGGTACGTCATTCCCGGAAATTCCATACATAAAGAACATCATAGACGGAAAAATTTATATCAAAATTGGTATTTCACTTGTTTGTGGGACACTTTCACTGTTATCGACCATCGCCGCGACCGATATTTACGCGCGAACCAGAAGGCAACCCACTTTCGTTTTAAACAGTGGACAAGGGTGTAAACCAGCTAGCTCAAAGTCGCATCCAAGGGATCGCAACGAACGACCGCGATGCGACAGTGCTACACAAACTGACTTCACAGACCCCTCCAGGGAAGCATGATGATGTTTTGGGGCACCAAGATGAAGCACTAAGACACCAAGTGGAGGCACCAAGTACGAACGTCCTACTGAGTAGTCCAGGTGCGTCCGACACCATGCCGTCTGGTGAGCAGCGCTCAGGAGACCAGTACGGCAGCGTCCCACCGACGAGGAGCACCAGCCCGACGAGGTACCGCTGCTGACGGACTCCCGCAGGACGAGGGCGGAGAAGAGGACAGTGACCAGGACGCTCAGCTTGTCGATGGGACGACCACGCTGGCGGGGCCATCCTGGAGGGCCCGGTAGTAGCAGAGCCAGGAGGCGCACGTCGCGGCCCCGGAGGCCAGGACAAAGCCGAGTTCACCACGCGGCACGGCGTGCGGACCTCCCGGGAGCTTCCCGGTGACGCGACCATCACCCAGGCCATCACTCAGGACCACCCCGGTGCGGATCGCGGTACCGAGGTTGACTCCACCCCAGTGATGCCAGCCTTACCGAGGATCGCGGTGAGCGCGGCGAAGAAAGGCTGAGCCGAGCGCATAGAGCAACCAGCCCCCGCCGTCGCGCACGGCCCGGGCAGGACGCGCAGGTCATCGGCGTCGAGCATCAACAACGTCCCGACCGCAATGAGCACAACCCTGAGCGCACCGATAAGGTCACCCTCCCCCAGGAAGATGAGGGCCAGCAGCACTGTCAGCACTGTGCTCAGCTTGTCGATCGGGCACCACCTTGCTGACGCTGCCGAGCTGGAGCGCCTTGAAGCAGCAGAGCCAGGAAGCCCTGGTTGCCAGCCCCGAGAGCACCAGCAGGCCCGGTGCTGCGGACATCGAGGTGAGCCAGCCCGGCTCTGCGAGCCGACGATGAACACCATGCCCCAGGCGCCCGCCAGCACCACGACAGGTGCGCAGCGCCGTCGCCACGGTCGAGTCAGTGGTGCGGATCCCTCCTTGGCCAGGACGGCGGTGATGCCGGCAAAAGCGCTGAGCCGCAGGCGAAAGACAATCCACATAAGGCAACCCTAACCTGCCTGCGCACGCACGGCACGGCGGGCACGAAGGCCCATACCGCGCCCGCCGTCGCTGGTCTTCCCTGCTCAGCGGGTCTTGCGCGGCACGGTGGAGGCCGCCACCCCCAGGACCACCAGGCCGAAGCAGACCAGGTAGGCCAGGTATCGGAAGAAATCGTCGGAGGGCTCGCTGGCCGTCGTGAGCTCGGTGACGGCGTCGACCGCCCAGCTCAGTGGGCAGGGCGTCGCCGACCGCCCTCCAGGGACGCGCGGCAGCTGGTCGCGACTGACCAGGAGCCCGCACAGGAACAGCTGGGGTGCGATGACCACCGGCATGAACTCGGACGGCCTGGAACTCCGGTGCGCGCGAAGGCCGAGACCAGCAGCCCCAGGGACACCCCGACGAAGGCGTCGACCAGGCGGTGAGCACCACCCACCCCCAGGAGGCGGAGATGTCCACGTCCAGGCCCCAGGCGGCTACGGCGCACAGGATGAGGGACTGGATGACGGCGGTCAGCGCGAAGGCGGTGGCGTAGCCGAACAGGAGGTCGGCCCGGTGGATCGGGGTGGTCCACAGCCGCTCCAGGGTGCCGCCCACGCGTTCGCGCAGCATGGCGACGCTGGTGACCAGGAACATGACCGTCATCGGCAGGATCGCCATCATGGAGACGGCGATGTGGTTGAACAGCAGGTCCGCACCGGGTAGTCGCGGTAGACGAAGTACAGCAGCGTCAGCAGCGCGGCGGGCACGATCGCGATGAGGGCTGACCGTGCGCCGGTCGGCGCGCAGCTGAGCCAGGATGCGGCGGGTGGTGGCCAGGTAGGTGCGCAGACGCATCAGCGCTGCCCTCCTTTCTGCCCGGGCCGGCTCTCGGAGTCGGCGATGACGGCCAGGAAAGCGGCGTCCACCGTGTCCGCCCCGGTGCTGGCCAGGAGGTCCTTGGCCGTGGTGGTGGCCAGGATGCGGCCCTGACGCATGAGGAGGACCTGGTCGCAGCGGAAGGCCTCATCCATGACGTGACTGGAGACCAGGAGGGTGACGCCGCGTCAGCCAGGGCGTGAAAGGTGGTCCACAGCTCCTCACGGGTGACCGGGTCCAGGCCGACGGTCGGCTCATCCATGACAAGCAGGTCGGGGTCAGCCACAGCGCGCAGGCCAGGCTCACGCGGCCCGGCCTCGCCGCCGGAGTAGGTGGACATCGGTCGGTCCGCCAGGCGGTCAGCCCGACAACGTCGAGAACCTCGTCCAAGTCGCGGGCCCGGCTGCCGGCCAGGAGGCGAAGTAGCGCAGGTTCTGGCGGGCGGTCAGGTCGCTGCAGACGGCCTGGTCCTGGGTGACATAACCGACCTGAGCCGCGCACGGCGGCGGCGGCACCGGGGCGTGCCCGAGGACCTCGACCCGCCCGCGGTAGCTGGACGCCGACGACGGTGCGCATGAGGGTGGTCTTGCCGCAGCCCGAGGGGACCGAGCAGGCCGGTGATCGTGCCGGGCGCCAGGTTCAGGGCCAGGCCGTGGAGGATCTCCTTGCGCCCGCGAGCTCACGCGCAGGTCCGTCGCGGTGACGGCCGGCTGCGCCGAGGACTGCAGGACGGTGTCTCGGCTGAGTCGTGCGATTGGTTGCCGGGCCCCCGACTCGGGGCGCCTCTCCTTCATCGCTTTTCATGCATGTGATGAATATGGGTCGACGATGACCCGCTGTCCAGAGGCTGGGGCTGGAAACTGTCCATGGGACGACTTTTGAACAACCCTTCAGCCAGAGCGGTTCCCCATCCCGCAGGTCAGGGTGGCATGGCTGGGCCCCAGGCCAGACACGCAGCTTGCAAAGCGGTCCCAACGAGACAAAACTCGGCTCGAGACCGAGGCCGATCTCAGTGATCGAGTCGGGATCGGTGACGTCGGGCAGGTCGTCGAAGGCGTAGTGCTGAATGGTGGGGCCGATGAGCGCGGCGACGCGCCTCGATGTCGAGGCCGGCGATGATGGTCCCCATGCGGGCGACCCAGCGGGCCAGGCCGAGCCCGATGATCTGGCTGGCAATGAGCTGGGCGCGCAGCTGGGGCGGTCGAGGGCAGAGGCGGGTGACGATCGGCGAGAGAACGGTGGCGATGAAATCACGGAAGGGCTCGACGTCACCGCCCTGACCGAGCGCGGCATGGATGACTGCGGTGAGCGGTCCGCGCCCGCGTCGTCCCATGCAGGCCGATGAGGCGCGCACGATTCCCTCCCCAGCTGTTCGGGCTCGAGGCTCGGTGAGCAGCCCGGTGCATGAGGTTGGCGTCAGACCCCGGCGGTCGACCTCGATGACGGCCTTGGCGAAGAGCGTGGCCCGATCCGGGAAGTAGTGGTGGACCAGGGCCGGGTCGACGCCGGCGTCGCGCGCGATGCCGCGCAGGGAGGTCTGGTAGCCGTCGCGGGCGAAGGCGGTGCGGGCCGCCGCCAGGATGGCCTCGCGCGTGTCCGGGCTTCCCGCGGGCCGCCGCCCCCGCGGGCTCATCGCTCACTCGTCTCGCTCATAGTCAGAGCATGCCCGCATGCCGCTCCATTGGGAAGCAGCCGCGCTACGCTTCTACGACGCTGAAGAATCTGCATCGCACAGCTAGGGACGAGCGAGCATGGGCACCTACAGGACGACGAGCGGAGCCACGCTCACTGACGACGAGATCGAGCGACTTGGTGAGGCAGCAGAACGAGGAGAGTATCCGGCACCCCTGGCGACCTCATCACCATCACGCCAGTCGTTGCAGAGCGCACACAATACGCGCACACGCCTCTGCGTCAGAGCCAGCTCGATGATGGTTCAAATAATACGTTGGATCACACCGCCTCAAAAACGGTAGGCAACCTATAGTTTTCAAGACCCGGAATGATCTTTTTGAGGTTTGATACGAACAATAGAAGCGACTTGGCTGAGTACGAGTTCCATAATATTCATCAAGCCCACGCCACACTCTAGAATCGAATGAAGAGTTGTGCCCACACTGAGCACCCGACAAACTGAGAAATGACGGCAGATACATCCGACCAAGTCGGAGCATGCAGAACCTCTTTCACGCCAATCCCATGAAGATGGGAAAATTCAAAAATAATCATAGCCACTCGGGAGGTTTAAGGTAAGTACTGTACCTATCGACCACCTTACCTTCACTTACTAGCACCATGGCAATCTGACAGGCAGATACAGCACTCTTATTAGCGGTTTCAAAATCGACCGCAACAAATGAACTCGCTTTAAGATCTTCATTGTTGGGAACCAATAGAGACGCCCTGAACGACCACCAGCAAAGCCGGTAGCCTGAAGAGCCGAGACGGTTACCACGCTCCAAATGAGCTTTCGAACATCCCGTCGAAACACTAGAATCGGAAGTTCGCGCGACCTTATTCGCTTTAGCCACCTCTACTAATCGCTTCCATTCCTCATGATACTCCGACGAGTCCCTACCTTCAGATTTAGCCACCAACTCCTGAGCCTTTGCCAATCGTTTTTGCAGGTCTATGCGATAGTCAACACGCGGAGCTGGAAGACCGAGAGAAAGCCAATTCTGTACAGTCAGCACTTCATCCTTGTAGGATTTCATCTTGTGCTGAATTATCGCCACCTGGATAACATAGTACTCCATCACATTACCAGGATTTCGCACCGCCACATCAATCATCGCATTCATGCAACCAACAGCGAGCGAGAGGGCCCGATCCCACTCCCCCTTCCGCTTCAAGTGCAATATTTCCGACACCCAATCACAAATATCGCAACCTCGATAACGAGGCATTTCCCACCCTGATCCAGATCACTCAGCTTGACCCAATCTACAATGAGGATTAATCCACCCCTTAAGAGAGTAACTTGGTTGGACTTTGAGGTTGACTTTGAGACCTCGAAGATGAGCGTTTAAGGAATCTAAGTAACCCCATCGTTCAAAACTCCCATCACAAGACAACAGACTCCATCTTTGGAAGTCCAGCACGATATGAGTGTAGCACGCTTCAAGAATGGGAAGCACACGAAAACTAGACCGATACAACACAACAACAGTATCCACCCGAAAGCAGATATCGCAATCTCATCATTACGTTAAAACAGTTGTAACCAAAATATAATTCAACCCTAATTTTTCAGGTCAAACCTGAGTGAATTTAGCCCCAGGCTTCAGACTCCCAGCCGCGTAGTTCTGCCAAGTATGAGTCGTCAGGGCGGGTTCGACTCCATAGCCTTGCGCAGCTTAGTGAACCGGTCATCTCGGCGCTCGCGGGCAAGCAACTCGCGGACGACGGTGTCCACGCTGGTGCCACGCTCGTCAGCCAGTCTGCACAGATCGTCCTTGACTCCGATCTCCACAGGATCGTCACCATCACCACTGCCTCACTCCCACAGGCCGCTGGCGTGGGCGAGGACGGCCAGGGCGACGGGGCCGGCCGAGGCGGTGCGCATGACATGTGGGCCCAGCCGCACCGTCGTCGCCCCGGCCACCTCCAAGGCCGCCGTCTCCTCGGGGCTGATACCGCCCTCGGGCCCCGACGCGACGGCCAGCGCCAGGCGCCTCTCCGGGCGCGGGCAGGCGCACCGACTCCATCGCGGTGCTGATCGGGGTGCTGGCCTCCTCGTGCAGGACCAGCACCACGCCCCCGCTGAGAACCGTCTGCCTCACCCAGTCGGCCAGCCTGCGGGTGTCCCGCACCTCTTCAACCTCGGGCACGCGGGCCCGACGGGCCCTGCTTGGCTGCCTGGAGGGCGGTGGCCTGCCAGCGCTGACGCCCCTAGCCTGTTTGGCCCCCTGCCACACGGACACGCAGCGCTCGGACTGCCAGGGCAGCACCAGCCCCACCCCGACCTCGGTGGCGGTCTCCACGGCCTGCTCATCGCGCCCGCCCTTGGCCAGGGCCTGAACGAGGCCAGCCACGGCGACGGTTCGGGCTCCTCAACGCGCTCCAGGACCCGCACGGCCAGGCGGTCCCTGGCACCGCCGACGCCGGCCCCGGTCACCTCGCACAGCAGGCGCAGGCCCGCACCGTCAACAGGTCCACGCGCTCCTGGGCACGCAGGCGCTTAACGGTCACGGCATGGCGGGCCTCAGGCCCGGTGAGCATGGGGACGGTCCCGGTCCCCGCCGATGCGACAGCGTCGGCGGGCTCAATGGTCTCGGGCGTCAAGAGAAAGACGGGTGCGGTCACGGCCCCAGCCTACGGGCCGCATCGAACCGGTGTCCGCCGGCGGTGCTAGCGTCAGTGACCATGACCGAGTTATCTTCAGCTGCCCATTCCCCTCAGTCGTCCCCGCCCCCACCTACACCACCGCCATCACGGTGGAGGACTTCCGCCGCAACCTGGATGCCGTCCGCGCCCGAATCGCCGCCGCCGCGAAGCGCCGCTGGCCGCGACGCCTCCCAGATCCGTCTGCTGCCGGTGTCCAAGACCGTCCCCGAGGAGCGCCTGCGTACCGCCTTCGCTGCGGGTATCACCCAGATGGGTGAGAACAAGGTCCAGGAGGCCCAACGCAAGAGCGAGAACCTGGCTGACCTGGGCATCTCCTGGTCGGTCATCGGCCACCTGCAGACGAGCAAGGCCAAGAACGTGGCCGTCTTCGCCGACGAGTTCAGGCCCTGGACTCCCCTGCGCCTGGCCGAGGCCCTCGACCGGCGTCTCCAGGCGGCCGGGCGCGGCCTGGACGTCTACGTGCAGGTCAACTCTCAGGCAGAGCCCAGCAAGTTCGGGCTGGAGCCGGCCGACGTCGCCGACTTCCTCGCGGCACTGCCGGCCTACTCCTCACTGCGGGTGCGCGGACTCATGACCCTGGCCGCCAACACCGGTGACGAGGCACGGGTGCACGAGTGCTTTCAGCATCATGCGCCGGCTGCGCGACGCCGCCCTCCAGGCGGGCACCGTCGGCGACGGGCTGCTGTCGATGGGGATGAGCGGGGACTTCGAGGCCGCCATCGAGGGCGGCTCCACCTGCGTGCGGGTGGGCCAGGCGATCTTCGGGGCCCGGGCCACCCCGACTCCCACTACTGGCCCAAGTCACCTCGCGCCGACCAGCCGCCGGCCAACAGCTGAACGGCGGTCCGCCAAAGCCGCCCGCCCAGCCGCCGGGTAGCGCTCAGCGCCCGGAGAAGCGCTCCTGAGCTTGCCCATGACGCCAGAGTCGCGCACGGGCTCGACGTCGTCCCTCCCGCGCAGGCAGGGCCAGCTCGGCCAGCAGCTCGCGCTGGCGGTCGTCCAGGTGCGTGGGGGTCTCCACGACGATGGACACGTGCAGGTCCCCGCGGCCTTTGCGGCGCAGGCGTCCCACGCCCAGGCCGTCGAGGACGACCTCGTCGCCGGGCTGGCTGCCGGCCTTGACGGTGACGTCTGCTCGCCATCGAGGGTCTGCAACGGGAAGACGGCGCCCAGGGCGGCCGCGGTCATGGGCACGCGCAGCTCGGTGTAGAGGTCGTCGCGCTCGCTAGGAACTCGTGCGGCTTCTCGTGGATCTCCAGGTAGGGTCGCCGTTAGCCGCCGGCCGGGCAGCCTCGCCGCGCCCTGACATGCGGATACGGGTCCCGGTGGACACCCCTGGCGGGATGGAGACCTCAGGTCCTGCGCGCACCCGGGTGCGGCCCTCGCCGGAGCAGTCCTTGCAGGGGGTGACAATGACGGTGCCGTAGCCCTGCGCAGCCCGGGCAGGGTGAGGAGGTCATCACCCTGACCCAGGAGGGTGCGGGTCATGCGCTGGACGTTGCCGACCCCGTTGCACTGGGAGCAGGTGACCGGCTCGGTGCCCGGCGCACAGCAGAGCCCTCGCAGGCGGTGCAGGTGACGTGGGTGTCGATGGGTACTGACCGGGTCGCCCCGAAGGCGACGTCGGAGAGCTCCACGTCCACGGCCACGAGGGAGTCCTGGCTGCGTCGGGCCGGGAGGCCGGTCCGCGGCTGGCCGTTCCCCGCCAAAGAAGGACTGGAAGATGCCGCCCAGGTCGCCGAAGTCGGCTCCGGCGAAGCCCCTGCCGAATCCGCCGCCGCCTCGCACGGCGTCCTCCCCACCCAGGTCGTACATCTGGCGCTTGTCGGCGTCGGAGAGGACCTCGTAGGCGGTGGAGACCTCCTGAACTCCCTCCTCGTGGCCGGGGCCGGCGACGTCAGGGGTGCAGCTGGCGGGCCTTCTTGCGGTAGGCCTTCTTGATCTCCTCGGGGCTGGCGTCGCGGCTGACGCCGAGGACCTCGTAGTAGTTGCTCACCGCGTTCTTCCTTTACGGCTACGACTTCTTCGGTGGATGTTTGGGGGCGGGCCCGGCCAGGCCGCAGAGGGCGGGTCGGGCAGGCCGGTTCTCACGTCTCCGGTGGGGACAGGAACCGGGACAGGTAGCTGAGCCACGGCCCGGACGGCGGTCATGGTGGCCGGGTAGTCCATGCGGGTGGGGCCGATGACCCCGAGGTGGGCGACGGCCTCACCGGTTCCCGGCCCGTAGGTGGTGGTGACGACAGAGGCTTCGGCCAGGGCGTCGTCATGTTCTCCGAGCCGATGCTCACGCGCATCCGGTTCTCGCCGGCCGGGCACCGTCAGCGGCGGTGAACAGGCAGCAGCACCACCTGCTCCTCGACGGCGTCCAGGAGCGGACCCAGGAGGAGAAGTCCGGGGATGGCGCGGGCCAGGTTCGCGGTCCCAGCGACGACGAGGCGCTCCCTCCCGCGTCGGGGACGCAGGGCGGCGATGAGCTCGTCGGAGACGGCCTCGAGCAGGAAGCGCTCGTCGGCGGACGCCTGCTCGGCCAGGGTGGCCAGGATCGGGGCGACGTCAGCGGCGCGGCGACCCGCGAGGCGCCGTTGAGCCGGGTGCGCAGGGCGCTCCAGGACGAGGGGTCGACGACGTCGGCGATAGTGAGCACCCCGTCATGGCGCGCGCTCAGGAGCCCAGGACCTGAGGGGTCACGGTGCGCTGGTCGACGCGGCCGGTGTCGGTATGATGACCAGCAGGACGCGCTCGGGCCGAGGGCCACGAGCTCGAGGTGCTGGAGGGCGGCGTACCGCAGGCTCGGGTACTCGACGACGGCGAGCTGGCCGGTCAGCTGGGCCAGTGCCCGCACGGTGCGGGCCACGACCTGCTCAGGTCGACCGCCCGGACAGGAGCGCGGTGATGGCGGCCCGCTCGGGCGCCGAGAGGGGCTTGATGCGGGCGACCTCGTCGACGAAGAGGCGGTAGCCCCTTCTGGGTGGGCACGCGCCCGGCCGAGTGTGCGGCTGGTGGATGTAGCCCTCGTCCTCCAGAGCCGCCATGTCGTTGCGGATGGTCGCCGGGGACACGCCCAGCCGGTAGCGCTCCACGAGGGCCTTGACCCCACGGGCTCGCGCGTGCGCACGTAGTCGGTGACGATGGCGGACAGGACCTGAGACGTCGGTCGTTGACACGGGTCCTCCTCCCTCATCAGTGCCGAGACGCGATCGAGTGCTGGCGTCAGGCGGCAAGCCACCCCGCACACCGGTGGAGTGCGGCCAGCGATTAGCACTCACCCCACGTGAGTGCCATCCTACGCTGTGGTCCGGCGGGTCCACCGCCGGCGGACCGTGAGTTTCCCCTACCGTGCCGAGGGTGAACACGCCCGCCCCGTACCACTCCCCTGATCCCGGATCGACTGCCGCCCGCCGAGCCGCCCCTGAGGGCTCGCGCCGAGGCCGAGCAGAAGCAGTAAGCCAGAGCCCCGGCCGGTTCGCGCTCGCGCGGTGGGGCGGCTGCGAGCAGATCCGCTGCCCGCAGGCCGTCGTCGAGTGACCGCTACGGCGGGGACGTCCTGTCGGTCAACCCGCACCGCACGGGCCCGGCGCCATACGCCCGGAGTCGGTGCACGCCGGTGACGCCGGACTGGTGGTTGAAGACCGGCAGACCGGGTTCGTCGGTGCTGCGGTGGCGGTGGAGAAGTCGGGCGGTCAGCACGTCGTGGTCCTGGAGGACCGTCACGGCGTGCGCCGCGGGCTTCGCCCTGGGGCCGGGGTTCTGGATCGAGGGCCGCCGGTGATCCTGGACCCGCCCGTGGCGCGCAGGCGCACGCCCACCGGAGCGGTAGCGCCGCCGGGAGACGACTGACGGCCTCAGGCTCCTACGCGGTCGAGGGCGAGCGGGCCAAGGTGGCGCGCGCCTCACGCATCTGGGTGGAGGGCAAGCACGACGCCGAGCTGGTGGAGAAGGTCTGGGGTGACGACCTGCGCCACGAGGGCGTCGTCGTCCTCATGCTCGACGGCGTCGACAACCTCGAGGAGGTCATGGCCGACTTCGGCCCGGCCCCCGAGCGGCGGGCCGGTGTGCTCGTGGATCACCTGGTGGCCGGTTCCAAGGAGTCGCGGATCGCCCAAGAGGGTGGCCGAGATGCCCGGTGGAGAACGTGCTGGTCCTGGGGCACCCGTACGTGGATGTGTGGCAGGCGGTCAAGCCGGCCCGGCGTGGGGCCTGGAGCGCTGGCCGGACATCCCGCGGGCACCGACATCAGCACGGCACCCTGGAGGCCCTGGGCTGGCCGCACGCCGACCAGGCCGACGTCGCCCGGGGCTGGCAGCGCATCCTGGCGACGGTGCGCTCCTACAAGGACCTCGAGCCGAGCCTACTGGGCCGCATGGAGGAGCTCATCGACTTCGTCACCGCCCCGGGAACACGCTGAAGCCGGAGACGGCTCATGAGGACAGGGCGGCTCAGCCCTCAGCGTCCTCGGTCTGGTCAGCCAGGGCCAGGCGGCGGGACTGGGACAGCAGGCGAGCGTCGAGCGCCAGCAGCACCCACGGTGAGCACCCCGCCCAGGACCTTCCACAGGAGGCCCGGGGCGATGAAGAGCAGGACCATGGCGGCGATGACCGGGCACCAGGTGCTTCATGGAGCGACCCACGTAGCCGCCGAAGCTCGGCATCTCGACGCCGTCGGACTCGGCCACGGACTTGACCATGAAGTTCGGGCCGTTGCCAATGTAGGTGATGGCGCCGCACAGGACCGCCCCAGCGAGATGGACACGAGGTAGAGCTCGGGGACCCCCGGCCACGTTGTCCGCCGGGTGTGCGGACCTGCCCGGCCATCTCGAAGAAAGTGGCGTAGGGTGGGGGCGTTGTCCAGGACGGAGGAGAGCCCGCCGGTGAAGACGAAGAAGGTGACCTCGTTGAGCGGCAGCGAGCCGGCCACCCTCGTCAAGGTAATGCAAGGCCGGGAATCATGGTGAGGAAGATGCCGATGAACAGGATGGCGACCTCGGCGATGGGGTCCCAGGTGAACTGGTTGTCCTTGAAGCGGACTCGCGGCTGCCCAGGAAGTAGGAGCAGGCCGCGGCGGCGAGCATGATGATCTCGCGCACGGGGATCCAGTCGCCCGGGAGCGCGTGGCCGGTCCTCAATGGCGTGGACGTCGACGGAGGGCGCGAAGGCGACGGCGGCGATGATGGCGGCGAAGAAGACGAAGTTGAGTGAACCCTTGAGGCCGAGGGCCTCGATCTCGGTGTCGTCGTCATGGACGGCCTTGGCCGGCTCCTGGGAGTAGTAGTAGGAGTCCAGGGCGTAGTAGCTCACCAGCAGCATGGCGTTGACGAAGAGGTACTCGCGCAGGAGGTTGAAGGTCCAGGTGAAGGGCACCCGCGCAGGAAGCCCAGGAACAGGGGCGGGTCGCCCAGGGGCGTGAGCAGTCCCGCCGCAGTTGGCCACGATGAAGATCGTGTACAGCACCGTGTGCACGCGGTAGCGGCGCTCCTTGTTGGTGGCCAGCAGGGGCCGGATGAGGAGCATGGCGGCACCGGTGGTACCCACGAAGGAGGCGATGACTCCGCCGATGGCCAGGAAGATCGTGTTGTTGCGGGGCGTGGCCCGGATGTCGCCCTTGAGGAAGATGCCTCCGGAGACGACGAACAGGGCCAGCAGCAGGCAGATGAACTGGAAGTACTCCACCACGGCGGCGAAGACGACCTCCCAGCCGCCGAGGACCCACATCCAGGCGGCCACCGGCACACCCCAGGCTCACGGCGACGAGCAGCTGGCTGGAGTGCTTCTCCCACCAGTGGGCCGTGGCCGGAATCAGCGGCAGGACGGCGATACAGGCGAGCATGCCCGCGAAGGGCAGGACGGACCACCACTCAAGATGCACGGCGACTTCCTCACAGAATCGGGGTTGTTTCACGTCACCATACCGTCCCGGGCATCAGTTTCCCCGGCGAGGGCCTGTGGTCTCTCGTGCTGAGACCGACTTTCCGGCCTGCTGCGGCTAGTGGGGGCCGCGCCGGCCTCAGATCCAGCCGGCCAGCACCTTTCTGGCCTGCTGAGCCAGGGTGGCGACGGCGCCGTCAGAGTCGTTGCCCCAGGGGATGTAGTGGAAGCTGCCGCCCCCAGCAGTGGTGAAGGTCTCGCGGTTGAGCTGGTTGATCTCCTCGAGAGTCTCCAGGCAGTCCGAGACGAAGCCGGGGCAGATGACGTCGAGGCGGGGGCAGCCGGCACGGCCCAGCTCTTCGACGGTGTCGATGGTGGCCGGCCCGATCCAGGCGGCGGGCCCGAAGACGGACTGGAAGGTGAGCTGGGCGAGGCCCTCGGGCAGGTCGAGCCGCCGTGAGAGGAGCTCGACGGTGCGCTCGCACTCGGCGCGGTAGGGGTCTCCGGCGTCGTGCATGGCCTGGGGGATGGAGTGGAAGGACAGCAGGAGGCGCTCGCCGGCGGCCGGGTCCGGGGCGGCCGTGGACCTGCCAGTGCTGCTCCAGGGCGACGGCGAGGGCCTCGATGTAGGCGGGCGCCGTCTCGAAGGAGCGGATGGTGCGCAGCTCGGGCTGGTTGCGGGAGGCCAGGATGAAGCGGGCGGCCTCATCGACGACGGTGCCGGCCGAGGAGGCGGCGTACTGCGGGTAGAGCGGGAGGAGGGCGATCCGGCGGCAGCCGGCCTCCATGAGCTCGTCCATGACATGCCGCAGGGCCGGCTGCCCGTAGCGCATGGCGATCCGGACCTGGACCGATTCGCCGAGCTCTTCCTGGAGCAGCTCGCCCTGGCGCTTGCTGTAGTGCATGAGCGGGGAACCGAGCGGCTGGTCTCCTCGCCGGGGCGCCAGATGGTGGCGTACTTCGCTGCCGATGCGCGAGGGCGCACCCGCAGGATGATGCCTTCAGGACGGGGCGCCACAGGAGGGGTGCGTCTCAACGATCCGGCGGTCGGAGAGGAACTCCCCGCAGGAAGGGCCGAACGGCTCTGGCCGTGGGGCCGACGGCGTACCGAGGTTGGCCAGAATGAGGGCGGGACGCTCGTCCGCGCCACGCGGGACGGGGGCGGTGGGGCTCAGGGCACGGAGGTCCTTGGGATGGGCAGGATCGTTCTCGACGACGACGGTGTTGAGCGACGTCGGCCTCACTCTAGCCGAGCGGGCGCGCCTTCCGGCTCGCAACGAGTCCGCGCCCCGCCGTCTGTGACGAGCGGGGCGCGGAGGAGACCTGAAGAGATGAGGTCAGCGGACGACGTCGTAGCCCTGGATGCGCACGTAGGAGTAGGCGGAGAGCAACATCGCCAGCGGGACCGTCACAAGCCAGCCGAACACTGTCAGTACGCCAACAAGGTAGAGGCCGGCTCCGGTCAGGGCGAAGGGGAAGAGCTCTCCGACGTGACTGGACAGGGTGGCCCAGGACGCCTTCATTCCTGCGATGCCGTCCATCCCCTTGTCCACAGTGAAGTACACCGAATAGTGGAAGAGGAAGGCCGCAATGATGCCCGGAATAACGCACAGGAGGGAGCCCACGGACGTGGCGAGCCAAGTGAGAAAAGCCGCGAGAAGGCTCGCACCGAAGTTCGGGAAAGTGAACAGGTCACCCCCAGGCCAAGGGCCTCCCCGTGGCCACCTTGATCGCCATGTGAGTGGTCACGATACTAGCGAAGAGGCCGATGGCGAAGGCGATGTAGGTTCCAGAAGGACCCACCAAGCCGAAACCGTGCTCCTCTCCGTTGATATTATAGTGAGCCTCAATGGTGAAGCTCGAAAGAACGGTCCACAGGCCCATCCCCACAATGAGAATGAGCGCATTCTCCTTGAACTTGGACCATGCCCAGGACATGCCGTCGCCGACGCTCAGCGGCACGCCGCCCATCGCGCCTGGAGGATAAGGAGGCATCCCTCCACCGGCGCTCATACCGGGTTGGGGACCGTAGCCGGGCTGCTGACGAGGGTCGGGGCCGGCCCCGTGCCCCAGGGCACCCCCGGTCTGAGGATCGTAACCGGGTTGCGCCGCGTAGTCAGGGGCACCTGCCCCTTGGGGGACGCCACCGGACTGGGAACCGTCGTCTGGGTAACCTGGATACTGCGGAGTAGTCATCTCACCAGCCTGCCGTGAGTTCCTGACATAACGCTGGATATATTACTACATCAGCTGAGGCAGACCTTGAGCGGCTCGCGCCTGCTGGATCGACGCAAGGATCTTCCTCCTGCTCCACGTCACGAACTCCAGGTCGCCTCCCCGTGCGGTTGAGATGACGACGGTGGCGTGGAGAATGAAGGTCTTGGGGCGTGCAGCAGGATTTCTACCACGGGGATACGTAGCCGACTTCGCTCACTGTTGAGATTCATGGCGTGAGGCTCGAGATGACCTCCGTGGTGGTGACCAGGAGATGCCCACCACGCGCCACGCGACCCCGCGCACCAGTGAGGGATGGCGGGCAGCGAGATGAACCGCTCGAAAGCAGAGGCTGGCCGGTCGAGATGGTTCGCAGGCACCCCTGAGCAGGACCTGCACCCCAGGTGTCATCGTCATAGCCGTCCCTCTCGATTCTGCCCGGTTATTGACCTATCGTCAGGCTACTCCGCCTCACCAGCTCAGCGCGATGGGTAGAACCACCCGACAACACACGGATTCGTTCGTCACAATGCCCTTCCTGAGGTAAACACCTCTGCGACCAGAAGCACGGGACGTTCTCGGCTCCCTGCCTCCAGCAGTCGCAGCCTTGCTAGACTCACTGGGTCAGGGCGCGGGTGACGGTGTCAGTCCGAGGCGGCTGCGCAGGGTGAGGAGCGCCGCCCCCTGAGGCAGCACTCACATGGAGGAAGCCCGTCAACCACGAGACCTACCAACGACGAGGAGCGCCTGCGTAAGGTCTACCAGCGCAAACGCAACCAGGGCACACAGCTCAGAGCCATGCCGTCCTCGCCCCTAACCCACCGCGACACCCTAACCCTGCACGCCATGATCCGCAACGACATTCTCTACGCCCCCATCCATCAACACAGCCACCCGCAGCCGCTTGACACACCACACAGCACCCTGCTACTTCCGGTTCTGTACGCTCATCTGTGGTAACTTCTGGTTCCGTCCACTCGTTCGAGGCTCCGGGAGGCCCTCATGACTCAGCCCACAACACAGTTGCCACGCGCACGAGTCATCACCGGGACGGCGGCCGAGCAGGAGCTCCGCGCGATGGGCCTGTCCCTTCCAACCTCACTCGGCCCCTGCGTTGAGGGGTTGCAGAGCGCAGTCGCCGGCTACTCACCTTTCGAACCGGCGATCTCCTTCGGGTTCTCCATCTGGTCGAAGATCGTGGGAGCGCTGCGCAAACAGCTCAACGGCGAGGACTGGAAGCACCATGACATCGCCAACGCTCCCCGATCAGTCAGCCCAGACGGGAACCACGGCAATCGCAGCAGTTGGCGGCGACTCACAGACTGCTCACGCGGATGGTAACCCGCGCAACGCACGCACCAAAGGCCCCAGATTCGCCAATGAGGTCGAAAACAACGCAGCAAAGAGTAGCGCTCCGCGATACACGCAGTGTCGGCTCAACCTCGGACCGGGCGATGAGGATACAGTCTTTCGCCGACCTGCAAACCTGGGTCCTGCTCTATTTCTGGGACCGAGCCAGCAATGAGTTACGCCTGGAGCTGTCACTGCCGATAGACTGCGACAAAGGCTTCGTCACCCAGTGGGAGACACGCATCATTCTGCCCACACAAGACCTTTCAGGATACACTGACTTGACTTCCGGTGACGAAATGCAGGCCTACGCAGCCACACAGGACGTGGACTTCGAGATCACCGCTATCTCATGACACTCGAGGCATCGCGAGTCACCCTGGCCAGACAGAGGGCAGGACTGTCCAAGTCAGCACTAGCCCACAAGCAGGGACGACACTCGCACAGTAACAACATGGGAGTCTGTGGGACCCCCTCATCGAGATTGCATCAGATCGCGACCATCACAGGCATGCCGCCTGAGTTCTTCTCGACCAAGGAGATTGACCCTACTGGACGAGAAACAGGTGTTCTTCCGGGCACGACGACGTTCTCCATCCGTCTTACTGCGTCGTTCAACAGCGTTCGGAGCACTGGGCGTCGAGTTCTACAGGTCCATCTCCAAACATTTTAGGACACCTGCCCTCAGCCTGATCGACACCGAGTTTCGCAACTCACCTCAAGAGGCGGCTATAGCTCTGCGTCTAGCATGGGGAATGGGTCTGGGACCTGCTCCCAACCTGGTGCAGATGGCTGAGGCTCACGGCATCAGAGTCCTCAGGATTCCCATTGGAGGACGTCAAAGTGGATGCATTCAGTTTCTGGTCAGCGGATGGGACGCCCCTTCATCTTTCCTGTCCCGTGTCAAGACAGCGGAGCGTTCACGTTTCGATCTGGCACACGAGATCGGGCCACTTTGATACTCCACTCAGATGTCACCAGAACCGAAGAGTCGACAGACCGACAGATCGAGCATGAAGCGAACATTTTTGCCGCCGAGTTCCTGCTTCCCACAGAGTCCTTGCGTGCCAAACTATCAAATCCTCCGTCACTCGATACTCTGATGAAGATCAAGATCACCTACGGAACGTCGGCCATCGCAACGGCGCGTTCGATCTACGACGCAGGAGTGCTGTCGGACTGGGGATACCGGCAGATGCTCGCTGCGCTCACCACACGAGGCTTCCATCACGGAGAGCCGGGCAGTATGCTCCCTACGAGAAATCACGAGTCTTCAGCACACTCAATGATCATCTCGAGGTCTCGAGGACTCTCGGTCTCAGACTGGGCCAGGACAATCGGTCAACGTCCTGACGATGTTACTGGTTTTATGCTCGGCCAAGCACTTCACGCAGCCCCGCCTCCGGGTACGGAATCCAGTTTTGAGAATCTGGTCAGCGAGAAGCACCCGGCTGTCAAACCAAACACTTCAGATTGTGAAGTAGCCCAGTTTCAGCAGTACCGTGGGTTGGGTTCATCGAGGTCAGGGCGCGGGTGACGGTGTCGGCCATGAGACGGCCGCGCAGGGTCAGGACCGCCCGGCCCTCAGGGCCGCTCCGGCGTCGAGCAGTCCCATCGCCGACGAGGCCGGCCACAACAGGGCACCAGGTGCGGTGGGGTGGCTCGGCTCGCCATCAGGGCCGGTCCGCTGAGGGGCAGTCCGGCCGGTTCCCGAGGCTCGCCAGCTCGATGCCCTCACGCAGCCGGATGCCCAGCATGATCCGCTCCAGCTCGCGGGACTCGGCGTCGATGACCTCGTGCCCGGCCACGGGCAGGTGACCGGTGGCGATCTGCCCGGCCCAGGCGACCGGGTGCTTGGTGTTCCACAGGCGCACGTCGCCCAGGTGGGAGTGCGCTCCGGGCCCGGCGCCCCACCAGTCCCAGTCGAGCCAGTAAGCCTGGTTGTGGCGGCACTCGGCGCCGGGCCGCGCCCAGTTGGAGATCTCGTAGCACTCGTAGCCGGCCTGCCCCAGGGCGGCGTCGGCCATCTCGTACTTGGTGGCCTCGTCGTCGTCCTCGGGCATCGGGGAGCTCTCCGCGGCGGACCTGCCCCCACATGCGAGTGCCCTCCTCGATGACCAGGGCGTAGGCGCTCACGTGGTCCGGGCCGATGAGGGTCACCGCGTCCAGGGAGCGCTGCCAGTCCTCGAGCGGACTCCCCGGCGCCCCGTAGATGAGGTCCAGGGAGGTGCTCAGGCCCGCCTCGCGCCCACTCCACCACGCGGGGCACCCGGGCGGGCTCGTGGGTGCGCTCCAGGGACCTTCAGCACGTGAGGGCACCGCCGACTGCATCCCGAAGGAGACCCGGGTGAAAACCGCCTTCGGCCAGGGCCGCCAGGTCGGCCTCGTCCACGGAGTCCGGGTTGGCCTCCGTAGTCACCTCCGCATCGGCAGCGAGCCCGAAGCACTCGCGTACCAGCTCCAGCATGCCCACCCAGGTCGGAGGCGGGCAGCATGGTGGGGAGTTCCTCCGCCCACGAAGACGGTCTGGGCGGCGCGCGCGGCAGGCCCGCGTCGTCCATGGCGCGGCGGGCGGTGCGCAGCTCGCCGGCGAGAGTTCCCACAAAGTCCTCGGCCGAGGCGCCCCTGCCCCATGGTCAGGTTCGTGTAGGTGTTGAAGTCGCAGTAGCCGCAACGCACCCGGCAGTAGGGCACATGCAGATACACCGAGAACGGGCGCTCTCCCCCGCCCGGAGCGGGCGCGGCCACCTGCGCTGGCAGCTCCCCCATTCCCGGCAGGGGCTCGCCCACCGGCTGGGCCGGGCTCACTGATCGCCGCCTCGCTCGGCCCGCTCGTCGTCGCCCCGCAGGACGCCGGCGGGAATGGACGGCTCAGGCCTGCCGGCGAGTCGCCCGCGCGGGCCGCGATCTGGGCGCACGGTCATGAGCACGAGCACCCCCACCACCATGGCGAAAGGGGCCACCCAGCCGCCGCTGCGCTCATGGACCCAGCCCATCACCACGGGGCCGACGGCGGCCAGACAGTAGCCGGTCGTCTGGATGACCGCAGTGGTTTGGCGGTTCTCATCAACCGACTCCGAGCGGCGGATGACCAGGGTGAACAGGGCGGCGAAGAAGGCGCCCTGTGCAATGCCGGAGAGCATGCAGGGCGCAGCCAGTAGCCGGGGCCACCGTCAGGCAGACCGGCAGCATGAGCCAGCAGGCGCAGATGACGCCGAGGACCCTGCTGGCCCGGCCACCGCAGTGCCTCGAACATGACCGGGACCAGCAGGGTCCCCACGATTCCCAGCAGGGAGAACACGGAGGCGGCCACTCCGCAGCGGACTCGCTCATGGAGAGCTCGTCAACCAGGGCCGTGGGCAGCCAGCCCGAGATCGCGTAGTAGGGAGAAGGTCTGGACCGCGAAGGCGACCGCCATCACCCAGGTCAGGGGGCGTCTCCAGACAGCGGCGCCAGCCGACGACGTCGGATGGGCGAGGGAGCGCTCCGTCACCCAGGAGGTCATGCCCGACCGCTCTCGCAGGCTCCGCCGGGGCGCCTTGCTGCCGGGCGGGAAGACCCACAGCCACAGGGCCCCGGCCAGCAGCACCGGGATCGCGGTCCAGGCGGCGGCCGAGCCCCTGCCAGCCGATGACGAGGGGCCAGCGGCACGGCCAGGGCGGTGGCCGCGGTGACGATGACGTTGCAGGTCGAGGAGTACAGGCCCGTCATGAGTGAGGTGCGGTGCCAGAAGTCGCGGCCGATGACCATGGGCGCCACCAGGTTGCCCACCGTCAGCCCCGCCCCGATGATGACGGTTCCGGCGAAGGCCGCCCAGGTGGTGCCGGCCGAGCGCAGCAGTGCCCCGACCAGAGCCATTCCCAGGGTGAGCAGACCCGCAGTGTTGATGCCGAGGCGACGCACCACGGTCGAGGCCAGCGGGGTGAGCAGCCCGAAGCACAGGATCGGCACCGAGGTCAGTGCGCCGCGGGCCACCTCCCCCATGCCCAGGTCCTGCCCCAAGCGCGTCAGCAGGGGCGGGATGACGCCGACCGGTGCTCGCAGCACCGCGCAGAACCCGAGGAAGCCGGCGACGATGACCATGAGCCAGGCGCGGCGAGGGCAACCTGGGGACATCAGTCACAGCCGGTCCGCCGGATGCAGCAGGCCGTCACCGCGGCCCCTCGCGCAGCCGCCAGGGCTGGGACTCCAGGTGGTTCCAGGCCTGCCCCTCGGCCTCGAGGCGGTCCAGCATGGAGGCGCCCCGCTCGAGGATCCAGGCCACCTCGGTGCGCACTGCGGTCAGGTCGCGGATCGTGCGCCCGGCATCCAGGCCCCGCTGCTCGAAGCGGGTCAGCGACCCGCCCTCGTAACGGGGCGACCACCCGCCGCGCACCCCGCCGGGGATCCCGGGTCCAGGCCGTTGCCCAGGCTGTCCTCCTCGGCGGTCTCGGCCCCCAGGTCGGGGCGGGCACCGGCGTCGTCGTGCCGGAAGTAGGGCAGGGGTGGCGTCCGGACGCAGGCCCGGTGGGCAGCGCCGCCACGTCCTCGATGACGTCGCGCATCTGCCAGGGCGTAGTCCGCCCAGTCGGTGGCCAGGCGCCACACCCCGCCGGGACGCAGCACCCGGGCCACCGAGTCGGCGAAGGCCGTGGTCACCAGACGGCGCTTGCGATGGCGGGGCTTGCGCCAGGGGTCGGGGAAGAACACCCATACCTCGCTGGCGCAGGACACCGGCAGAGCCGTGGCCAGCAGCTGGGAGGCGTCGGCGGGGACAACGCGCACGTTGTGCAGGCCCTGACGGTGGATCGAGGTCACCAACCGGGCGATGGCGGTCTCCCAGACCTCCACCGCCAGGTAGTCAGCCCCCGGGTGGGTGGCGGCATGGGCCAGGAGCGCCTCGCACTGCCCGAGCCGACCTCGACGATCAGCGGCCGCACCTGCCCCACGTGCCCGAAGACCTTCTCCGGATCCAGGCGGAAAGCTCGGGGACACGGTGCGCACGGCGTCGGCCCGCGGCACATCGACCACGTAGCGGGGACCGAGCTCGGCCAGGGCCTCGGCCTGGGACGGGGCGCAGCCTGCCGCCGGCGCGCGAGAAGGAGCGCACCCTGGAGTGGATGGCGTGGGAGCGGGGCGGGTGGTGCTGAGCCATGCGGAGCCTTGCGTCCTTTACTTCTGTGAGGTCTCGAGAACCGTCTGCCTGGCGCCTTCAGGGCGCTGGGCGGCGCGCCGTCAGCCGACCCGCTCGTGGGCGGCGGCGCGCACGTACTTCTGGTGAAGGGCGCGATGACGCAGTTGCCGAAGATCTCGGAGTTGAGCAGCGCCTGGGCGTCGCGCGGGTCGTGGTGGGCAAACCAGCGCCGGCAGGTGACCCGGTGGCCCCGGGGAGGAGACCACGCGCACCTCGTCGCCGGCCTGCACCGTCCCCTCGGTCGAGCACCGCCAGGTAGACGCCCACCCGGTTGCGCGCCGAGAAGACCTCCACCCAGTCCGCGCGGCCCCACACCTCGGGCGAAGGTGGCGCACGGGTTGCGCACGCCAGTCACCCTGACCCGCAGTCCTGCGGTGCTCGGGTCGCCGATGGACAGGATCGCGCCGATCTCCACGTCGTCAATGTCGCCCCTCGATGAGGAGGTTCTCCCCAGCCGCCCCGGCTCGATACCGCCCAGGACCTCGGACCAGTGGCGCTGCTCGGCGGCGCTCATGGCGTAGAGCGCCTTGTCGCTGCCCCCGTGGTGGGCACGGTCCCCGTGCTTGTCGGTGACGATCCCGGTGCGGCTCACCTCAACCGGACCCGTCGACGGCGCCCCTTGTGGATCGCCGAGACGCCTGCCGCTCCGGCGTCGGGCCGCAGCCCCTTGACGGTGCACACCGCGCTGACGGTTCCCACCAGGTCGCCGTCGTGGAACGGTGATGGCTCATCGTTGTGGCGCCCGTCCGCGCCGGCGTGGGGCTCGCCCAGGACCCGGGCCAGCTCCCCGGGTCAGCACCAGGCCGGAGCCGTCGTCGGTCAGGGCAGCGTTAACCGTGGTCTGCCTGCTAGTGTCGCTCATGTCCGCAGCCTTCCTTCCGTCGTCCGCCGGAACCGTCCTCATCCTGCTCGGTCCTGTTCGTGCCCGCCGGCTGCGCTACTTGCCCGGCTTTGGCCCCGGTGGGCGTGTCCGCACCGAGGGCCGCGATGAAGGCCTCCTGGGGCACCTCGACCCGGCCGATGGCCTTCATGCGCTTCTTGCCCTCCTTCTGCTTCTCCAGCAACTTGCGCTTACGGGTGATGTCACCGCCGTAGCACTTGGCGAGCATGTCCTTGCGCAGGGCCCGGATGGTCTCGCGGGCGATGACGCGGGTGCCGATGGCCGCCTGCACGGGAACCTCGAACTGCTGGCGCGGGATGAGGTCCTTGAGACGCTTGGTCATCATGACGCCGTAGGAGTAGGCCGAGTCGCGGTGGACGATGGCGCTGAAGGCGTCCACCTTGTCCCCGTTGAGCAGGATGTCGACCTTGACCAGGTTGGCGTCCTGGGAGCCGTCCGCCTCGTAGTCCAGGGAGGCGTAGCCGCGGGTGCGCGACTTCAGGGCGTCGAAGAAGTCGAAGACGATCTCCGCCAGCGGCAGCACGTAGTGCATCTCCACGCGGGACTCGGAGAGGTAGTCCATGCCCTGCATGGTGCCGCGACGCGACTGGCACAGCTCCATGACCGTGCCCACGAACTCGCTGGGGGTCAGGATCGTGGCCCGCACCACCGGCTCGGAGACGGAGGCGACCTTGCCCTCGGGGAACTCGCTGGGGTTGGTCACCGTGTGCGTGGTGCGGTCCTCCATCGTCACCTCGTAGACCACGGAGGGGGCGGTGGAGATGATATCCAGGTTGAACTCGCGCTCCAGGCGCTCGCGGATGATCTCCAGGTGCAGCAGGCCCAGGTAGCCGCAGCGGAAGCCGAAGCCCAGGGCCACGGAGGTCTCCGGCTCGTAGGTCAGGGCGGCGTCGTTGAGCTTGAGCTTGTCCAGGGCGTCGCGCAGGGCCGGGAAGTCCGAGCCGTCCACCGGGAACAGGCCGGAGAAGACCATGGGCTTTGGGGTCCTGATAACCCGACAGCGGCTCGTCGGCCGGGCGCCGCCGCGGAGGTGACCGTGTCACCGACCTTGGACTGGCGCACGTCCTTGACCCCGGTGATGAGGTAACCGACCTCGCCGGCCCCCAAACCGGCCGACGGCGTGGGCTCGGGGCTGATGACGCCGATCTCCAGCAGGTCGTGGACGGCCTTGGTGGAGAGCATCTCGATGCGCTCGCGGGGCTTGAGGGCGCCGTCGACGACGCGCACGTAGGTGACCACGCCGCGGTAGGTGTCGTAGACGGAGTCGAAGATCATGGCGCGGGCCGGGGCCTCGGGGTCGCCGTGCGGGGGCGGGACGGTCTCGACGATCCGGTCGAGCAGCTCGGGCACGCCCCTGCCCGGTCTTGCCCGAGACCTTGAGGACGTCGTCGACGTCGCAGCCGATGAGGGAGGCGATCTCCTCGGCGTGCTTCTCCGGCTCGGCGGCGGGCAGGTCGATCTTGTTGAGGACCGGGATGATGGTCAGGTCCCCTCGATGGCCATGTAGAGGTTGGCCAGGGTCTGGGCCTGGATGCCCTGGGCGGCGTCGACCAGGAGGACCGCGCCCTCGCAGGCGGCCAGGGAGCGGTTGACCTCGTAGGAGAAGTCGACGTGCCCGGGGTGTCGATCATGTTGAGGGCGTAGGCGCGCGTGACGCCGTCGTCGCCCTCGATGGCCCAGGGCATGCGCACGGCCTGCGACTTGATGGTGATGCCGCGCTCACGCTCGATGTCCATGCGGTCCAGGTACTGGGCGCGCATGTCGCGAGGGCTGGACGACGCCGGTGGCCTGGAGCATGCGGTCGGCCAGGGTGGACTTGCCGTGGTCGATGTGCGCGATGATGCAGAGTTGCGCAGCCGGGCCTGCTCGGTGGCGGCGGGCTGGACGCTGGTCATCTGCTCTGGTGTGGGGATCGGTGACACGGAGATCGGTTCCTGGCTCTTCCTCATATCCGGCATGGGTCTGGACCAAGTCTCCACGACGGCGGCCCGCCACCCCAGCCCGCCGGGCCAGCCCCGCAGTGTGAGGTGCGGCCGCACGCCGCTGCGCCGCTACGTGGCGGCTCGTCGCAGTCGGGTCATGCGCTAAGGCCAGGACGGCAGACGCAGCGAACGCGTCTGACCCGGGCAGCTCTGTCGGCTCTGGCAGCTCTGTCCGCACAGCCCGCTGGGAGGCCTCCCACACTCACCGTTGGGACTTTTGCCGCCGTCTCATGCCAGAATCGTCGCATTCCGGGTTCCCTGAGCACTCCCTGTCCCCGAGACGTCCCTACCGAAAGCCTCCCCACCATGACCATGACCCTCAGCAGAAAACGTGTCCTGCTCATCAGCGTCGCCTCCGTCGCGGTGATCTGTCTCATCGCCGTCGGCCTGGTTCGCGCCGGAGTCCTCGGCGGTCACAAGGCCACCGCCGCGGCATCAGCCTCAGCCCACGGCAACGCGGCGAAGGTCACCGAACCCAGTGACCGCTTCATCATCTCTTACGCCGAGAGCTCGGCGGCGGGCAAAGGTCATCGCCTCCGCGAAGGCCTACGGCGAGAACGATCCTCAGCTCCCTGCCCGCCAAGGACAAGGAGGCACTGACCGCCGCCGCGGGCAAAGTTCTCGCGTCAAGCTGGAGAGCGTGACCGCTCACGCCATGAGCACAGCGGCCGTGAAGCTGAGTGGCAAGCTCACCGTGGATCAGGTCAAGGAGTTTCATCTCCACGCTCGAGGCCGCCGACGGCATCGAGAGCCGTCGAGCCTGATATTCACGTCACCGCCCTGGGCAACACCTCCACCCAGGACAGCAATGTCCCCAACGATCCCCTACTTCTCCGAGCAGTGGGACATGACCTCGGGCTCCTACGGGATCAACGCCACCAACGCCTGGTCGCAGTCCACCGGCAAGGGCGTCACGGTCGCCGTCATCGATAACGGCGTCTGACCGACCACCCGGACCTCGAGGGCCAGCTCCCTGCCCGGCTACGACTTCATCTCCGACGCCGAGAGCGCCCGCGACAACGACGGCTACGACGCCGATCCCTCCGACGAGGGCGACTGGAACGAACCGGGTGAGTGCCCCGCCCGACGAACAGGGAGCCGATAGGGGCCGGCAGTCGTCGCTGGCACGGCTCCCATGTCGCCGGGACCATTGCGGCGCGCACGAACAACGGCGATGGTGTCGCAGGTGTCGCCCCGGACGCCAAGATCGTGCCCGTCCGCGCCCTGGGTCGTTGCGGTGGCGACCGCGCCAATCATCGTCGACGCCATCACCTGGGCCTCGGGCGGCAAGGTCAACGGCGCACCGGTCAACAAGAACCCGCCCAGATCATCAACGAGCGTCTGGGCGGCCCTCGCGTCTGCCCTCGCTTCTACCAGAAGACCATCGATGCTGCCGTCGAACGCGGCTCCATCGTCGTCGCCGCCGCCGGCAACAATAATGAGGACGCCAGAAACGCCGTCCCCTGCCAGCTGCGAAAAACGTCATCACCGTTGGTGCCACGACGAGCACCGGGGACCCGCTCGTCCTTCTCGAACTACGGTGACACCGTCGAGATCTCCGCACCCGGTGGAGACAGCGGCAAGAACAGCCCCAAGATCCTGTCCACGACCGACGAGTCGCACGACAGTGCCTCGGAGCATCGGCCTACTCCGACATGGTGGGCACCAGTCAGGCGGCTCCCCACGTCTCCGGCACCATCGCGCTGATGCTGGCCGCCAACCCCGATCTGAAGACTTCGGAGGTCGTCAGCATCCTGCAGAACACGGCCACCCCCTTGTCCAGGTGCGACCAGAAGTCCTGCGGCGCCGGCATCGTCAATGCGGCCTCCGCCGTCGCCGAGGCGAGCAGCAAGAGCGCCAAACCCAGCAGCAAGCCCAGCGCCAAGCCCAGTGCCACCACCGGTGGAAGAACCCTCCGCCTGGGCGACTGACGCGGATGAGCACCTGAGGCCGCACCAATGCTGTGCACGCCACGACGACGGTGCGGGCAGGCGTCTCATCCCCGCCGACGATTTGGTCACGTCACGACCTCGTTCTACCCTCGGTGCTATGACAGCGTTCCGTGACCGCCAGTGGTGGTGGCTCCCCTCGAGGCGAGCCGCCATCATCCTGACGCGTTAGGACCTTCCGGCTCGCTCACCGCGGGCCCGCCCGACGCATGAGTGAGAGGCCCGCCTGAACCCCGATCTCAGGAAAGAGGCCCCATGTCACCCACCGTGCCAGACTCCGTGCCAGACACTGCCCCCGAGGCCGCACCGTCAGCTGCCTCGCCGACTGTGCTGACGCGCTCGGTGCGCTACCACGCCGACGGCGGCGCCCTGCTGGAGCAGCTGACTCGCTCCGGTCTGCTGCGCACCATCGCGGGCCCGGCCGACGAGGGCTCCGCGCGCCCGGTGGACTGCGTCCTGCTGGAGAGCGCCGACATCACCACCAAGGCCTCGCGTACCACGGTCGCCGTCCTGGAGGCCTCGGCCAGGCTGACGTGCTGGGGCGGGACCGTGATGGCTGAGGCGCTGGACGCCGTCGACGGAGGGGGCCCCGGGGCCGATGGCCTGGCTGCTCTGGCGCGTCTTGAGGCGGGCCTGGCCGAGTACGTCACCGACCGCTCCCCGGCCGGTTGACTCTGACCCTGCCCACGATCTGCGACGACGACCCGACCATCGAGGAGCGTGAGCGGCTCACCGCCCTGTCCACGATCGAGCCCGCTGCGCCTCCTGGCCCGGGCCGAGGTCGACCACCCCCACCTGCCGCTGGAGGCGGGGCGCCTTCGCCTTCGACTACCTGTCCACCTTCGAGTCCCTGCCCGAGGTGGCCCAGGGCGCCAACACCTGCCCCGACTACCTCTTCTACGACGCGCGCATCATCCTGGTCGTCGACCACCCCACGCGGGAGGCGACCCTGGTGGGAGCCTCGGTTGACGCCGCCGACCTGGAGCAGCGTATGGAGGCGTTGGCCGTCGCCATCGACGGGCTTGAGGACTCAGCCGACAGCGCCGACGTAGCGCACGCAGCCTTCGAGGCACCGGCCCCGGCCGGTGGCTGATCCCCATCCTGCACGCGGTGCCCACCGTCTCCGACGCCGACTTCGAGGCGGTCGTGGAGAGATGCGCGGCTATATCGCCGACGGCGACGTCTACCAGGTGGTGCCCTCGCGCGGCTTCACCATTGACTGCCCTGATGCGCTGGCCGCCTACCACGTGCTGCGCCACGCCAACCCCAGCCCGTACATGTTCTACCTGGCCTCCCCGGACTTCGAGCTCTTCGGTGCCTCCCCGAGTCGGCGCTGCTGTACTCGGTGCGCAGCGGCCGGGTCGCCATCCGCCCCATCGCCGGGACCCGGCCGCGCGGTCTGCACGCCGACGGCTCGGTGGACCACGAGCGCGACACCCGCCTGGAGCTGGGCTGCGCACCGACGCCAAGGAGGTCGCCGAGCACGTCATGCTCGTGGACCTGGCCCCGCAACGACGTCGCCCGGGTCAGCCGTCCGGGAACCCGCAGTGTCCAGGACCTCCTGCGCGTGGACCGCTACAGCCGGGTGATGCACCTGGTCTCGGAGGTCTCCGGCGAGCTGGCCGAGGACCTGGACGCCCTTGGACGCCTTCCGCGCCTCCATGACGATGGGCACCCTCACCGGGGCCCCCAAGCTGCGGGCCGCCGAGCTCATCCGCCGCCGAGGGCGTGCGTCGCGGCTCCTACGGCGGCTCAGTGGGGGTACATCCGCGGTGACGGCGAGCTGGATACCTGCATCGTCATCCGCTCCGGTTTCGTCTCCCGCCGGTACCGCCCTGGTCCAGGCCGGGGCCGGTGTCGTGGCGACCTCCTCCCCGGCCGCCGAGGCCGCCGAGACCGTTCACAAGGCCCGCGCCGTCCTGGAGGCGGTCGCCGCCGCGCAGGGCGCCACCCTCGTCATTGACCGCACCGGCAATCAGACCGGTAGTCGGACTGGCCGGACCGACAGGAGGCCTGAGCCATGATGCCCCTCACCAGCAGCCAGAGCACCGCGCAGGACGCCCGTAGTGTTGCCGAGGCATCGGCACCGGCTCGGGTGGTTCTGCTCGACAACCGCGACTCCTTCGTCTACAACCTCGTCGACCAGTTCGCGACCCTCGGCTCCCAGATCGAGGTCTACCGCAACAACGTGCCGGCCTCCCGGGTGCTCGCCGCCCTGGAGCCCACCGCGGCCGAGCGGCAGGCAGGGCGGCGCCCGGTCCTGTGCCTGTCCCCGGGGCCGGGCTATCCGGCGACGTCGGGCTGCCTCATGGAGCTCATCGCCACCGCCCTGGATGAGGCGATTCCCACGTTGGGCATCTGCCTGGGGTTCCAGGCCCTGGTCGAGGCCTGCGGCGGGCGGGTCGCCCCGGTCGGCCCGGTCCACGGCCGCTCCGACCGCCTCGAGGTCACTGAGGCGGGGCGCGCGGACGAGGCCTTCGCGGTGCTCGACGGCGGTCCCCTGGATGTGGCCCGCTACCACTCCCTGGGTACGCGCACACTGCCCGAGGCACTCGTCAGTCTGGCCCGGACCACCCAGACGGATGAGGACGCAAGCGGCGGCATCGTCATGGCGGCCCGGCACCGGTCGCTGCCCGCGGTCGGGCTGCAGTTCCACCCCGAGTCGATCCTCACCCCGCAGGGCCCGGCCCTGCTCAGGCCGTCACTGCCGGCCTGGCCCGGACACCCTGAGCCACACCTGCGCCCCGTCGAGCCCGCACTGCCCGACGTCGGAGCCACCGTTCGGGCAGAATCACCCCGGGCGCTCGACCAGCCTCAACCACCCGTATAAGGAGCTACAGACCGATGAGTCAGACCAACAGCGCGGCGCGCCGCTGCGAGCCGCTGCGCAGGGCAAGGCGCACGAGCTGCTGCGAGAGGTGGTTCAGGGGCGGCGCCTGAGCCGCGAGCAGGCCTCGACGGTCTTCGCGGCCCTGGGCGCCGGCGACCTGTCCGAGGTAGAGACGGCGGCGCTACTTGCGGCGCTGCACGCACGCGGTGAGGAGCCCCAGGAGGTCGCCCGGGGCCGCGAGCGCCTTCCGTCAGGTGGCCCGGGACTTCCCGTCGGTGTCCTTCCCGCTGGTGGACGTCGTGGGCACCGGGGGCGATGGCGTGGGCACGATCAACATCTCCACAGGGGCGGGGCCTGGTGGCCCGCCTCGATGGGGTCGCGGTGGCCAAGCACGGCAACCGGGCCGTGTCCTCCAAGACGGGGCGGCCGATGTCATCGCCGAGCTGGGGCTGCCCGCTGGACGTGGAGCCGGCCACGGCGGTCGAGCTGCTGGCCCGTGACCACTTCACCTTCCTGTTCGCCCAGGCCTACCACCCGGCGATGCGGCATGTGGCGCCGGTGCGCAGGCGCTGGCGACGCCCACGATCTTCAATGTCCTGGGGCCGCTGGTGACCCGGCCCACCTGACCTTCCAGCTCATGGGCGTGTGGGACCCGGGGATGCTGGACATGATCGCTGAGGCCATGGTCCAGCTGGGACGTGAGCGCGCGCTCGTGGTCCACGGCTCCGGCCTGGACGAGATCGCCGTCCACGGCCCCGACCCTTGTGCGTGAGGGCTGACGCCCGACGGGGTCAGGGCCCTGTGAGGTCACGCCTGAGGATCTGGGGGTGCCCGCCACGAACTGGCCGACCTGCTGGGTGGGGAGCCGACCGACAACGCCCGCCTGCTGCGCAAGGCCGTCTCGGGTGAGGGCGGCCCGCCCACCGTGACGCGATCGCCGTCAATGCCGGCGCCCTGCTGCACCTCACCGGCCGGGCCGGCAGCCTCGCCGACGGCACGGCGGCGGCCCTGGAGCAGATCCTTTCCGGCGGCGTGGCCCGCCACCTGAGTCCATGACCCAAAGCCAGTGACCTCGCCACTGAGACGGCCTGAGGAGGAGCCGTGACCACCCCAGACACCGCCCCCGTCCCCACCGCGCCACCCGATGGCGCAGGCCCTGACGCGCGCGCCTACCGTGAGCCGGTCGAGGCGCGCTCATCGCCACGGGCACCGTCCTGGACTCGATCGTCCAGGCGCGCCGCGAGCGCATTGATGAGCTGCGCGCCCGTTTCGGGCACCTGAGGCCGAGGACCTGGGCGCTCGCAGCGCTCCTTCGCGGCGGCCCTGCGTACCCGCAGCGGCCAGGAGCTCAGCCCGCAGCCGGCTCTCATCATGGAGTGCAAGGCGGCCTCGCCCTCACGCGGCACCATCCGCTCCGACTACGACCCGGCCTCGCTGGCCGCCCAGTACGCGCCTTACGCGGCCGCGGTCTCGGTGCTCACCGAGCCCGACCGCTTCAATGGCTCCTTCGACGACCTGGCGGCCGTGCGCAGGTGGTGGACGTGCCCCGTCCTGTGCAAGGACTTCATCGTCGATGAGGTCCAGGTGCTGGCGGCCCGCAGCCTGGGGGCGGATGCGGTCCTGCTCATGCTCTCGGTGGTGCCCGACGACGTCTACCGCGAGCTGGCCGACCTGGCCCATAGCCTGGGCATGGAGGTGCTCACGGAGGTCTCGACCCCACAGGAGATGCACCGCGCCTCGGTTCTGGGGGCGGAGGTCATCGGCATCAACAACCGCAACCTGCGCACCTTGGAGACGGACCTGGCGCGCACTGAGGAGCTCGCCCCACTGGCTCCGGCCGGGGTGGTCCTCGTGGGTGAGTCAGGGGTCGGTGCTCCCAGGACGTGCGGCGTCTGTCCGGCCTGGTGGACGCCCTCCTGGTGGGTTCGTCCCTGTCCGGGGCCCCGGACCCGCCGAGGCCGCCCGAGCTGGCCACCGCGGTGCCGCTGCCGGAAGGTGAGGGTACGTCGTCGTCGGCCCTGGACCGGGGACGGCCAGGGGGTCGGGGCACCATCCGCGCCTGCCGGCCTTCTTCGGTCCCTACGGGGGCCAGTTCGTACCCGAGGCTGCTCATCCCGGCGCTGGACCAGCTCGAGGACGCCTTCATCGATGCCCAGGCCGATCCGGCCTTTGCCGCCGAGCTGGAGACGCTCACGACCCGCTACCTGGGGCGTCCCACGGCTGTCACCGAGCTGCGCAACCTGCCGTTGGAGGGCAACGCGCGCATCCTGCTCAAGCGAGAGGACCTGGTTCATGGAGGCGCTCCAAGGGCAACCAGGTTCTGGGGCAGGCCCTCCTGGCCAAGCGGATGGGTAAGCAGCGCATCATCGCCGAGACCGGCGCCGGCCAGCACGGGACGGCCACGGCCATGGTCTGCGCCCTGCTGGGCCTGGACTGCACCATCTATATGGGGGCCACCGATGTCGTGCGCAGGCGCCCAATGTCGAGCGCATGGAGCTCATGGGCGCCACGGTGGTCCCGGTGGACAGTGGCGCGGGCACGCTCAAGGACGCGGTCAACGAGGCGCTGCGCGACTGGACGGCCTCCTTCGCCGACACCCACCACCTGCTGGGCACGGCCGCCGGCCCGCACCCCTTCCCCACGATCGTGCGTGAGTACCACCGGGTCATCTCCCGGGAGGCTCGCGCCCAGGTCCTGGGGCTGACGGGGCGGCTGCCGGACTCGGTCATCGCCTGCGTGGGGGGTGGCTCCAACGCGATCGGCATGTTCGCCGAGTTCATCAACGACCCGGGGTCGAGCTCATCGAGGGTCGAGCCGGCCGGTGAGGGCTGGACACGCCCCGTCACGGCGCCCCATCAACAAAGGGGCTGGTGGGGATCCTCCACGGGGCGCGCAGCTACCTCATGCGCACCTCGGAGGGGCAGGTCGAGGAGTCCTTCTCGGTCTCGGCGGGCCTGGACTACCCGGGCGTGGGGCCCGAGCACGCCTGGTTGTCGGACACCGGCCGGGCCCGCTACGTGGGCATCGGTGACGACGAGGCGATCGAGGCCTTCCGGCTGCTGTCGCGCCACGAGGGATCATCCGGCCATGGAGTCCGCCCACGCCCTGGCTCAGGCCCTGGCGATGGCCCGGGTGGTGCCCGACGGCGAGGAGCCCCGATCCTGCTGGTGTGCCTGTCGGGCCGTGGGGACAGGATCTCGACCAGGTGCAGGCGAGGCTGGGGGCTCCTTCTCCACTGATGGCGCCGTGGCCAGGGCCTCGCGCATGGTGGAGCAGATGGGCAAGCGCACCGAGTACGCGGGCCTGAACGCCGCCAAGGGCGCCAGCCTGGACGCCGGCCCGGATAAGGAGTTCTGAGATGAGTCGTTATCCTGCAATGTTCGCCGCCCTCAAGGAGCGCGGTGAGGGCGCCTTCGTCCCCCTTCGTCATGGTCGGTGACCCCGATGCGGACACCAGCGAGGCCGTCATCGAGGCGCTCATCGCCGGTGGGGCCGACGCGCTGGAGCTGGTGTGCCCTTCACCGACCCGGTCGCTGACGGTCCCACGATCCAGAAGGCGCATGTGCGGGCCCTGGCCGCGGGTGTGGGTTTCCAGGACTGCCTGGAGGTGGTTCAGCGGGTGCGCCGGCGCCACCCGTGGCTGCCTATCGGCATGCTCATCTACGGCAACGTGCCCCTTCGCGATGGGCCTGGAGCGCTTTTACACCGAGTGCGCGCAGGCCGGTATCGACTCGGTGCTGCTTCCCGACGTCCCGATCCGCGAGTCGGCCGCCCTTCAGCCGCGCCGCTGAGGAAGCCGGTGTCGACGCCGTCTACATCGCCCCCGCCGTCGGCCGCGGCCGAGACTCTGGACGCGGTGGCGGCGGCCTCACGCGGCTACGTCTACGCCGTCTCCCGGGTGGGGGTGACCGGCACCGAGCGGGCCTCCTCCACCGTGGGCCTGGCCGAGTCGGTGGAGCGCCTGCGGGCCGACGCCGCCGCGCCGGTGATGCTGGGCTCGGCATCTCCACGCCCGAGCAGGTCGCCGAGGCCATCGCAGCCGGCGCCGACGGCGCCATCAGTGGATCGGCCACGGTCAAGATCGTGGAGCGCTACGCCCCCTGAGATCGTGGCGGCAGCCTGCGGCAACAACGGCGCAGGAGGTCGCGAGGGAGCGCCGCCACTACGCGCTCGGGGCGCTGCGCAGTGACCTCGTCGCATTCACCGCCACGATGAAGGAGGCCACGCGCCCGCACTGATGGGCGAGGTCTGGCAGACGAGTCGAGAAGAACACGACAAGGGTCGGTTGCGCCAAAAGTTGGACGTGACCGACCTTTGTCCATGCCTTTCACGAAAGCCGGGGAAGTACAGCAGGAGAAGCACTTCGCCATTTCCATAGCGCCCTGTTCAGGGATATATTAAAGGACCGATTGGCTTCCCTTCCGATCATTTTCAGTGAAAGGCGTGCTCATGCACTTCCCGTCCTCCCCACCCGCTCGTCCGTGGCGGCGCCTCCCAGGTGTCGCCATCACTCTTCCTCTGCTCACCGTCGGCGCCGTCGCCGCTCCGGTGACGCAGCCGTCCCCACCGCCGCCCCGGACACCGGTATCACCGTGGAGGGGCGCTATCCTCCGCCGGTGCCGGATGCCATGGCTCCGACAGTGCCGAGGGCTGTCTGAGCTGGGGGGTGCGCGTCCCCTCGACCATCGCCCCGAACGCATCCACCACCATCACCATTGAGGCCGATTCCGTGCCGGGTCAGTGGACCTGGTCCTGTCCCTCTCCGGACGGCGACAGGGTGGCGGGAACCAGTGCCTTCTACATCGACAGGGGCAAGGACGAGCCCGTATCGAAGCTGGCCGGCTCCGGCCTGGGTTTCTTCGACCATCTCTACTACAACCAGCACGGGGACAGCGCCGGCTCGGTCACAGCCGCTTCCTGCACTCCTGAGCACCTGAGCCTGACCTACGAGGTCGACTTCGACTCCGCCCGGGACCAGAGCTCCTATCTCGACCTGGACCTGGGGACCACGGTGGTGGCTCCCGGCGCGGACGCGCGCAGCTACACCTTCAGCCCGAAGATCACGACCTCCACGGGCAGCCTGGTTCTCACGCCCACCGCGACGGCCCAGAAGCCCGCTGCCAGTGCGGCTCACGCCACCGTGTCCACCCAGGAGGTCGCGGTCGACGGCGCCGCCAAGGACACCTCCCGCTTCACCATGACGGCGCGGAACGACTCCACCACACCCCTGTCCAACTTCACCATCTCCGCCGGCCGGTCCAGAGGACAGGCACAGGTAGGTGCTCTGACCTGCGACCTGACCTCCTTCGGAGGCAAGGTCGTCTCCGCCACGGGACCGGCCGCGAACCTCACGGTCGCCAGCGGAGCGGCAAAGGTCCCTCAGGGCAAGGAGATCACCTGCCAGGTGGACCTGACCGGCATCACGGGACGCAACACGGTCAAGGCCGCACTGACCACCGGCAACCAGACCTTCTCCAGCGACTACACCAAGGACCGCCCCATCAGCGAGGTGAAGGTCCAGCCCACTGATCGCGGAGTTGAGGCCGCCCCCACCGGCACCTACGAGGTCGAGGTCGGCTACTCCGTCACCTTCACCAACACCACCGACGCCGACGGCCACACCTCCAATATCGTCCTGCACCCCCCGATCCCGGCCGGCTTCAGCTTCATGTACGTGTTGGACAGTGGCGTCCCGTGGTGGATCAGCCCGGACGACTACGCGCTCCAGCCCGATGGCTCCATACCCCTGTCCACGAGCGACACCCTGTACGCCCACTCCTCGACCACGATGACTTTCACCGCCTTCTACCAGGTCAATGCCGAGGCGGTCACCGAGGACACCTGGAAGTCCCTGGGCACCTGCGATCCCAAGGACCCCTCCAAGGGACTGACCACCCAGATCGACGTCGTCGGCAGCGACGAGGGTTGAGCCCGGCACCTACTCGGCCTGCACCGTCGTGACGCGCACGAAGAACTGAGCACGAGCACAGGTCGATCAGCCCAGCTGGTTGAAGGTCGGATAGGTGAGTACCTCACCCTATCCGACCTTCATATGACTTTCTCCTGCAACGGGAATCCAATGCTCCATTCACCTCACCGAAAGGCGTGCTCATGCACTTCCCATCCTCCCCACCCGCTCGTCCGTGGCGGCGCCTCCTGCGCATCGCCCTGGCTTTTCCCCTGCTCGCCGCCGCAGCCGTCGCCGCCCCGGCATCCGCTGATACCGACATCACCGTGGAGGGGCTCTACCACACGGCTGGCGCCGGCTGCCATGGCTCCGGCAATGCCGAGGGTTGTCTGAGCTGGAGGGTCCGCATCCCATCGGCCATTGCCCCGAAGAGCTCCACGAACGTCACCATCGAGGCCGACTCCGTGCCGGGTCAGTGGACCTGGTCCTGTCCCTCCCAGAGCGGCGATGAGGTGGCCGGGACCAGCTCCTTCTACATCGACAACGGCGGCGGTGAGCCCCCGAGCTTGATGGCGGACTCGAGCTGAGCTCCATCTCTGAGTTGTACAACCCGCTGCTGAACGAGTCCATCGGCTCGGTCAAAGCCGTTCCTGCACTCCTGAGCACCTGAGCCTGACCTATGAGGTCAACTTCTTCACCTACTGGGACAAGAACAGCTACTTCGATCTGGACCTGGGGACCACGGTGGCGGCTCCCGGTGCGGACGCGCGCAGCTACCGTTTCTCGCCCACCATCGAGGTTTCGACGCGCAACGCGATTCTTCAGCCCACTGTCACGGCGAACAAGCCCGCTGCCAGCGAGGCTCACGCCACCGTGTCCGTTGAGAACGTCAGGGTCGATGGGGCCGCCAAGGACGCCGCCCGCTTCACCATGACGGCGCGAAATGACTCCACGACTCCCCTGTCGGACTTCACCATCTCCGCCGGCAGGTCCAGAGGACAGGCCCAGGTGGGCGCCCTGACCTGCGACCTGACCGCCTTCGGAGGCAAGGTCGTCTCCGCCACGGGACCGGCCGAGAACCTCACCGTCTCCAGCGGTACAGCGAAGGTCCCCCAGGGCAAGGAGATCACCTGCCAGGTCGACCTGACCGGCGTCACGGGACGCAACCGGGTCAAGACCGCACTGACCACCGGCAACCAGACCTTCTCCAGCGACTACACCAAGGACCGGCCGGTGGTTGAGGTGGAGACTCATCCCACGGATCTCCTGGTCGAGGCCGCCCCCACCGGCACCTACGAGGTCGAGGTCGGCTACACCATCACCTTCACCAACAACACCGACGCCGGGGGGAGCAGCTCCGATATCGTCCTGCGCCCCCGGATCCCCGCCGGCTTCACCCTCAAAGAGCGTCACAGGTACCGGTACCCCGCGGTGGGTCGGCCCGGACAGCTATGCCCTTCAGGATGACGGCTCCTTGTCATTGCGCACCGGAGCCTCCCTGAACGCCCACTCGTCAACCACGATGACCTTCACCAGCACCTACCAGGTCAACGCCGAGGCGGTCACCGAGGACACCTGGAAGGCCCTGGGTACCTGCGATCCCAAAGACCCCTCCAAGGGACTGACCATGCAGATCGACGTCGCCGGCAATGAGGGCGGCACCGAGGCCGGGACCCACACGATCTGCATTCCTGTGACGCGCACTGGGAACTAGCACCTTCACGGTGCGGGCCTTGCAGGTGCACGCATCATCGGCGCATTCGCCGGCGCCCCGGTGGTCCTCCTCCTGCTTCGGGGCGGGGCCACCGGTGGCGCTGCTTGCCGCCGTGAGCCTGCGGCGGCCGCCCCATCCCGTCCGACGGTAGGGTGACGCCCATGGCCAGTTTTCTCAACCGGATCCTCACCCTGCTCGGACGCGCCGCCTCCGCACGCACTTGCTCAGAAGCCCTCGGCGCCGTCCGGCACGTCCGGCAGCACGCCATCCGGTTCCGCTGAGACCTGCGCAGTCCCGCACCCCCAAGTCGTCGGCGGCCTCCTCGTCGCGAGGCGTCAGCGTCTACGACGTCTCCGCCCTGGGGCTGCCCGACTTCAGCTACTCCCCCGACCCGGACGGCGACGCCGACCCCGGCGAGGTGGTGTGGGCCTGGGTGCCCTTCGAGGAGGATCCCACCCAGGGCAAGGACCGGCCGGTCCTGGTCCTGGCCCGCCATGACAACCGCCTGGTCGTGGCCCAGATGACGAGCAAGGACCACGACCGCGACGCCGCCCAGGAGGCGCGTGGGGCTCGCTTCTGGCACGACGTCGGCACCGGCGCCTGGGACCGTCAGGGCCGCCCCAGCGAGGTGCGCCTGGACCGTCTGCTCCTGGTGGAGCCGGCCTCCGTGCGCCGAGAGGGGGCCACGATGAACCGGGAGGTCTTCGACGGCGTCGTGGCCGCCCTGCGCCACCACCACTCCTGATCGCCTCCGCAGCACGGTCTGAGCGCAGAGGGCTCATGGGGCGATGCACCTCACGCCTCGACCCCGCTTCGCGCCTGGGGCACGGGGAACCTGAATGATACAGTCGCCTACT
>BNJV01003004.1_pt1 | contig 38633 bp, 57 predicted proteins | sample 8540591 | NCBI WGS metagenome assembly BNJV01 (sample SAMD00202457, study PRJDB9452) | human saliva metagenome | host: Homo sapiens
GGTCTCAATACATTTTGTAAAACATTTCTTCGGATACCATGTGAATTAGATGAGGAATGTTACCATACTGAGAAGTATATTTCTTGGAATTGTGAGCAGACAATCCACGAAATAACACAGGTATATGGTACCAAGAACGTGATTATAGTGCTGAAGCTGTCGGTACAAAACGCATCATGCATGCAAATCAGGTTGAATTATTTCTAAGGTAGTGGAGTATTCCAGGGAAGATATTAGTGGATGTATCGATAGTTTATATGATATTTTTGTGGCAAGACATAGTGATTCTGTTGAACTATGTGAAAGTAATCTGTTTCCAAATTTAGAAGACTGGAAAAGAAGGATACTTTATTATTAGAATCAGTGAAGAACAACCAACCCTGAAAAAATACTATACATGATAGAGCTTTAAAGAATGGTACTCTTTAATGTGATTTGTAGGATTCTTGTTGGAGAAAACCAATGGATGAAATGTAAGGAATATAGGAAATTCTGGTAGATGTTGTAAATAATCCGAACTACCAGTGTGTGGAATCTAAATGTAATTCGTACGACACCACGTGCCATTGTTCCGTTTGAATTGTGATAGCGGAAGTTGATGTTCCCGAAAAACGAAGATAAGTTTTAAAGGAAATTACTGATATGAAGTTCAGTGCTTTTAAAAAAAGGCCATTTCTGACCTTCGATTACATTTGTGGTCTTTACTGAACCAAGCAATGAGTTATCCTGATTTTTATCATATAGAAGAATGTCATATGGTGGAACGCTGTGATATGAAGCTGGTGCCAATGACAGATGATTGATTACCAAAGATGACAGATGTGAAGATAGTTATTGATGTTAAACTGTGTTGACTCCATACCAGGTAAACATGAAACCATCAACTGCCATCTAACTTACCATTTTGTGACTGTAATCTTTCTGGACGGATGCCTGAATAGAGTGTTCATTTGTAATGATTACATCATCATCGCTGATATAATCCTCATTAACTTTTTTGGATGTGATATTTGAATACTTCATCTTTATTTTCCTTTCAACCTTAGTGCTGGTACCATCAGATGATAGAATGTTTTCTGCATCACAGTGTTCAAACCATTCCACCATGTTGAAATTGTGTTCGGGTGTGAACTGCTTTCTTGTCTAATACTGTAGTAATGTTGCATCTTGGTTCTTCCTTTGCCTCTAAGAAGTTGATAGATGGATTACCAACGAAGTCTAGCACAGAATAGGTTGTTTGGCTTGTTGTGAGAGTGATAATGGATAATCATACTGCTGTAGTAAACCATTATTCATTAAGCAGGTAACTTTGTTGAAAGTGTCATTGCTTCCATTTGATGCGTTATTAACGTATGCAAATGTTGAACCAGTTTCTACATGTAATCCGCTTCTGTAATTCTTAACGCATTTCCTAACTATTTCTCTGTGTTTATCGAACTATATGGAGCGTTTAGAAATACGAGCAATCGCAACACGCTATTGTTGTCCACCTGAAAGTTCAGCAGGATAGCGATACATAAACATACCAATCTTTACGATTCATTTAACGTTACTGATAAATCGATTTCCTCATTAACTTAATCGACGAATAATTGTTTTCACTTTACCGTTTCTAGTTTCAAATTTCTCATTTATAGTTTCATTCTTAGATTGAAGTGTGCAGCAATTAATTTATTCTTTTCTCTTCAAATTGCTGAATATACTTTTTAGTATCTTGTTCGATGGCGTTTGATGTGTGTAAGTTGAACTTGAAGATCTTCAGCTGTATATTTAGGTATATAGGTATTGTCGATTTTAAGAAGAAGACGTTCTTGTCAATTTTGCCTGTCTTCTCTTTACCTTCAATGATTTGTGTGAGTTTATTTGTGTTTTGTAATGAGCGAATTACATCACTAGTTATTTTTTTAATTCCAATATCCATTATGAGCTCTTCTTTGATATTTTAATCCAAAGAGATGTTGTCATAAACAAATCATATTTGGCCATAGCTTTTAGTTTTGGAATAGAAACCAACTTTACGCTTGTTTGGTGGAATATTGATTCCTTGATCGAGTCATATACAATTTGGTCACCAATTTTAATTTGTCCGCTTGGGTGTTTCTAAACCAGCAATCATAGTGTTGTTGTTTCTACAACAGATGGTCCCTAAGATTGTAATAAATGAATTGTTTTCGATATGTAGTTGAGGTTATCTACAGCATAAGTTTAACGTTTTGTGATATTTATTGGTTAGGATTTCAGGCATATTTTTTTCCTCTAATTACCAATTCCTTCATCAAGGCTTGCACCAGTTAATTTGTTACAAGTAAAGTTTAGCTTGAAAGATTGTTACAATTAAGAGTAGAGTTGATTACGCTTGACTTATATAATCCATTTCATCAAAGTAATCCTAATGTAGTTGATAGAAATATTCGTCATGCGTACATAGTAATAAGAATAGTGATAACTCACGTAAAGCAAGTCATGAATGGTAACATGAATCCACCTGCAATGATCGAAGATTTTTTTGAATTAGGATGATAATGCGTGTCCATTCGTTTGATTAAAGGAGCTATATCTTGGATGATTGCGGCTCTTCGATTTCTCCAAAATTGCAACATAGAGTTTAATGCGTTACGACTTGCAAATGGAATATGTTTAATCACACAAACAATAACAAGTAACGTATACGTATTAAATTGATATGTTGGCCCCGAGAATGGGAGAATGAAGAGGCTGCGCTAACTACGACTACTCGGCATTAGGTATGGAAGGAATATGCCATACTATTTACGTAATTAGCCCTTCGAGCGGCGTTTCTTTGAAACAACATAACCAATTAAAGCCGCGATGATACCTGCAATGGGTACACGAGCGATTGAGACAGGATAGTTCAGCATATGCATCCCAAATGTGCTGTTGAATAAAATACACGTTGTCCATACATACCATTTTCAGTGATGTTTTCATTGTAATCACCATTTGTTTGTTTGGCGAAGTTACCTGTATATGAGGAAAGATAATCACCAAGTTTAGTGGGAACGTTCAAAAAGCAAATGAGATAATTGGGAGAATAACTGTAAAGAAACGTAATGATAATAAGGAATAAATGCCACTAGATGTTTACCAATCTTACCTAAATTAATCTTTGATATTTGTCAGATTTACCAGTCACGTTATATGATCTTTTCTCTTTAGTGATGCTTGGTTGAGTACGAGAATTATGCAAGATCGTCATTAGAACTGCTAGGATAGACGCTTCACCAGTATATTTACTGCTGTTGAGTGAAATATACTTGGTAGAAAAGGGTAGTTAAATTTAAATAATCAACTGGAACTGGATAGGATCATTCGCTACAAATACAAATGAACTGTCGAAAGGATAGCTGGTTTAATCATTGGAATTATAATGCGTGTCAATATTTACATAGCGAGAGTGTATTTAGGATTGTTGCGGCTTCCTCCGGTTTTGCATCCATGTTTTGAAATACCACCAATCAAGATATATGCAAAATGGGTGCATAGTGTAATCTAATACCATGGCATAGGAATAATCCTACACACCACCATAGTACATGTTGATGCCAAATAGTACAAGCAATCCGTTGGATATGCCAGTAATCGCATTGGAATTAAATAAATGCTGCCATACAACCGCTAATGTCCACTGCGGCATAATATATGGGAAGATAAATATAGAACCAGAGGTACTTTCTGCACTTCATGTTGTTCTTGTCTGAGAAAGCAAATACACCACCGAATAGGATTGAAATTATGCGTATAAGGATGCTTGAAGTGCTAAAGTATTACCCATCGGTGTCAAAGATTTGTCTTCAACTAAATGCCTTGAATAAAATCAATGTAATTGATGAGGTTAATCCTGATGTTTGCCAGTTAAATGCTGATCGATTGTGCCTGGGTGAATCTCAAATGTATCTGAATGATTGCCACAATAGGTGATACTATTGCAATCGATACATAAGATACCAATTATAGGTAGAATCACATTAAATGGTTGTGTGAAATATGTTTTAATCTTATTAAAAAGAAAATCGCGTTGCGTTTTCGAAATTATTGTATCAAGTGTGTCTCCTTTCAAAAAAAATGGAAGGCACCCAGCAATAAGGGTGCCTATGACCAACTGTGTTTATTTAAGTATTACCGTTAAATTTATCTAGTATTTCAATCCAAAAGAACCAGCAGTGAATGCTACTGAAGCACAGTATTCAGGATCTTCTAATACGAGATGGCCTTTGTTCTCACCAATCCTTATCCACGGTCATCCTTAGATGGAACGTATCTACACCATCAGCATATCCACCTTGTGCATGATTGAATATCTTTTCCTGTTGCTGTCACCAACATCTAGATTTGAGGTAACCACCCATATCTTTGCCCCAAACGCAAGCCTTTTCTGTACATGTCGTATGCGATAAATGCAGCAGCGTGTCCATGAAGTGGGCTATTCTTTGTTAAGAATAGGTAATGGCAATATCAAATCACCAATTCCTTGATATCCATCTTCATAGCCTTAATATTGTTACAGATGTTTCTGAAGATTCTTCGATTGAACGTAATTTAAAATATACCCAATAATCCACATTGATCGAGTTGCAGATGCAGATGTTAGTGTTGGCCTACAAATTGGTCCATCATCTGTTTATTACGTTGTATCTATTTGCAAAAAGCATTAAAAGCTAAAAGCATATTACCATTTTCACCTAAGTTAAAGCTTTCAACATCTTTCCATAACTTCATCAATTGTTGGTTAAATTCCGCTTTTGCGTCAACTGTTAGCTTATCAGAGCATCCTTTAATTGACTGCATACTTATCTACCATCGCTTATATACAAGAAATTCTGCCGACAATTTTTCTAAGTCAGTATCCATGAAAAGTGGATGTGTGTCCTTACGGCTGAAATCAGCAGTTTGTGAATTTCTTGGAGCCTGTTGAATTACATGACCACTTTATTTAATTTTGTAATGGTAGGAAGCAGCATGATCACTAGCTTTTATGCCATTGCGTCTGCCCATTCTTTTAGGGCCGATACTTTTCGAATCGTTGTTCTCCACAGTTAATCTGGATTACCATCTGAATAAAGTCATTGCGAATGTTCCTTGATCAGCTGAGAGTCAGCTTGTAACTGCTCAATCTTATTGTTCTGTGGCTGTTGCCGTTCAATCTAATTTGTAACCAGGATCGATTGTCTGTAGTATTCGATGAATAATGGCGGTGCAGACTTACCGGCTAGAGTTACTAAACCGAAGATATCTTTACCATTGGTCTTCGATTGCTTTCTTTTCCAAACTCTTCAGTGACATTGTCTGTGCTTCTGCGATAATTTTTAATATTTCAGACTGATTGGCTGTATCATTTGTGGAAGGGTGTTAGTTCCTTTCCTCCATCCAGCAATGATGCGGCCAGTACTACAGAAAGTACTGATGATAAAAAAGCAACACTGTTATTTTTCCTCTGATAGATAAATCTATTCATATTATAAGAAGAATATAAAGCGCTTTCAAATTCTGAAAAATGATATTTTAGAATTTCTGATATTAGAGATTTGATTTTGATACTAGGTGTTAGTCCATAACGCTTTTTGAAAGGAAGAAATGGCGACAGATGTATAACCAGTTTGTTCAGCAGCTTCCTTTGATTCTATAATTATTCTTACAAAGTAGTTTCTTAGCATTCTCTAATCGTATACTTGTAATATATCCAGCAAGGGTATAGTTTGTTTCCTTATGGAATAATCGTGAGATATGTCCTTCGCTGATTTCTAAATGAGGACCTGCTATATCATAGATGGATAAATTAGGGTTAGCATAATGTTCGATGTATTCAGTGCTTTACTTGTAACGAGTTTGTGTCGTTAATTGCTGTGGAGTTTTGCCTTAGTAATGGTTGGAATAATCTTTTGTACGCTTGTTTCGATGGTTCCATCTTCAGGTGGTTTTAAAGATGTGGTCGGCGGCGTATGATCGTAATGCATCGCGCATAATCGAACTCACTATGCGCTGTTGAAAAATGATTTGAACATCGCTACGCTTGATCGTGATTGCTGTAACATTTCTATGCCGTGCGAAAAGTGGCATGTGTTAATGTCTGAGATGATTAAGTCAGGTAATGTTTCTTGATTTTTCGAGGCTTGAAGACCATCTTGTAACTGCGCAAACTGTAAATCGTCGTTCAATTGATATCATGAACCATTCCTTCTCTGTAAAATGATTCATCATCAACAATCATTACTTTGTACATGGCTCCTCCTTATATAGCAGTGTTATCTGTATTAAAGTTCACCTTCTTCTAAACGCTGTGCGTGAAGACCTAATTTACACCAAAGTGTAAACGTAAGATAGAATCAACATTGCCATACCGATATGACCATCAATTTGATTCCATTGTTCTTATTAATTAGATGCATCATTTCAGTCATCATACCGATGCCATTATCTTTGAATGATAAAGATGGTTATGTCATTTGTTTAGCCATATACTTGGATGACATATGATCTCTTTCATACGTAAACCATGAATAATTGCATTCTCTACTAAAGGTTGAATAATCAACAAGGAATCTTATACGATAATAGCTCCTTTGGACAATCAGATAGAATTGATATTTCCTTGGAAGCGAATATTTGAATTTCTCATAATCAGAACAAATCTGAAACTCTTCTTCGATTGTGCGAATTGTTCTTTTACGATAAGTTCTTAATATGCGTACAAGTTTTGGCAGCTGAGAAAATTGGTTTCCTTTAGCACCTTTGCCATCCCACTTGATTGTATCTAATGTGTTATATAGAGGTAGGTTAAGCTGTGCTTGCATCATCGCGATTTGGATATCAGCTAATTGTCTTTGTGTTTTATCTTTTGTTCTAAGAGTTAGAAACGCTCTACCATCGTCATATTGAAATTTGAGATGTCTACTCGAATTCATCATTTGCGTCTACAGTGATGTCTCTAGCTTTCCTTCTTGTAGCTTGCTTCATTGCTTGATTCATCTGGTTGATTCGGCTGTATAAAAGGGTCGTAGTCTTTTGCGCAACAACAATACATACGATAAAACTAAGAGCGACCAGAGTAAGCCGACCATCAGATACATCAAATGCATCGTAGATGTACTAAGTACTTTTAGTGAACAATGCGTTTGTTTAAAACCTACTATTACCTATATTTTGAATTGTGCATGCTGCGGCTGATCAGTAAAGTAAAATCATCATACTTTCAGACCCCGATATCCATGCCATGATGTAACTGCTTAAAATTCCAGACGTCTAAGTTTGTGTTTATATAAACTGGTTCATTCTACTACTGATAATTCCAAATCCTTCATCGTTAGAGAGTTCGATTACTAAATAGATATGTGAAATCTTGATTGTCGATAGAAAGGACAATATAACCATTGTTCTATTATTATGTGTTGCGTATTTAAAATGATTTGATTGTCTTCCTATCTACTTGCTTAATGATGTCTTTAGATGGATTGTCTAGTATAAGATTATTTCAAATGGTAGGTCGACTTGCAAGCTCGCATGTTGCATACATACAATTACCGTTCTGATCGTAAATTGAGATGTTGCGTAATTTCGATGAGGGTTGGTTAACTGATAAAACGTATGTATATGGATTCACTATCGGTGACTAGGAAATTCTTGGTGTGATGATAATGTGAAAAGAGTTTTATCAATTCCATCTAAAAATGATTGAAAGCTTGTACTAATTTTCTTTTTGTCTCCTACAGTAGTTTTCATGTATTGTTGAATGCATAGCTGTGAAACAGAAAAATCAAACAGCCATAGTACAATTAGGTACAGAAATCACAATGAAGTGATTGAGTGGCGAGTACTGAACAGACTGCTTTTCTCTATTTGTTTATTTTCGTAGAAATATTCCCATAATTATTAGTATTTTCCTCCTGCCTAATTTTGACCATGGTACAAGATTTTGGTAATCTGCAAGATCAGTTAGTGCCGTGAGTTGATTAATATCTTGTCATACGCTACGTCAGTCATTTATGTGGATGATGTAGAATTGTTGTGCATCTTTACTGATTGTAGAAATCAATAAATTTCTGTGCGTTATCTTTATTCTTTGCATTTTTACAAGAAAACTACTATCGGATATAACGAAGAGGTATCAGGATAGACCATTGCAAATGTTTGAATCTGTTAACATTGCCTTTTTGCGAGGTTTCTTCAAAGGTAATTCAGTCAATCGTGTTCCTGTACTTACTTGGATGACTTCTCCACTTCCGCTGTCAACATGACCATCAACTGTTGATAAAATTTATCAATGTATGTAGGGTCATTCAATGTCATGAACGCATTTAAGATCAGAGATGCTCGTACCTGAAGTGTGTGGATAGCGATAGTATTTTCCTTTCAGATTCATCACAAAAATTAGACCATTTTGTGGAGCTCGTTGCTATTAACTGTAACTATTTGTATAGATAAAGACAAGCGTAGTAGCTGGGAGAAGAGGTGTAGTTATCATGTGTTCTAAATATCTGAAAATCAAGAGATGAGCTTTCACTGCCTACATCAGGTTCAATATGGTCCATGATGGTATGTATAGTTTTGAACATCGCCCACCAAACATGACATCTGCATCTTCTCCATTTTTATTTTTCGAGCATTTCTGTAGTGCCACCAGCTGCACTTTAGCACTGATACCTGTTCGTAATTCAAATTCCTTGATAATTGGTGCGTATACTTCGAGCTTATGACATAAAGACAATGGGTCTATTTACTGGTGGAATCAGGTTTGCGTCATGTTTTGTAAAATGCGTACAACCGGACAATAGAGATAGTGATAGAATGCATAAGCAGAGTATTTTATGAATTAATCGTTAGCATGTCAGTTCCTATACTCCGCGGGTTTAGTGGACACCTCGACTGGTGAGGAGTATCCATCTTCGTCACTAAAAACATCAATTCCACCATTTCCAATTAAGCATTCACGATGAAGAGCTCATCTGGAATATTCTCTTTCATAAGACTAAATAATAGATCGTCTAAGTATGCTCCATGAGAAACAAGAAAGAACTTTTATCTTGATGCGTGACTCAGTTTGGCTAACTCACTCAAAAGCATTTTGCAATACGCTGCTGGATCATTGTTGGATTTTCACTAAATCATCAAAAGATCATTTTGAAAAACGTGATGTGATATTCTGGGTCACTTTCATTTTTAATATTTCATCCCTTGATCCATAACTAAATTCACGTAATGAGTCAAAGATTTTGCATGCATGTGATGAGGCTCTAGGATTAGTTTTTGCGGTTTGAATTGTTCTTGGTAAAGGGGATGTATATGCAGAATCAAAGACGGTTTCTTAACCTTCCGTCGTTTTGCAAAAAGTCTGTCTCTATTCCTGGAAGTTAATGGAGAGTCTGTTATACCTTGCATGCGGTTTTCCAAATTAAATATGGTCTCTCATGACGAACATAATAGTAATGAAAGTGTCTTCATAATGAACTCCTAATTTTTAAGTTCATTATAGACTGAGATTTATTAAATGTTAAACTACAAAAAGCTGTAGCATGGGATGAATTACTAGTGCTTGGGAAATTGTTTTCGCTAAATAATAGTAAGATTCAAATTAGTGGATAGAGGAGAAAGAAATCATGAGGTAAGTATCGGTTTTTAGTGAAGAGTGCCTATTGCTGACGACAGCTATTTCTATTGTCAAGATTTGTCAAAATGTAAGAGTGTACATTGTGCAGACGTGCTTGTTCCATCGATGCCGGTGTATTCGACTACTATGACTTGACTACAAACGGAGATGTCCCAATCTGTACAAACTGTGGTCAGTGTGTGATATCATGCCCATTTGATAGTTTAAATGAACGTTCAGAATTAGATGGAGTTAGAGCTGCAATTGAAGATCCAGAAAAGATTGTTGTATTCCAGACAGCACCTGCAGTACGTGTTGGCCTTGGTGAAAAATTCAGTATGCCTGCCGGAACTTTCGTACAAAAGGTAAGATGATCACAGCTTTACGTAAAGCTTGGTGGTGACTCACGTATGATACAAACTTTGGAGCTGATAGACAATTATGGAAGAAGCTTCTGAGTTAATTGAAAAGAGTAATCAATGGTAATGGACAATTACCTCAATATACAAACTGCTGCCCAACTTGGGTTAAGTTTCACGGAAACATTCTACCCAGAATTAATTCCACATCTTTTCAACTGCGAGAGTCAATCGCTATACAAGCCGCAACGGAGAAGACTTACTTTGCAAGAAGAACAACATTGATCCTAAGAAGATTGTTTCTGTATGTGTAACACCATGTACAGCTAAGAAAGCGGAAATTCGTCGCTTGAAATGAGATTCATCTGCTGACTATTGGAGATGAAGAAGCTATGCGCGATTCAGACTACTGTATTACAGTACGTGAACTTGCACGTTGGATTCGTGAAGCAGAATTAGATTTCGCTAATCTTGAAGATGGTAAGTTTGATCCATTTATGGGTGAAGCTTCCGGTGGTGGAATTATCTTCGCCAATACTGGTGGTGTAATGGAATCCACGATGCGTTCTGCGTATAAGTTTGTGACTGAGGATAATGTACCTGCTAGCAATTCGCTTTTGATGCGATTCGTGGTTTTGAAAAATAGCCGTGAAGCAGATGTTCAAATCGGTGATAAGGTATTACACGTTGCCGCAATTCACGGTACAGGTAACTTCCGTAAGTTCTATGAACATATGAAGGAAACAGGAACACATTACGACTTTATTGAAGTAATGGCATGTCCTGGTGGATGTATCGGTGGAGGAGGAATGCCACGTCATAAGCTTCCTCAAGTGAAGGCAGCTAAGGAATCTCGTATTGCGTCCTTGTATGAAAGAGATAACCTCAAGCCAATCAAGGCTCCACAGGATAACCCTGAAATCCAAGTATTATATAACGAGTTCTATGATGCTCCACTTGGTGAAAAGGCTCATCATATGTTACATACAGAAGGATTTATCGATCGTTCTGCCGATTTAGGACCTAATGGTGCTTGTACACCTGAAACATGTCCAACTTCAGTTGCGAACTTGAAAAAAGCACAACAATAAGTGATAAAATAAAGATGGAATTTCAAAATGAAGTTTCATCTTTTAAATTTACCCATGCATGATAGGAGGCTATGATGGATAAGATTAGAAAAATACGAATCATTACAGTTATTACTGTATTTTCATTTTATCATGTTAGGTCTTGGTGCTGTGATGGGTAGTATGTTCTGCTTATATCTTTACTCAAATGAATCAGTGCCATCCTTCGATACGATAGGAATGGATTCAAATGGGAAGTTAAATATGTCACCATTTACGAATATATCTAGTACACCAATGTTTAATTTAGTTTTGTGTTTCATTGATTGGTGTAGGAATTGGAATTATTATCATCAATATTATTCCTTGTATCACTGGAATCCAAACCTATAATATGATTAAGTATGATGGCATTTCTGAACATGAATGCATGGAACTATCACGCAGAGATGGATTCTTCAAATTTATGCTGCGATTGTTTCCGATGTATTATACTGAGTCTTACTATATTTCATAGTGCGTATTTGGTATTTTCTATTTCTTTGTGCGTATTGTATACTCGTAATACCAATGTTGCTGGCTTTATACCAGATTTACTTATGTAGAGAATAGACCTGATAGAGTGTTACATTCTTTCTAACAAGAGGAGATTGTAACACTTTTTATATCAAAAACTCTGTAAAAATAGAGATATGAAAAACAATCCGTTATCAAAAACAGAAACTATGCGATACTAGGTGATTTGAAAGCTGTATATTTTAATGTATTTGGTTGATGAATCAAATCCTGAGGATTATGAGCAGATATATCAAACAGATTTTCTAATGAATTTCAATTGTGTATGATTGCGGTATTCATTTCATGATTGGCAAGGGGAGTTGTCCCATGGGTTGCTCCTGCAATTTTTGGAAAACATGATTTTGCAGGAAATGCATCACTGTTTTATCAGAGTTAGAAAGTTTTTGGATGTGGTTTTGAAAAAGATAACCAAATAGAAACAAACCAACTATATCTTTGTGGATATTCTTTGGCAGGTTTATTTAGCTTATGGGCATCTAGTCAAACAAATCTTTTTAAAGAAAGATTGCGGCCGTTTCTCCATCAGTTTGGTATTTAAACTTTGTAGAGTATATGCAACAAAACCCAATTCAAACAAGAGAAGTCTATATGAGCTTAGGTGATAAAGAAGCCAATGCAAAAATAAAGTTATGGCTACAGTCAAAGATTGTTTTGATGCGAGTGATACAAATCTTACAAAAACAAGATATTGCACTAACATACGAATATAATCCTGGTAATCACTTTTTCAAGATGTTGAACTCCGAATGACGAAAGGGAATCCAACAACTATTACTTGGAAGAATAGAGGAGAAATCATGACAGAACTTTTATATTTAGGAGACTTAGAGTTGTCGCATCATATCAAATCAAAATACGGTTTTTATATCAATCCTGATAAGGGTAAAAGATTATAGTCGTAAAGCAGATATTATCTGACAGACAACTGCAACAAATAAATCACTCGTACAATTACATATCACTACTGATCAAACAAAGAATAATCAGTCAAGATTTACTTTGCAGTGAGGATACGTTTAATAATCAGGATATGCAGATTGAAAGAATTGGTGATGATGGTATATCGTATTTCTGTGGATGAAGATACTTGTCTGTGGGAAACAGAAATCATTGTTGATGGTAAAGATGATTATGCACTTGTGCCTATTTTGCACACGCAGATTTCTGAGGAGAAAGATGACTGCTTTTGGCGAAACAAATCATTCCAGTTCATACATCAGAAGTTGCAATATTTGATTATCGTGTTTTCGATTGCACTGCAGGTCGAAAATAAATTAATCATAGAACCGGCAATGATGATTGATTTACAAAAAGAAAATCATCGAAATTTAAAGGAATTAGAGAACCAACTATACCCGTTATTAGTAGATGCAGCAGAGAAATTTCACATGACGATGATTTGTATGAACGATGGCTATGCAATGGCACAGATGTTAGTTACGAAAAAAGACATCAATCCTCTTGGTCTTGTGTATGGTGGTATCAGCTATAACTTTGCAGATATCGTTGCAGGTTGTACCTTCTATTCAGCAGGTGGATATGAGTCCAACCGTTTCTGCAACTATGATTATCTTCGCTCAACAGCAGATACTGAAAGCTTGGTGTAATTGCTGAAAGATATCAAGCGAGGAAAAGCATATTCATTTCATTGAAGTAGAAATTTATAACGATATGGCAAAACTAGTTGCGAAGGGTGGATTTACCTATTTCGTACAAAAATAAAAAAACACAAAATTTGGGATTGAATTTTTGATTGCAAGCGCTTAAAATATGGTTTCAAACCTACGATGCCGGATAAAAGAAAATACGATACCGGTTCAATCAAATGCAAAAATTGTCCCGGTAAGATACTGGGACTTTTTATAGGACAAAAAGAAAAATCCGAATAATCGGATTATTCAAAATGATCAGGAAATTTTCTTTAATCTTCTCGAATGTCTCATCACTGAGATCGTGTTCGATCTTGTGCGCATCTCTTGCGGCAGTTTCTTCGTCAACACCAATACTGATGAAGAACTGAGTTAATACACGATTTCTTTCCCAAATACGCTCAGCGATTTTCTTTCCAGGAGCGAGTAATTTGAGAGAACCGTCCTTTTTCCATGGAGATATATCCATTCTCGCGCAACTTCTTCATTTCAACACTTACGCTTGCTTTTGGAGAAACCAGTTTCTTCAGCAACGTCAATGGAATGTACTATTCCTTTACGCTCCTGAATAACTAGTATAGCTTCTAAATAGTCTTCAGCGGATTCATAAATAGGCATAGCCATGTGCATGGTCCCCCTTTCAATAAGTATATTCTAAATGGAATTGATAAAATAAAAGAGCAATGCATTATTTGCATAAATAACACGGAGGTAGTTAGTGAAAAAGTAATATTTTATGGAATATCAGCATCCGCAGCACATTATGCAGATATATTAGAGCAGATGGGCATCGAAATGATGATTATCGGAGATGATGTTCTCAGCAAAAAGATTTAAGCAGGTTTTTAAATATGCAGGAATCTACTTCAGAGGTACATGAGAAATATGATAGTTCTTATCTTTTGATGGATGGATTATCAAAAGAAGAAATCGATGATTATGAGTGAATCCTTTGAAGGGCAGATATGCCATTTGGTGGCATCATGGTGAGTGCAACACAAACAAACCGTGAGTGGACTTTAGAAATGATTTTTGAGGAAGCAAAACAAGAAGCGAAAATCATGGAACAGATGTACAACCACAGATGATGATTGAGTCTACAAACGGTATGGATTTAAACCAATTAGAACCAAACCATGCGGCTATCCTTAAGCGAGCATTAATGGATTCTTATTTGATGTTAATGAGAGAAGAGTACACTTATGAGCAGATTTCAGCACAAGTTCGTATTTTAGAGGAAGCTCTAAAAGGGACAGAACATCTCAAACGAAAGGAGAGTCATCATGAGTAGTATTTGTGTCATTGGTGGAGCGAATATTGACATCGTTGGCTCAAGTATCGATCCATTGCAAAATTATGATTCTAATCCTGGTGAGATTTCCATAGCCTATGGAGGAGTAGGCAGAAACATCGCGCAGATTTGTGCACTACTTGGTGAGAATATCAAGTTTGTGACTTGTTTCTCAGGGGATAGCTATGGTCAAGCAATGAAAGAAGACTGTAAGAGACTGGGAATGGATGTGTCCATGTCATCGACAGTAGAAGATTTGCCAAGTTCGATGTACATAGCGTTATTAGATAATAACCGTGATATGAAACTTGGTATGAGTGATATGAGAATTTTACGTCGTATGGATTCAGAAATGTTACAACCAATCTTAGAAACATTGCATGAAGATGATATCATTATCATAGATTCCAACTTAGATATGGAAAGCATTGAATATATCGCAACACATGCAAAATCCAGGATTGCGGCAGACCCGGTCAGTGCGCATAAAGCAGCTAGATTAAAGTCTGTTTTAAGTCATCTAGATATCTTTAAACCAAAACCAGTTTGAAGCTTCTGAGTTAACTGGAATTTGGATTAAAGATGAAGACAACAGAGACAAAGTTTGGATTGGTTCATCGAATCACAGGGTAAAAGAAGTCATTATTTCAATGGCTGATCGGGTATCTTGCTAGGAACACCAGAACATAAGACTTGGTTCTACATCGTCAAATCAATATGGAGAATGCGACTGGTGGAGGAGATTCCTTATTAGGGAGCATATGTGCAAGTCGACTTGCAGGAAAAGATTCATTAGAATCAATGAGATTTGGTATTAGTGCGGCTGTGATTAGCATTGAACAAGATGCAGTAAGAAGACGCAATTTAAATACAGAAGAAGTAAACACAAAAATTTCAGATATGAAGATAGAGGAGAAAACATTATGAAAGTAAGAACAAATGAAGAAGTAGCAAAGGCACTAGCAGAACAAAGCCAGTTATCCATTAGAATCCACAATTATTTCACACTGATGCCATACCCACAGAACGTTGAAACAGCATTAAAGGTTGAAGCAATTATTCGTGAACATGGTGGTATACCTGCAACAATGAGGTATCATTGATGGTGAAGCAGTTGTTGGTATGACACCAGAAGAAATTGAAGAATTCAGTGACGTGGCTTAAACACATTCTAAGGTTTCTCGTAGAGATATTCCAGTTATCTTAGCAAATAAGAGTTGGGGTACCCTACAGTTGCGACAACAATGATTCTAGCAGCAAAGGCTGGCGTTGAGTTCTTTGTGACTGGTGGTATTGGAGGTGTTCACTGTGGTGCTGAAACTACATTTGATATCTCCGCTGACTTAGAGAATTAGGAAATACAAACGTTACAGTTATCTGTGCAGGTGCTAAGGCTATCTTAGACTTGCCAAAGACATTAGAAATTCTAGAAACAAAGGGTGTTCCAGTATTAGGTTTCCAAACGGATGAACTTCCCGATTCTATACACGTAAATCAGGTTGAAGGTTGATCATAAGGTTGAGATTATGCTGAAGCAGCAGACATCATCGTAAACAAGAGAATTTGGTTTAGATGGTGGTATGATTAACAAACCCAATCCCAGAAGAATATTCAATGGATGCAGATGCAATCAACTGCAGTTATTGATTCTGCTATCAAGAAATGGATGAGGAATTAAAGGAAAAGAATGCACACCATTCTTGCTTGCTAAGATTGCAGAAAATTACAGGTGGTAAGTCCCTTGAATCTAATATTCAATTAGTATTCAACAACGCCGTTGTTGGTACAGAAGTAGCGAAGGAATACTATAAGTAAGCTTATGACAGAGATGAAACAGACAGTATCCGATCCAGTAACGAAAGAAAGTTTTTATTATAGCGCTCAAAAGTCTGGGCATTACTGGAAATCAGATTTTGGAAGTACATACACAGATGTCTAGTTTCGGATATGTAATTGGTGGTGCTCGAACAATCGTAGATGGTTTAATGGAATTGTGCGAAAATGGTGGAACGATTCTTATGCCAGCACAAACAGTTGATAACAGCGAGCCAAGTGATTGGGAGAACCCGGCGGTTGCACCGACACTATACAAAGAAATTCGTGAAGCAATCCCTAGCACACGATACAAAGATAAGTGATGTACATTACATGGGATCAGTTGTTGAAAAACTTTAGACTACGAGAAGGAGTGATTACTTCCTCACATCCAACATTCTCTTACTCTGCATGGGGAAGATATGCAAGATTGTTGTGCAATCATCAATCAACACACTTTCCGCTCGCAGATGAATCTCCAACCGCAAGACTCTATGAGTTAAAAGGCTATGTACTTTTAATTGGTTGTGATTTTGATTCGGCAACATGCATGCATCTAGCTGAGTACCGTTCTGATTGCCGACCAATTGGCATTCAGGGAGCAAAGGTAAAGACAGCAGAAGGGGATGTGTGGAGAAAGTATCTCGACTTACAGTTAGATAGCGATATCTTCTTGAAAGTTGGACAGATAATGCGAAAGAAAAACATGGTTAGAGAAACCATGTTGGGTGGTTGTAAGATTACGCTTTTCTCAGCTGCAAGTGCAATTGATGAAGCAATGCGTTATTTTGATAAAACCATGGTATACGATTTATATCGTTAAATCCAATGATGCTGTAGGTATGCTTGTGCAATGTCATAAGCAGCCTGCAGCATTTCGATTTTCCTTTTCAGTAAAACGATTTGTTGTAGGGTGCATCAATATCAATTTCACCAACACACTCACCATTAACAATAATAGGAACACAGAGTTCACTGCGACTAGTCACAATCACAAGCAATGTGTCCAGGAAGGCTAATACATCATCAATGCACTGCACACTTTTATCACGATAACATTTTACCACACACCCCTTATCAAAAGGAATTCGGGTGCAGGCAGGTTTTCCTTTGGAAAGGTCCAAGAACCAATTGACCATCTTTAACAAAAATAGAATCCAACCCAGTTAATATTTTCATAAGTCATTTGAATGCACGCACTTACATTGAAAGAGCTGCAATCTTATCGCTTTCTTCTAGAAAAGCAATATTTGTTCAGTTTAGTAATGTTTTCATAAAAATCATAGCACAGGGTTGATTAAAATGAATATGGACTTATAATGAAACAAGAGGAGGGCTATATCTATGGATGATATATCTGGTGAGTGTCACACGGATGTAAAAAGAATAAATGATATAGCCATGAAGGTCCTTTTTATGATGGCTGTATCAGCCAATCATGAGGAGGATTTTTATTATGGACAAGAAATTAGTTTTTAGAATTGATGCAAAACAACAATTTAAAAGAATTACACGAATATTTAAAGAAGCAGAACGTCGTTGATATTGCTGGAGTTCCTGAAAGAATTAGATGATAGTACACTAGCAATCTTCTTTAGAATCTTAGAGAAAGAGGAAGCAGCAAACGTATTTTTCTTATTTAGAAAATGATGAACGTAATCGTTTAATTAAGACGTTTAACAACACTGAAATTGTAAATATGATTAATGAACTATACTCGATGATGCGATTGATTTCCTTTCGGATATGCCAGCGAATCCTGGTTACTCAACTTTTAGATAAAAGTCGATGATGAGGTTAGACAAGATATCAATCACTTATTAAAGTATAAGGATGATACTGCAGGAAGTATCATGACAGTCGAATTCATTGAATTCACAAAAGAAATGTCAGTTGCGGATGCGTTAGCTAAAATCAAGCGTGTCGGTATTGATAGTGAGACGGTGTATACCTGCTATGTAGTAAAAAACCGTAAGCTTATCGGTATTGTCAGTGCAAAGAGTTTGATGTTAAGTGATTCAGATGTACTTATCAAGGACATCATGAAGACAGAATTCATCTATGCATATACAAGTGATGATAAAGAGACATTGCTAAGAAGATGAGAAAGTACGGCTTGATTGCCTTGCCAGTATTGGATGTTGAAGACTGTATTGTTGGTATCGTGACTTTCGACGATGCGATTGATGTCTTAACAGAAGAGACAACAGAAGATATGCAGAAGATGGCTGCGATTGTTGCAAATGATAAGCCATACCTAACAACATCTGTGTGGGAACATGCACGTAGCAGAATTGTTTGGCTATTAATCTTGATGTTCTCGGCAACATTAACAGGTAGTATTATCTCTAACTATGAACATGCCTTTGAAGTAATGCCGGTACTTGTATCCTTTATCCCTATGTTAATGGATACTGCGGAAACTGTGGTTCCCAGAGTTCGACTTTGATTATCCGTGGTCTAGCGATTGATGAAATTAAGTTCAGCGACTTTCTTTAAGGTAGTCTTCAAGGAATTTAGAATCTCTATTGTTGTGGGTATCTCTATGGGTATCGCAAATGGTATCAGAATTATTGTATTAAATCAGTGATCCATATCTAGCATTTGTTGTTTCGGCTTCAATTGTTGTTACTGTTATGATTTCTAAGTTTGTTGGATGTGTATTACCAATTATTGCAAAAGAAGTTTAAGATGACCCAGCAATTATGGCTGCACCACTCATTACTACAATTGTTGATACACTGGCAATTATGGTGTACTTCTCAATCGCATCACAAATTTTCAACTTATAAAGAGTTTGGACCTTCATTATGAAGGTCTTTTCTATTAAATGCCTATATAAATAGGGGCGTTATAATTGAATTACTCGCTTGCGAAATATGAAATCAGTTGTAGAATGAATAACAGACGACAGGAGATTTTTCATGTATCCAACAGGTAGGTTCATCAGTATATATCAAAGTTTTAAACACTGATGGAAGTTTGCATCGCACATGGTGTAAGGGTTTGTTCTGAGGCGGATGAGGATAGAATCGTAGCAGTTACTGACCATGCATGGGTGATTGAAGTGGGATAACCGTAAGTGGCTTACGCGTGAGCAGCTGTATGTTTTTCTATAGAAAGAAATGGTACAATGTCATCTCCATGATTCGTCATAGTGGTATCTCACTATTATTGTAATTTAGTGTCTCCAACAATATATGATGGTGAAGCAATCAAGAATATTGATTATGATTTTGGATGTCAAACTTTATCGATCGTACTATATCAAGTTCTTGACGAAAATGAATATTTGAACATGCAGAAGAAAATGAACTATCCAGATGATGTAATGGATATCGTTAGCACAATTAGAAAAGTTAATTGCCGAAATGGAACAAGAGAAAGAGCCATTCAATAAAGAGTGTATTGATAAGTATTATCAACTTTATTTGAAAAATGAGCTCGCATCAAAATGTAGAGAAAGAATAAGGCTGGAATTAGCAGCAACAAACTTTCTCAGAATTTTTCTTGAAAAAGTAATAAAAACATTGACATCGAAATAGATACTTGTATATTAATACAGCACTCTTCGGAAGGAGAGGAGCAGAGATCTTTGAAAACTGAACAGGAATAAGACACATAAACAACGTCAAGCAAAACTTATACGAAGGAAAGACTTCGTAAATAAAAGAGTCAATCAAATGAAGAGTTCGATCCTGGCTCAGGATGAACGCTGGCGGCGTGCCCTAATACATGCAAGTCGAACGCTGGAAATCTAGCTTGCTAGATTGAAGGAGTGAAGAACGGTGAGTAATACATAAGCAACCTACCCACGAAGACTGGGATAATCTCTGGAAACGGGGACTAATACCGGATAGGTAATCGGAAGGCATCTTCTGATTATTAAAGGTTAAAAACACTGGTGGATGGGCTTATGGCGCATTAGGTAGTTGGTGAGGTAACGGCCCACCAAGACGATGATGCGTAGCCGGCCTGAGAGGGTGAACGGCCACATTGGGACTGAGACACGGCCCAGACTCCTACGGAGGCGCAGTAGGGAATTTTTCGGCAATGGGGAAACCCTGACCGAGCAACGCCGCGTGAGTGATGACGGCCTTTCGGGTTGTAAAGCTCTGTTGTAAGGGAAGAACGGTAGATAGAGAATATCTAGGTGACGGTACCTACCAGAAAGCCACGGCTAACTACGTGCCAGCAGCCGCGGTAATACGTAGGTGGCGAGCGTTATCCGGAATTATTGGGCGTAAAGGGTGCGTAGGCGGCCTGTTAAGTAAGTGGTTAAATTGTTGGGCTCAACCCAATCCAGCCACTTAAACTGGCAGGCTAGAGTATTGGAGAGGCAAGTGGAATTCCATGTGTAGCGGTAAAATGCGTAGATATATGGAGGAACACCAGTGGCGAAGGCGGCTTACTAGCCAAAGACTGACGCTCATGCACGAAAGCGTGGGGAGCAAATAGGATTAGATACCCTAGTAGTCCACGCCGTAAAACGATGAATACTAAGCATTGGGGAAACTCAGTGCTGCAGCCAACGCAATAAGTATTCCGCCTGTGAGTATGCACGCAAGTGTGAAACATAGCGAATTGACGGGGGCCCGCACAAGCGGTGGAGTATGTGGTTTAATTCGACGCAACGCGAAGAATCCCTTACCAGGCCTTGACATCCCTTGCAAAAGCTGTAGAGATACAGTAGAGGCTATCAAGGAGACAGGTGGTGCATGGTTGTCGTCAGCTCGTGTCGAGATGTTGGGTTAAGTCCTGCAACGAGCGCAACCCTTGCCTTCAGTTACCAGCATTCAGTTGGGGACTTGAGGACCGCCGTGATAAACCGGAGGAAGGTGGGGATGACGTCAAATCATCATGCCCCTTATGGCCTGGGCTACACACGTACTACAATGGCTGTTACAACGTGCAGCGACCTAGCGATAGGAAGCGAACTCATTAAAAAGACAGTCTCAGTTCGGATTGAAGTCTGCAACTCGACTTCATGAAGCTGGAATCGCTAGTAATCGCGGATCAGAATGCCGCGGTGAATACGTTCTCGGCCTTGTACACACCGCCCGTCATACCATGAGAGCTGGTAATACCCGAAGCCGGTGGCCCAACCGCAAGGAAGGAGCCGTCGAAGGTAGGACCAGTGATTGGGGTCAAGTCGTAACAAGGTATCCCTACGAGAACGTGGGATGGATCACTCCTTTCTAAGGAGAAAGATGGAGTAAAAAGTTGTTTAGAAGTTTTATTACCTGTTTAGTTTTGAGGATCCTGCAAGAGGTAACTCAGAAAGGAAGTAACTGTTCTTTGAAAACTGAATAACAGAAGAAGACAATAGATAGGTCTTTTTCGAAAAGTTGTGATAACAAGATTAACTAAAAAGTCTAAAAACGAAATAGTAACAGTTCTCGTAAAGCATAAACGTATATAAGTGATTAAATTAGTAAGAGCGTACGGTGGATGTCTTGGGTACATAGAGCGAGAAGAAGGACGTCAGATAACGGCGAAACGCCTCGGGGAGTCGTACACAGGCACGCATCCGGGGTATCTGAATGGGGAAACCTCGATAAAGTTGAAAAGCTTTATCATCCTTAAGCCAATACATAACTTAAGAGAAGGCAACCCAGGAATTGAAACATCTTAGTACCTGGAGGAGAAGAAAATCAATGATTCCGAGAGTAGTGACAGCGAAATCGGAGCAGCCCAAAACCAGCAACGAGCTGGGGAGTAGGACCACGACAAGTGATTGAAAAGAGATAGTCGAATGGCATTGAAAGGTCAGCTCGCAGAAGGTGCAAGCCCTGTAGGCGAAATCTCGATTCACGCGAGTGGTATCCTGAGTACGTCGGAGCACGTGAAACTCTGACGGAATCAACCGGACCATCCGGCAAGGCTAAATACTCCTATATGACCGATAGTGAACCAGTACCATGAGGGAAAGATGAGAAAGAATGCGTGGAGCGGGAGTGAAATAGATCCTGAAACCGTATGCTTACAAAAAGTCAGAGCACATTAAGGTGTGATGGCGTGCCTTTTGTAGAATGAACCGGCGAGTTATCTTTGTATGCGAGGTTAGCAGACAATGCGGAGCCGTAGAAAGCGAATCTTAATAGGGTGGCAAGTATGTGAGAGATAGACCCGAAGCCGTAGCGATCTCAGTCATGAGCAGGTTGAAGGCTGGGTGAATCCAGCTGGAGGACTGAACCGACCCCGTTGAAAAAGTTGGCGGATGACTTGTGATTAGCGGAGAAATTCCAATCGAACACGGCGATAGCTGGTCTCTCCCCGAAATAGCTTTAGGGCTAGCGTTGAACGAATCTACCCGAGGTAGAGCACTGAAATCATGCGGGCGGCATCTCGCCGTACCAAAATGATATCAAACTCCGAATGCCGGGCAAGAATATTCAGCAGTCAGACTGTGGGTGATAAGGTCCATGGTCAAAAAGGGAAACAGCCTCATCATCAGATAAGGTCCCAAAAATTTACGCTAAGTGGAAAAGGATGTGGAGACGCGCAAACAGCTGGGAGGTTGGCCCAGAAGCATGCCATCCTTCAAAGAGTGCGTAACAGCTCAATGAGTCGAGCATCTCTGCGCCGAAAATTAACCGGGGCAAGCTAATACTGAATCTGTGGATTTATACTTAGGTATAGTGGTAGGAGCGTTCCATACAGCATTGAAGGTATACCGTAAGGAGTGCTGGAGCGTAGCGGAAGTGAGAATGCCGGTGAGTAGTGAGATGTGGGTGAGAATCCACACACCGAAAAACCAGGCTCTAGGGAAGGTTCCGTCCGCCCTGGGTAAGCCGGGACCTCAGGCCAGCCGAAAGGCGTAGCCGGATGGACAGCAGGTTGATATTCCTGCACCCGCGAGTAAAAGTGATGGAGGATAGATAGCTAACTCAAGTCCTGAAATGATTGGGCAAGGCAAGCAGGAGAGTGGCGTAGGCAAATCCGCGCCGGATACTCAAAGGCTTGACTCCAGCGAACGCGCGAGCAAGTAGTGAAGAGGGTGATACCAGGTCTCAAGAAAAGCTTCTAGCGATAATTTACTAGCGGCCCGACCAAAAACCCGACACAGGTGGTTGAGCGAGTAGTTCTAAGGTGAGCGAGAGAACTGTTGCCAGGAACTCGGGCAAAACTGACCCGCGTAGCCAGCAATGTGCTCGAAAGAGCCGCAGTGAATAGGCCCCAGCAACTGTTTAACTAAAACATAGCTCTCTGCGGTCGCAAGACGAAGTATAGGGGTGACACCCGCCCGGTGCTGGAAGGTCAAGGGGATTTGTCAGACGCAAGTCGAAGCATTGAACCGAAGCCCCAGTGAACGGCGGCGTAACTATAACGGTCCTAAGGTAGCGAAATTCCTTGTCAGGTAAGTTCGACCCGCACGAGGTGTAATGATTTGGGGTACTGTCTCGGCAGCAGACTCGGTGAAATCTTAGTACCTGTGAAGATGCAGGTTACCCGCAACTAGACGGAAAGACCCCATAGAGCTTTACTGTAGTCTGCTATTGAGTCAGTTGGTATGCAGGATAGGTGGGAGACGATGAGACTGGTCTTTTCGGGATCGAGGAGTCACTGTTGGGATACCACTTTACTTAATTGAAATTCTAACTCAAGCGCGATCCACTGAGGACCGTGGCAGATGGGCAGTTTGACTGGGGCGGTCGCCTCCCAAAAGAGTAACGGAGGCGCACAAAGGTACCTCAGAGTCGTGAAATCATTCATCGAGCGCAACGCAGAAGAGTGCTTGACTGCGAGACAAACAAGTCGAGCAGGGACGAAAGTCGGTGTTAGCGTATCCGGCGGTGCAGGAATGGAGATGCCGCTTTCAACGTGATAAAAGCTACCCGGGATAACAGGCGATCTCGCTCCAGAGTTCACATCGACGGCGAGGTTTGGCACCTCGATGTCGGCTCATCGCATCCTGGAGGTGAATTCGCTTCCAAGGGTTGGGCTGTCCGCCCATTAAAGCGGGTACGCGAGCTGGGTTCAGAACGTCGTGAGACAGTTCGGTCCCCTATCTGTTGTGGGCGTTGAAATTTGAGGAGAGCTGCCCCTAGCACGAGAGACCAGGGTGGACGTTCTACGGTGCACCAGTTGTCACGCCAGTGGATAGCTGGATAGCTGAGAACGGACCGGATAAACGCTGCAGGCATCTAAGCGTGAAACCGACTCCAAGATTAGATTTCCATCATTTCAAATGAATAAGACCCCTTGAAGACGACGAGGTTGATAGGTCAGAGATGTAAGTGTAGCGATACATTCAGTTGACTGATACTAATAGGTCGAAGATTTATTCACGAGAGAACACACACACAACTGTTTGAGAAAGACAAAGTCAGAAACTGTTATTTAGTTTTCAGGGAACAGAAACCTGAAAGAAGCAAGATCCGGTGATGATGGCGCAGTGGCCACACCTGTACCCATCCCGAACACTAGTTAAGCACCGTAGCGGCGAAAATAGCGCAAGCAAATCTAGCACGTTGTTGCAGTCATCGAGAGCATGGTTTTCATCGCTCTCCTTTTTATACTTTTTATGTAAAGTTAGTGCTGACTTATAGCGCTTTTCATAAATCGTATTATAATGATTTGGTGAGGTTTTCTATATGAATGAATTAAGATTAATTACAAAATCAGCTGATGAAACAAGAGAACTTGGTTCTAAGATTGGTAAACATAGTGAAGCAGCTATGGTCATCCTATTAGATGGTGATTTAGGTGCGGTAAGACATGTTTAACACAGGGTATTGCTAGAGGCTTTGACATATTGCCGTAGTGTTAGCAAGTCCCTACATTTACAATTCAAAAATATATCATGGTCGATTATTACTAAATCATATTGATGCACATCGTTTGAAGGTATATGACTCAGGATTTAGGCTGATGAATATTTAAATGATGAAGGGCTAACGGTTATTGAATGGTCACAGTTTAGATCCTGATTTAGTTCCTGAGAGCATTTAGAAGATTTCTATCTCAATTGACTAGAGAATGGAGATTGTGACTACTTTCCATGCGATTGGAAAGAAATATGAAGATTTATTGGAGGTTCTAGCATGATTACTTTATGTATGGATACAAGTCATATCTATTTATCACTTGCATTAATTCGTGATGATGAAATTATTGGTGAAGTACAGGAAGAATGCTGGAAACATCAATCAGAAGAAATTTTTCCTGAAACTTGAGGAGATGTTATCAAAACTATCATTAAAGAGCGATGATATGATTTCCAGATTGTCATTACAAAGGGACCAGGTAGTTATACTGGTGTTCGCATCGCAATGACAATTGCAAAGGTATTCTGCTCCATGACAAACAAACCTTTATATACACTTCCAACAATGTTGTTGTATGCGGGAATGGAAGATTGTCGTGTTGTATTAGATGCACGTGGTAAACGCGTTTATACCTGTGCATATAAGAATGGTAAGGCAGTGGAAGAAGAAAGAGTTGAATATATCGCAGATCTTGAAAACACAGTGCGTGATGAAAAGATTATTGGTGATGGTCATTTGTTTGGAAAAGATACATATTATCCAAATATGGCTCAAAACTTCTACTATTAAAAGACACGATGGCAGAAAGCAGAGAATGTGCATTTGATAGTGCCAGAATATTTAAAGTCATCAGATGCATATAACATTAATAAGTAATGATTCGAAAGATGGTAGAAATGTATCTAGTGCAAGTCGTGATCTTGAAAATATTTGTTTTCCAAAGGGTGGGTGGACTATGGAACAATTTCGCCATGAACTTTTGGAAAATCCGTTCTCAAACTTGTTGGTATTTGAAGAGAATCAAACGATTATTGGATATATTGACTGGTGGATTACTTATGAACAAGCACAGCTTGCCAATATTGCAGTTTGTCCTACAAATCAAAAACAAGGTATTGGACAACAACTCATTAAATGAGCTCTTCAGGAAGCAATTGAAAAAGAGTGTGAGAATATGACATTGAAGTACGTGTCTCAAACAAACGTGCAATCCAATTCTATGAAAAAAATGGGTTTATTACGGTAAATACTCGCAAGAATTATTATGAGGATGGCGAGAATGCATATCTTATGATTAAACCCTTAGGAGGTTTATAAATGACATTGATTTTAGCATTAGAATCAAGCTGTGATGAAACAGCGATGTGCGATTATTAAAGATGGAAAAAGAAATTCTATCAAATATCGTATCATCACAGATTAATGTTCATACACAATATGGTGGCGTCGTACCAGAAGTCGCTAGCCGTATCCATGTTGAAAATATTTCAACAGTGATTGATGAAGCTTTAAGAAAGCGAATCTTACAATGGATGCTATTGATGCGATTGCGATACGCAAGGACCTGGTTTTGATTGGTTCTTTGAGATCACAGTCCAAGCAGCAAAAGACAATTGCTTGGACATTCCACAAGCCATAAATACGCTAATCAACTATATGACAGGTCATATCTGGGCAAATACTTTTGTGTCAGATATGAAAATTCCTAATACTAGCACTAGTTATTTCGGGTGGTCATTCTCAGCTGGTTTATATGGAAAACGATTGGGATTATAAGGTTATCGGTACAACACAGGATGATGCGATTGGTGAAGCGTATGATAAAGTATCACGCGTTTTAGGTACAGGTTATCCTGGTGGACCAGTGATTGACCGTATGGCAAAAGAAGGCAAGGAACATTACAAACTTCCTTCTCCAAAGACCGATGGTGTGTATGACTTTAGTTTTTCTGGATTGAAGACTGCTGTATTACAGTTAATTCAACGGGAGGAAAAAGCAGGTAATGAAATTATTAAGGAAGATGTTGCGTATGCCTTCCAGGAAACAGCGTTAGGGCAACTGACAGGAAAGACATTACAGGCTGTAGAAGACTTAAAACCAAAGATGTTAGTACTAGCAGGCTGTGTAGCAGCAAATTCAAGATTAAGACAGTTAATCACAGAGAAGATGCAAGCATATCCAGATGTACAGTTAGTCATTCCACCAATGTATTGTTGTACAGATAATGCGGCCATGATTGGTGCAGTAGGTTACGTAGCATATCAACATGGACTGTTTGGAGACCGTCTGCAGCAGCACCCAGGACTCATGATGCCGGGTGAAGAATAAAATTTAGCAAATTTTTCACAAATAATGTTAAAATAGAGAACGGTGATAAATATGAGCGAAAAGAAAGTGCCAAAGGCAACATTACAACGATATCCTGTCTATTTAAAAGCATTATGTAAAACTACATGCGTGATGGGATAAACAGAACTGCGTCAAGAGATTGGCGACTATGTATCTATCGAGTCAACAACAAACCGTCGTGACTTTTAGTTTTTAGAAACCTTTGGTAAGCAGGGTTATGGTTATAACGTAGAAGATTTAATTAGTATTTTCTAAATCAGCTTGGTGTAAATTTTGATGAGAAGATTATTCTTGTCGGAGCTGGTAACCCTGAAAAAGCGTTATTAAACTACAAACCATTGGAACCATATTGTCGGTGAAATTGTTTGTGCATTTGATTTACACCCAGAAAATGTAAAGAAATCATCAGTACCTGTATATGGATATGGATTAGAGATTGCCGAAAAGATGCCGGAAGGCTGCCGTATCGCTATTTTGTGTATCTCACAAGATGTACAGACAGTGGATCTATTGGCAGCACATGGTATTCGAGGATTTGTAGAGTTTTGCGATGGAACATTTCTCAGTTCCATCAGGAGTATATGTACGACATGTGGATGTCGTATCGAGCATTCAGGAATTGGTAGTTTGAAACCAACGCAATGATATAGCTAATGAAGAAATAAGAATGGAGATTGAATAAGTATGCCTACAGAAATGAGTATCCGCGAACTATATCAGTTGGCGAAAGATGGAACAACACTAGAACTAGACCAGTTGGATTTTGTCCAATTACAGGGATGGTCTCGTACAAACCGTGCTGGTAAGAATGTATCTTTTTATTGCTTTTAAATGATGGAACATTCTTTTAAGAATGCCAGATTGTGTATTCTTCTGATACTCTCTTCCAATTATGCTGAAGTTGCTAAGTACTTAACAGAATAGCAATTTCTGTTGTTGGTAAAATTTGTATTAACACCAGAAGCTTCTCAGCCATTTTGATCTCAGGCAACTGAAATCAATTTGAAGGTGAATGTGATAGCACTATCCTCTGCAGAAGAAGAGACACACATTTGAGTACTTACTGAAATTGGTCATTTAAGACCATGCAAATACGCCCTTCTCTGCTGTATTTAGAGTACGTCTCAGTATTAGCTGATGGCAATCACCAGTTCTTCCAAGATCAGGGGATTTGTATACGTTCATACACCACTCAATTACAGGTGGCTGATGCGGAAGGTGCAGGGCAGAAACATTTTACAGCTACACGTGAAGACGGAAACCATGAAGAAGACTTTTGGTAAATGCATGCTTCACTAACTGTTCGGGCCAGTTAGAGCTGAAGCTGTCATGCATGCGATGGCATTTGAGATATCTATACATTTGGACCAACATTCCGTGCTGAAAATTCAAATACAACAACACACGCAGCTGAGTTCTGGATGATTGAACCAGAAATGGCATTTGCAGATTTAGATTACAGTATGGATGTTATTGAAGATATGTTGAAGTACTGCATTAACTATGTTATGGAAATGTGTCCAGAAGAGCTTGCATTCTTCAATGAAAGAATTGATACATCTCTACTAGAACGTCTTGAACAAGTAAGAACATCAAGTTTCAAGCGTTTACCATATACAGAAGCAATCGAAATCTTAAAGAACGCAGATGTAAAGTTTGAAAATAACAACATTCACTGGGGTATGGATTTAAACACAGAGCATGAACGTTACATTACAGAAAGGTTGTTAAGGGTCCTACATTCTTAATTGACTACCCAGAAGAAATTAAGGCATTCTACATGCGTCGCAATGATGATGGTAAGACAGTAGCCGCATGTGACTTATTAGTGCCAGGTGTTGGTGAACTTGTTGGAGGGAAGCCAACGAGGAAAGACTTGATATTCTTGAAAAGAAGATGGAAGCCCAGGGCATGAATACAGAAGGTTACCAATGGTATCTTCGACTTACGTAGATATGGTGGCTGTCAACACGCAGGTTTCGGTTTAGGATTTGAACGCTTAGTAATCGTATATTACAGGTATAAAGAAGATTCTGTGATGCTGTTCCTTTCGCAAGAACACCACGAAACTTAAACTTCTAAAAGAAATAACGATATGGGAGTGGTACTGCAAACGGCTGCCACTTCCATTTTTATGGAGGTAACGATGTTATATCAAGGTAGTAAAGCCTCAAAATATTATGGCGTAGATACACTTTCGAAGATGTTAATTTTGAGATTAAAGGTACAGAGAAGATCGCCCTCGTTGGCAGAAACGGTTGTGGAAAAGACAACCTTTTGCGCTGTATGTGTGGGAAGAACAATTTGACAAAGGTACCATCTCACAACAAAAATAATTCGCGATAGGTTACTTGTCACAGAAGGTGTTACCACATGATGAAAGAACGGTTGAAGAAGAGTTACGTCTTATCTATGAACCCGGTATTTGCCATGCAAAGCTAGAATGCATGAATTGGAAAAGCAAATGGAAATAGATGCGAGTGAAAAGGTTCTTGCGCAATACGCAACGGTTCAGAACAATTTGAAGCGAGTGAATGGATATCACTGGGAAACTCGGAGATGAAAACAGTCTTTAGCGTTTTGACTTTCCGATTGAAGATCTTGCAAAAGAAAATTGAGAATTCTCTGGGGCAAAAACACGTATCGCATTTGTAAAACTACTTTTATCAAAAACCGGATATCTTATTGTTAGATGAGCCTACAAAACCATCTCTGATATCGATGCGATTGAGTGGTGAGAAGGATATGTAAAAGAATTATCCAAAGGCAGTAGTTATTGTATCGCATGACCGTGAGTGTTTTTGGGATCATACAGTAGATGTTGTATATAATATGGAATACGGAAAGATGAAGCGCTATCCGGTAATTACTCCAACTATGTCATTCAACGTGAAAATGATATTGAACGCCAACAATCCGCATATGCAAGACAACAGAAAGACATTCAACGCTTAGAAGCACTAATTGAAAAGTTCCGTTATAAAAAGAATAAAGCAGCTTTTGCAATCTAAAATTAAATACTTGGAACGTATGATCGTATTGAAGTTTGATCAGACAGATGATAAAAACATTCCATGCCAAAGTTTACACCACGCGTAAAGGGTGGTGAGAAAGTGCTGGAAGTTGAAAATCTTGCGATTGGATATGACCATGTCCTTACGACAATATCAATGAAGATGCGCCGTGGAGATAGGATTGCGATTATTGGCCCAAACGGTACTGGAAAATCAACGTTTGTAAAGACATTGATGAATATTGTCCTGCTTTATCTGGTAGTTTCTTGTTTGGTCATCAAATTGAACAGGGATACTTGATCAGCAGCTTGCACAATTCTCTTCTGGCAAAAACAGTACTAGAAGAAGTGTGGGATGAGTATCCTGATTTAGATCGAACAACTGTTCGAAGTGTATTAGGACAATTCTTATTCTCTGCGGATGATGTATTTAAAACAGTTGATGTTTTATCAGGTGGAGAAAAGGTCCGACTCTCTTTGTAAAACTATTATTACAGCACGCAAACATATTAATACTGGATGAACCTACAAACCACTTGGATATTCCAGGAAAAAGAAGCACTGGAGTTATCCTTAAAAGGATTTACAGGTTCAATATTATTTGTTTCACATGACCGCTACTTTATTCAGCAAATGGCGACAGGTTTATTAATTCTTAGTAATGATGGTTGTCAGTTTGTAAATCAAACTTACGACGAATACATGAACCAAGAACCATTACAAGTCAAAAGAAGTCAAACCATCAAATGATGAAATTATTAATAAAAAGAAGTGAAGAGGGCGTTATCTCCAGAAGCACGTCGTCGTGAGATTGCAAAACTAGAACGCTTGATTACAGAGAAAAGGAAGCAGAGTTAGAGAAATGCTGAGCTCCGCTTTGAACCAGAGTATATCAAGATTATCAAAAGATGAATGACTTAGATCAAGATATCGATGATATTCATAATGAATTAGCACATCTAGAAGAAAGGTGGGCTTCATTATTAGAAGAAGGCATAGAAAAAGCCTGCTGTGTAACAGGCTTTTTATATGGCGGAGAAGAAGGATTTGAACCCCGCACGCTTTTCACGTCTAGCGGTTTTCGAAACCGCCCCCTTCAGCCTCTTGGGTACTTCTCCAATGCTGAACAATTATATCATAGAAATAGATTGAGAGTTGAAGGAAGTGAAAGTTACACAAATATATCTAAATAGTAAATATATGAAAATATTTTCATGTAAGAAAAATTTCAAGAAATATTTTTCAAAAGCGTTTACAAACTATTGACATCATTTTAGGATTTGCGTAATATTACTGGTATATTAAGAGAGAGTTCTCTTAATATAGGAGGAAGAGAAATTTATGAAAAAGCACTATTGGGTTCTCTTGCCGCTGTTTTAGCTCTTGCAGGTTGCAATGGCAAAGGTGGACGACAACTGCATCACAATCTGAAGACTTTAGATCCGTCTATTCTTTAGATATGCAGAGCTTAGACTACACAGTTTCCAACAAGGACGTTGATAACGAAAATACAGCAAACTTTGTTGACGGCTTATTAGAAAATGATAAGTACGGTAACTATGTACCTGCTCTAGCTGAGTCTTATGAATCTAACGATGATAAGACAGAATGGACATTTAAGATTCGTAAGGGTGTTAAATGGGTAACAAATGAAGGCGAAGAATATGCTGAATTAAAGGCACAGGACTTCGTTACTGGTCTTCAACACTCAGCAGACTTCAAGTCTGGTACAAAAATACTTAGTAGAAGGTCTCATTAAGAACTTCTCTGAATATGAAGCTGGGTGAAGTACCATTTGATCAGGTTGGTGTAGAAGCTGTTGATGATTATACATTGAAGTATACTCTTGAAAAACCAGCATCTTATTTCTACTCTCTAACAACTTATGGTATTTTATTCCCAATCAATGAAGACTTCTTAAATTCAAAGGGTTCTGGATGTAAGTTAGGTTCCCCTGATTTAAATGCATGTGATTTCGGTATTGTTGATCCATCATCTATTCTTTACAATGGTGGTTACATCTTAACAAACAACACAGCTAAGTCTATCGTTGAATTCACAAAGAACCAGAACTACTGGGATGCAGAACACGTATATATCAATAAGGTAACTTATACATATGATGATGGCTCTGATGACCACTCAATCATGAATGGTTTTGAAGCTGGTACATATACATCTGCTTCTATCCGTGGTACATGGTCAACTGAAGAATTTGATAAGTACATGGATAAGTATAAGGATAACGTTTATATTCCTATGACAGATGGTGGTACATTCTCATTGGCATTCAACTATAACCGTCGTTCTTTCAACAATACAAACAAGACAACAGATGCTGAAAAGGAAAACACACATAAGGCTATCCTAAATAAGAACTTCCGTCTTGCTTTACAGGCTGCATTCGACAGAGTAGTTTACTTGAAGCAAAGAGTTGGTGATGAAACAGCGGCTAAGGCTTCATTACGTAATGAATTAGTACCAACAACATTCGTTCAAATCAAGGGCGAAGATTATGGTAAGACAGTTGCTAAGCTTTGTTACAGAACAGACAGATGTATTTGGTAATTCATTAGACCTTTCTGAAGGACAGGATCCATACTACAACCCAGATAAGGCAAAGGAATTACTTGCTAAGGCAGCTGCTGAAGCTGGATTAACATTACCTGTTTCTCTAGACTTAGTAACACTTTCAACAATGTCATTTGCAGTTAACCAGGCTAACTCATTGAAGAAGTCTGTAGAAGAAGCTACAAATGGACAAATCTTAATCAATGTAATGCCAATTGACAAGGATGCTTACTATGCAGCAACATACCTTGCAAATAATGGTAGTGAATCTGACTGGGATATCTCTACAGCAGTAGGTTGGAACCCAGACTACTTAGATCCAAGAAGTTACTTAAATATCTATAGTCCAGTAAATGGTGACCAGTTAACTTCAATTGGTTTAGATGGAACATCTGATCCAGATAACTTCCAGGATTCTGATAAGGCTGTAATGGAAGCTGTTGGATTATTTGACTACCAGAAGTTATTAGAAGAAGCTGATGCAATTACTGATGACTTAGATGCTCGTTATGCAGCATATGCTAAGGCTGATGCTTGGATTATTGAAAATGCATTCGCTATCAGTGTACAGTGCACAGCTGTAGCAAACACAGTTACAAGAAGCGTTCCATTTGTAGGACCATACTCAATTGCCGGACAGGGTGGTAAGTTCAAAGCTAAGACGTGTTCAAAAGGATATCGTTACAAAGCAAGGACTACTATGCAGCTAAGGAAGCTTGGTTATCAGAACGTAGTCCGCTAAGTCCGCTAGCAAAATAAATTCTAGAATCTTTACAAATGTAAAGTTTTCATAAATAATTTAAAAAGACAGATATCATTGATCGATGAATCTGTCTTTTCTTTTCTCTTGAGAGATGGATAGATAGCTGTAGGAGTATTTTTATACATATGAATAAATATTCATATTATCTGAAAAATGAAAATTAATATGAAATTAATCATGAAAATTTATATTTTAGTGAAATACGTAGTCTTATATGGTATTATAACTACTATGAAAAGGTAGGGGTGAGTTATATGAAGCGTTACATTTTAGGCCGTGTAATCAGATCGTTCTTTCCTCGATTTTTGCGGTTGTTACAATCGCATTGGTTTTTGGTCTATACGCTGACACCGCGCGACAATATCTTTACAACTGATACAACTTACCAGAAAGTTGAAGAGCGCGGATGATAAAAATCAAATACAAATACAACACCTGGGAGAGCCTAGGTTATCTACGTTTTTGAAGAACAGAAGGACCTATGTGCAAATACAAGTGATTATGATGCATGTATGGTTACTGGTTCTGATTTATTGAAAAGAACAGGTAAAGAAAGTATGAGTCAGATGGATATACAATTCAAACATATTCAGATGGTAAATACTATGCCTATAAAGATTATTCTGTTCCCGGAGCTAGTATTCAATTGGTTTAGTGATTAATCGAAGTAGATCATCCATGGAGAATGTATGATGGTCATAACGAAAATATGGAAAGAAAAAGTCTATATTGAAAATGACTATAATGGTTTACCTGCAATTAAGTGTTCGGGTTGTGAGCATAAGTATCTTGTATACATGGATGGTAGCTTCCCATTTATCCATCAAAAAATATTGTTGGGTTTAAATTTTGGTATTTCTTATCCAACTATTTAGTGGTGTAGATGTAACTACTGTTATCACACAGACACAGGGTAATGCAAAGAGCCAGGAAGTAACTTTTTCGAAACAGGAAAGACATCTTCTTCAGCTGTGAATTTGCATTCATGTACATATAAATATTCAGAATTGTTAGACAACATTGATAAGGGCAAGTTTAATGACAATTATGCAAACTGTGCGTCTAACTTACAAGATCCATCAATGGTAACTACATCAGCGATTCAAGGTTTAATTGCCTTATTGATTACTTATTTATTTGGTATTCCAGCTGGTATGATGATGGCTGCGAATAAGGGTAAGTGGCAAGATAAGCTTGGTACAGTTTATATCAATATTATGAGTGCTAGTTCCTTCACTAGCATTTATTTATTTCGTTAGATCAATTGGTATGACACTTGGGCTTTACCGGATAAGTTCCCTAGTATATGGTGCACATGATGTTCGTTCCTATATCATGCCTATCTTAATTCTTGGTTTATTGAGTACAGGTGGACAGATGTTATGGATCAGACGTTACATGGTTGACCAGTCAAGTTCTGACTATGTTAAGTTTGCACGTGCTAAAGGGTCTTTCAAATAGTGAAATTTTTCCGTACACATATTTTACGTAATGCATTATTCCATTCGTAAATGGTTTCCCATCAGCTGTTATTATGACAATTTCTGGTGCGGTTATTACAGAAACTGTTTTCATGATTCCTGGTATGGGTAAGATGTTGCCAGATAGTATTAGGCATACAATAACCCAATGGTTATTGGTCTAACATTTATTTTCACTGCTGTTTCTATTTTTTTGCCTTGTTATTAGGTGACTTACTCGTTACAGTTGTTGATCCCTCGTATTCAGTTACAGGCAAAAGGAGATTCGAGATAATGTCAGAAATCAGAGATGAAAGATTTACTTTTGTCGCATTAGACGACTTTTGCATCAGAGAGACTGAATAGTCCTAAATATTCTTATTGGAAGAGTGTATTTAGAAAGTTCTTTAGTAGTAAGATTGCGATATTTCTTCTTAGTACTAACACTATTAACTTTATTCTTGTCTTATATTTTACCGTTTTATTAGTGGATATGATCCAACTGTTCAAACACATATCAATGACTTCTCACGTCGCTTCGTTACACCAAATCTCCAGTTCTGGTTTGGTACAAACCAAGTAGGGTGATTCACTCTTTGATGTAGTTTGGGCAGGCGCTAAAACTTCATTAAGCCTTGCAATTATCGCTACAGTTATCACAAACGTGATTGGTGTTATTGTAGGTGCGTTCTGGGGTTATTCACGTAAGATGGACGTTATCATGATTGAAGTTTATAACATCATTGCGAAACGTTCCATTTACATTAGTAGTTATTATCTTGTCCTATGTATTAGGACCTGGATTCTGGCAGTTGGTATTCTGCTTATGTATTACTTCATGGTTAGGTATGGCCTATAGTATCCGTATTCAGGTTATGATGATTCGTGACCGTGAGTATAACTTAGCTTCAAGATGCTTAGGTACACCTACAGCTAAGATTATTCAGCATAACGTTTTACCATTTATGATTCCAATTATCGTAACATCTATTTCTAGAGATGTTCCAAGCTTTATTTCCTATGAGGTATTCTTGTCTTATTTAGGAATTGGTTTAACTGAAAAAGGAAGTTTCATGGGTAGACTTATTTCAAGTAACTCAGCATACATGACTTCTGCTCCATATTTATTCTGGATTCCAGTATGCTGTAGCAGCAGTTATCTCAATTTCACTCTATATTGTCGGACAGACTTTGGCAGATGCATCGATCCAAAGACACATATGTAAAAGGAGGGTATCATGGCAGAAGAAACATTAGCTACAAACTTAGATATCACCTTTGAAAATACTCAGACAAAGAGGCAGTATTATCTGCATCGTGATATTATTGTTGAATTTACAGTTCGTGACCGTGTTTTAACTGCGATTCGTAATGTTTCATTAGACCTTTATGATGGTGAAACACTTGCAATTGTAGGTGAATCTGGTTCTAGTAAATCTGTATTTACAAAAACATTTTACAGGTATGTTAGAAAAAGAATGGTAATATCTCACAAGGTCAAGATCATTTTTGAAGGAAGAGATTTATTAGAAAACTACATGCGATAAATGATTGGGAAGAGATTCGTGGTAAGTAAGATTGCGACAATCTTCCAGGATCCCAATGACTTCCTAAATCCCAATTCGTACAATTGGTTCTCAGATTACTGAGGTTATCGTAAAAACACCAAGGGTGTTGATTTAATTGAAGCTCGTAAAGATTGCGGTTGATTTAATGAAGCGTGTAGGTATCAATAACGCAGAAAACCGTTCGATGAATATCCATTCATGTATTCTGGTGGTATGCGTCAGCGTATCGTTATCGCGATTGCATTAGCTTGTCGTCCACGTATCTTGATTTGTGATGAGCCAACAACTGCTGTTAGATGTTACAATCCAAGCTCAGATTATTAAGTTGATTAAAGACTTGCAGGAAGAGTATCACTTTACAACTGTTTATATTACACATGACCTTGGTGTCGTTGCGAATGTAGCAGATAAGGTTGCGGTCATGTATGCAGGTCAGATTGTTGAATATGGAACAGTAGAAGAAGTATTCTACGATCCTAAAGCATCCATATACATGGGCTCTATTAAGTTCTATGCCCTCAGTTAGGTATTAAGGGTCAAGACTTATATGCAATTACAGGTACTCCACCAAGTTTATTTGAAGAGGTTGTAGGTGATGCGATTGCACCACGTAATCCTTATGCGATGAGAATTGACTTTGAGGAAGAGCCACAATGTTTGCAGTGTAAGTAATACACCTTGCTAAGACATGGTTATTGACCCACGTGCACCAAAGGTTGAAAAGCCTGAAGTAATTCGTGACTTACATGAAAGATTATTAGAGACATTAGGTGAAGGAGGTACATATCATGGATAACAACGAAAAAGAAGTACTAGTTGAAGTCAAAAACCTTGAAGTTACTTTCACCAATGGGAATAGTAAGTTTGTAGCAGTACATGATGCAAACTTCAAAGTATACAGAGGAGAAACATTCTCACTTGTAGGTGAGTCTGGATCAGGTAAGACAACAATTGCTCGTGCAATATAACCGTATTAATCCAGTAAGTAATGGTGAAGTCTTATTTGAAGGAAAAAAGATTTCTGGAAAGATTTCTCGTGAACTGGATAAAGAAGTTATTCGTAAGATTCAGATGGTCTTCCAAGATCCGGCTGCTTCTTTAAATGAACGTGCAACAGTTGATTATATCGTTTCTGAAGGTCTTGTTAACTTTTCAAGTTATATACTGATGAAGAAGATCGCTATAATCAAGTAGTATCTGCATTAAATGAAGTAGGTCTTCTTGAAGAGCATATGTCACGTTATCCACATGAATTCTCAGGTGGCCAGCGTCAACGTATTGGTATCGCTAGAGCGATTATCATGCAACCGGATTTATTGATTGCAGATGAACCTATCTCAGCGCTAGACGTATCTATTCGTGCGCAGGTATTAAACCTATTAAAGAGATTACAGAGAGAACGTGGATTAACATGTATCTTTATTGCGCATGACTTATCAGTTGTACGCTTTATCTCTGATCGTATTGCGGTTATTCACTTAGGTAGAATTGTAGAACTTGCAGAAACAAATGAATTGTTCCTCAATCCATTACACCCATATACGCAGTCATTATTAGGAGCAGTTCCAATTCTGATCCACAGATTGAAAAGGCCAAAGGTTGTTAAAACCATATTCATTGGACAGCCATCATTATGATGAAGATAAACCAGCATTCCACGAAATTAAGCCTGGACACTTTGTATGGGCAAATGATGCTGAATTAGCATGAATATCGCAAGAATATGATAAAACATTTTAAAAACGAATAGTAATTACACTGTAATGAAAAATTCGT
>BNJV01001698.1_pt1 | contig 38572 bp, 60 predicted proteins | sample 8540591 | NCBI WGS metagenome assembly BNJV01 (sample SAMD00202457, study PRJDB9452) | human saliva metagenome | host: Homo sapiens
TATATAATACAAGACTAGAATACTTAGATAAATTCATAACACGAAAAAGCATCGCAGGAAACAAAGAGAACGATTTTTGTTCGGCATAATACGCGCCGCTCGAGATCTGCCACATCTCTTTTCCGCCGCCCGACTCCTGCCAGAGCACCCGCAGGAGCACCGCTGCGGACCGTTCTCTCTGCCGGTTCCTTCGCTCGTCCCGATCCGGCCAGCCTGTGGCAGTACCCCGATGCCGCGCGCCGCTCACCAAAATATCCGCATTGCCTCCGCTTCGGCCGTTTCGGGAAGCGGTACCCCGCCCGGCCATCCGCCGGTACCTTGCCCAGGTAACTGGCGCCGTGCCCGACCCACCTCTTGCCTGCCATGAAACCGCACACACCTTCGGCGCCTGCACTGCGACCTGCCGCCCTCATTGCCTCCCTCTGCCTGGCACTGGCCGCCTGCACCGGCAGCGGCGGTGGCGTGCCGACGACACTTCCGGTGGTCGCGCCAGCAGCAGCCTCACCACCAATCATCCGGCAGCAACAATGGCGGCACGGCCGCGAATACCGCGGGCAATGCCTCTGCGTCATGAGGGGCCCCTGCAGCCCGGCGAGGAGGGCTACACCCTCACCTCGGCGAATTCCAGCGCCTCTACGGCCCTGGTGTGTACCGGCAGGACGGGCTGGGCAACACGGTAGTGGGCATCAACAGGGGCAGGAGCAGGTGGTGTCCAACCGCTTCCGTGCCACCGTCAACGGCAACCTGTCTTCCGTGCGCCTGTACTGGCAGACGGGCGATGGCTATTCGTCCGGCAGCCACGGCGGCATCCGCCTGCGCCTGCTGCCCGATGACGGCAGCCCGCAGCACCTGCCCGACCTGAACGCCACACCCGCTGGCCGAAAGCGTCTTCACCCCCGGCACCCCGGCGGAATACGGCCGCCCGCTGTTTGCCGATGTGTACTTCGGCGGCGCCCAGCCATGCAGGCCGGCCAGCTCTATCACCTGGTGATGGAAAACGTCGATCCCGATCCCTGGACCAACTTCATCAGCAGCAACAACGCCATCACCAATGACGACAACGCCCGCCCGGCCCGCTGGCTGGCGGTGTCCGACTGGGCCACGCTGCTGGGCACCCGCACGCCCCAGTCCGGCGATGCGCCGGCATGGTCGGACCTGACGCAGGATGGCCTGCGCGGCAACCATTACAGCCCCATTCTGAAATCACCACGGCCGACGGCCAGAAACAGGGGGCTTCCACCATGGAAAGCGGTGCCGTCGATCCGGACCGCATCTTCACCTCACCGCAGACCACCCGATACGCGAGCGCTTCGTCCCCACCGCTACCCGGCAGATCAACGGCCTGTCGTTTGCCACGGCCGCCTCCGTGGCGGGCACGCTGCGCTGGCGCATTCTGCAGGACGGCACCGAGCGGGCCAGCGGTACCATCCAGGCCGACCAGCCCAACTACGAGGCCCTCGTCACCGACACCTCGTTCCGGGTGGCCAAGTCCGTCTGGTACGACGTGGCACTGCCCACCCCCATCACCCTGACGGCCGGGCAGACCTGGGACGTGGAATTCCAGCCCGAGGGCGACAGCCAGTGGGTGTTCTCGGTGTCGCGCAACGGTTCGACCAACGGCTTCAGCTGGCCGGCTGCCTTTACCGAGTCGCATGCCGAGCACCAGCAGGACGGCCAGTGGATCAACGCCAACCACTTCGCCCACTATTCCAGCGGGCGGGGGGACACCAACTGGCCGGTGGTGCTGCATCAGGGGCAGTGATCCGGCCCCAAGGGAGCCTCTGCAAAAGTCTGCGAGCGCTTTGGACCCAGGATCGGGATGAGCCAGAAGGCGCCTGTTGACGGCAATAGCAGGGCTATTGGCGGCAAATGGCAGCACGCACTGGATCGCCCGAGCATGGAGGCCAAAGTGCCGCAGGATTTCTGCAGAGAGGCTCCAAGCCTTCCTGGCACATCATGAACGTCCCCGCGCCCCCTTTGGATACGCAGGACGAGCTGGCACAGACACCACACCCCATGATGCCCGGGAACACGCGGGCCAGCATCGCCTACAATATCGTCCGGCCGTGCCTGTCATCAGATCCCTGCCGCAAGTCATGGACCCGTTCATGGCCCCAACGGACGCGGGCGATCAGGCCGCACCGGCCCTCTCCCGGGCAGCCCCTGCCCCGTGGTTCGCAACCATCCCACGTTAAAAACTAAGGATCCCATGTCGTCTCCCCATCAGGCCCCCACCGGCGGGCCTGCGCCTGCTCCGTCCGGCGCATCTGCCGCATGCGCAGCACAGGGCCCGTGCACACTGGCTCCAGCGCCAGCCCCATACCGGCCCCAACACGCACACCGTCAACGCCATGCAGGCCGGCAGCAGTGAAAGCGCTGCAGCCCTGCCCAGGCCTCCCGCCCTCGAACAGGCCTCCCACCCCGAAAAGGCTGCCGTCATCTTCTCCGGCGGACGGTTCCACCACCTGCCTCTTTCTGGCGCTGCGCGACTTTCGGCCGCGACAACGTCGGGTCATCACCTTCCAGTACGGCCAGCGCCACGCCATCGAGCTGGAAAAAGGCCCGCTGGATCGCCCAGGACCTTGGGGTGTGAAGCAGACGGTCATCGACACCTCGGTCATCCGGGCCATCACGCACAACGCGCTGCTGGACGGCAGCGTCCCCCATCGAGCAGCACGGCAGGCGAGCCGCACACCTTCGTGGACGGGCGCAATGCGCTGTTTTCTGCTGTAGCCGCCATCTACGCCAAGGGCCAGGCATCCACACCCTGTACACCGGCGTGTGCGAAACCGACTTCAGCGGCTATCGGACTGCCGGGACGTGTTCATCAAGTCGATGAATGTCACGCTGAATCTGGCCATGGACTATCCGTTCGACATCCGCACGCCGCTGAGTGGCGACCAGAAGCAGACCTGGGCACTGGCCGACGAACTGGGCGCCTTCGACTACATTCGCGAGCATACCCACACCTGCTACCTGGGGGTGCCCGGTGGCTGCCACGAATGTCCGAGCTGCGTGCTGCGCGAACGCGGGCTGCAGGCGTATCTGGCAGAACGCACCCCCGCAAAAGCTGCTGCATCTGCGAGCGACACGCACACCTGCAACCCAGCCTGAAAGCCAGAGCAAGGGAAACACGCGGCGCTGCCCCCTCACCTGCCACGGCGACTTCGCCCACATCCCATGGCCTCGTGTCCCATGATGCACCGCCTTCGGGGGCCGCATCATGATCCGCATCGCCAAGGAATTCTCCTTCGACATCGCCCACATGCTGGACGGTACGACGGCAAGTGCAAAACCCTGCACGGTCACACCTACCGTCTGCAGGGTGGAAGTGACGGGCGAGCTGCACGCCACAGGCCCCAAGGCCGGCATGGTGATGGACTATGGCGACCTGAAAGCCACTGGTGAACCGGCACATCATCGAGCCGATGGACCACGCCTTCATCTACGACACCACCAGCGCACGCGAATGCCGCCTGGCCGCCACGCTGCGCGAGCTGGACTCCAAACAGTACGGACTGCCGCTGCGCACCACGGCCGAAAATATTGCGCAGCACATCACCGCACACTGCGCGGGCATGGCCTGCCGGTGAGCCTCATCCGCCTGTGAAACCCCCCGTCGTACGCCGAGTATTACGAATAGGGCGTCGTCATGCCTACCCCTGCCGCGTCATGCTCGTCGCAGCAGGCCGGACGAACACCCCGCATGACAGGATGTCCCCCATGAAAACGAAACACCTCGAACCGCTGCACGAGCGCACCTGCCGTGCGTGGGCTGAATCCCCTGCGGCAATAAACACGACTTCCCATGGAACCATCCACAGGCAATGACGCCGGCGAACCGACAACCAAACACCCTCGGTGAGGCGCAGCATTTCCTGACGAAGCAAGCAGCCAGGCTACCCATCGTCGAAATCTTCGAGTCGCTGCAGGGGTGAAGGCTTCAACACGGGCATGCCAGCATTTTTCATCCGCTGGCAAATGCAATCTGGCCCGCCCGTGGTGCGACGCAACTGCCACCAGTTCGAATCAAAATCCACTGGATGAGGTACCGCACGTGGTGCACGGCTACCGACGGCGCGCAACATCATCATCACCGGGGGCAGGCCCACCATTCAGCCGATCTGGACCCGTTGCTCGGATACCCCTGAAGGCCGAAGGCTATTTTCTGGCCATCGAGACCAATGGCCTGAAAGCCGGTACCGCGCCAGATCGACTACATGCCACCACTAAGCGTCTGGTAAGAAAAGCCTGCCGGAAAAACACATCGATTTTGCGCACGAGATCGCATCGTGGTCGATGGTGATGTGCGCGACTTCCGCGAGCAGATGGAAAACACCATTCGTGCGGAGCACTATTACCTGTCACCGTGCGAAACCGGTGGCCGGATGAACATGCTCGACACCATCACCCAGCTGGGTCAGCTCAATGCCCGCCCGGGCAGACCCCACTGGCAGCTCAGCATCCAGACGCACAAGCTGGCCAATATCGAGTAGTACCCCTCACCCGCAAAGCAGACAACCGCTGCTGGCGCCTGCCTATTGATCCGACCACACCGCCAGCTCATTGCCCTGCCGGGTCGCGGAAGTGAAAGCGCCTACCGCCGGGAAAGCTGAAGATGGGCTGGATAATCTCACCGCCTGAAGCCTCGACCTTCGCCATCGTGCCCTCCAGCCGGTCGGTATAGATGACGGCCAGCGGCAGCGGGCGCGTGCCAGGTTGACTGCTGATCCCCGATCCCAGGCCACTGCCTTGTGTATCGCTGTAGTCGCTACCCCAATCCTGGTATTTCCAGCCAAAAACCTGCTCATAAAAAGCCTTGCTGGCCCCATGTGCAGCGGCATCGGGGGCAGGAAACTCGATGTAGTCGATGTGATTGGGTATATGGGTCATGGCAATAATCCTGTTCCTGCCAGTAGAATACACGAACATAGGGGAGCCAGGCCTGCTCCGGCGGGCAAACGCCCCCATGCACGCGGTGCATGAGGGCGATTCACGCAGGTCCGGAACAGAAAAACAACCCGCGCTCAGTCACCAGCAAACGCCGACACCGGCGCCTGCATAGCCACGCTCGAGGCAATCACCTTGAAGAGGCGCCCATTTTCGGCCTCCGAAATGAGCTGCTGCACAGCCTGCGCCTGGGCAAACCAGAACTGTTCGGGCTCGCGCGGCAGCTCGGCCAGTTCATCCAGCACCCCGGCGTTCATCAGAAAGGCCGCCATGCTGGTGTAGCCCAGCAGTGAAAAGCCTGCTGCCGTGGCAGCACGCGCCAGCCCCGAAAAATCCACGTGGGCGGTGATGTCGTTTCAGCCCCGGCCAGGGAAAGGTTCGGTATGGCTGTGATGCCGGTAATGGCACATCAGCGTACCCTGCGAACGCTGCGGGTGGTAATACTCGGGCGCGCGAAAGCCGTAATCCAGCAGCAGCACCGTGCCAGCCGTCGCGCGTTCGGCCAGCGTCCGGATCCAGCCCTGCTGGGCCGGGCAGATTTCGGAGCAGTAGGGCGTGGGCCACGCGGCCGCCTGCACCTCGCCCAGCTCCGCCGCACGGTAGCCACCGCCCCCGTTGAGCGCAGCATCGGCCGGGCGGGGCACCCGACAAAGGCGCCGTCGTCCGCCAGCCCCGCCCATCTCGTATACCTGTTCGCCAGACGGGCCGACCCCAGACCCAGCAGCAACCGTACCTGCCGTTCTGGCTGCCGGGGCGTCCTCCACTGGCACCTGACATATCCCGGGCAGCCTTCTCACTGGCATGACCTTTCACATCACCACGGGTACTGCCCCTGCCCGCACGCCATTCGAAAATCTGCACCGGCATGGCATCCAGCAGCTCGTTGGCCACCACCACACCGGCAAAGCGTTCTGGAAAACCGTCAGCCACTGCACCCGCGGCAGCAGGCCCGGCGCCAGACTCACCAGCGTCTGCCGCTGCTGTTCGCGCCGCTCGGCCGACAGCTCCGGAATCCGGTAGCGCAGCCCTGAAAACCCGGCGTTGTCCAGCGCATTGAGCAGCTGGGCCGCCAGCATGCCGGTACCCGCCCCCACCTCCAGCACCATCAGGGCCGTCGCCCGCCAGCGCCGGATCGCGCAGCCAGGGCGCCACCTGCCGGGCCAGCGTGGCGCCGAACAGCGGCGTCAGCTCCGGCGCCGTGACGAAGTCACCCGCCGCCCTGAAAACCATGCGGGGTTGCTGTAATAGCCCAGCCCCGGCTCGTAGCAGCGCCATTTCCATGTAGCGCGAGAAACGGGATCCAGCCACCCACACGGCCGATCTCCGCCGTGATGTATGCCGTCAGCTGCTCGCTGGCTTTGAGCGCCTCGGCACTGGGCACGCAGGGCGGGCAATGGAATGCGACAGGGTCACGACAGGAAGGCCGCAGAGAAGAAATACCTTTCGTGGCGCATGCCATGGACCCGCTCGTCCGTACAGCGCCCAGCGCGCGTCGCGGGCTCCACGGATGCCGGTCCAGCGCAGGAACGAATGCGTCCGTGACACGCTCTCCACCCATCATGCTACAGTGCCTCACCATGAAAGACACGCCCTCCGCCCCTGCTGGCATCACCGGATCTGCCAGCGCACCATCCCGCCAGTCTGCTCCCGAGCCTGCCGTCACGGCCCGGGGGGTTGCACTGGTCACCGGCGCCGGCCAGCGGCTGGGACGTGCCATTGCACTGGCGCTGGCCGCCGACGGCTGGGACATCGGCGTGCAGTACCGCGAATCGGCAGACGGGGCCGCGCAGACCGTTGCCGACATCACCGCACTGGGCCGGCGTGCCGTCGCCCTGCAGGCCGGTCTGGACGACGCGTCCCAGTGCCGGCAGCTGGTGAAACGGCTGGCAGACGCCCTGGGGCCCGTCACCGGACTGGTCAACAGTGCCTCGCGCTTCGACTTCGACAGCATCCACTCCCTGACGCCGCAGAGCTTCGCGGCACACCTCGGCCCCAACCTGCTGGCACCGCTGCTGCTGTCGCAGGCCCTGCTGGCGCAACTGCCCGGCCAGGCCTTTGATGTCTCATCCACAGCCACCAGCACAGCACCTGCATCCACACCGGCCGTCATCGTCAACCTGCTGGACCAGAAGCTCTTCAATCTCAACCCCGACTTCCTGTCCCACACTCTCCAAGGCGGCCCTGCAGGCGGCCACCACCATGCTGGCACAGGCCATGGCGCCCCATGTACGGGTGGTGGGCTGGCCCCAGGCCTGACACTGCCCAGCTACCTGCAGAGCGACACCGATTTTTGCACGCCCACCGGACGCTCTCGCCGCTGGGCGCCTCCAGCACGGCCGAGGACGTGGCTGCCACCGTGGTCTTTGCCACAGAAGCCCGCTCCATCACCGGCACCACGCTACTGGTGGACGGCGGCCAGCACCTGCTCGGCCTGCCACGCGATGCCAGCCTGATCGACCAGGCCTGACCTCCTGGCACGTGCATGGTGCGAAGCCCCTCTGGACGTGCAGGACAAGGTGGCAGGACAGCAGAACCCCCAACGGCTTCAAGGCACTGCCAACACGGTCATGCAAGCCCCTGGCCCATTCCTGCCAACACCCATCTCCCGTTCCCCGCTGCGTGCCCAGCCCCGTCCGCGCCCCCATCCCGTGCCTTTTTGTAAAACACGGGGGCAGACAGGCGCAAAATCCCTCATCCGGCCGCCAAAGCCGCTATGATTGCGTCCTTCGGCGCCTCCGTCCGCGTGCGGGGGCGATTCCGTTTGATGTCCGGCGCCCCCGGTCCTGCGGCATGGCTGCCCAACGGCAGGCGCCCCACGGTTCCGGCAGCATCCCTGCCCGTCGCCATTTCCTTTCTATCTCCGACGTCATGCAGGCAAGCAACACCCCGCCCGCCGAGAACCCCTCCCTGGCAGACCGGCTGGCCATCCAGACCATCCGCGTGAATGAAATCCGCCGCCCCGGTTCGGCCCCGCGCCGCTGGGCAGCAAGCCGCGCCCTCACCGAAAAGCAGGCTCTGTGGTAGCGACGAACGGAGGATAAACTGGCTGCCGGCGCCCGTGTCACCGGGCTGTCCATCGATGCCGGTCGCCACCGGATGCGCTCCCACCGGAAATCCAGCTGCACGCCCCTGCCCCGGAAGGAGCATCGCGCGGCAGAGGGCCACACCCCGCATCACCCGGCCACGTCACCGGCCCCTGCCACCCGCCATGCCCAGCCGTCCGCTGCGGGCATGCGTCCGGCCGCAGCGCCCCGCCCCGGCCTGCGAGACACCCGTCGCGAAGATCACGAGAACAACAAGCTCTCCAAGCGCCTGCACCGCCTGGCCGGCTGCAGGCCATTGCCGATTTCGACATGATCGGCGAGGGCGACCGCGTGATGGTCTGCCTCTCGGGCGGCAGGACAGCTTCGGCATGCTCGACATCCTGCTGGGTCTGCAGAAGCGGGCACCGGTACGGTTCTCCATCGTGCCGTCAACCTCGACCAGCGCCAGCCCGGCTTCCCGGCTGACGTGCTGCCCACCTACCCTGCAAAAGCTCGGGGTCGAATACCACATCGAAACCGAAGACACCTACAGCACGGTGCAGCGCGTCATTCCCGACGGCAAGACCAAGTGTTCGCTGTGCTCGCGGCTGCGGCGCGGCATCCTGTACCGTGTGGCCGACGAACTGGGCGCCACCCGCATCGCGCTGGGCCACCACCGCGACGACATTCTGGCCACCTTCTTCCTGAACATCTTCTACGGCGGACGGCTCAAGACCATGCCGCCCAGCTGGTGTCGGACGATGGCCGGCACGTGGTCATCCGCCCGCTGGCCTATGTGGAAGAAAAAGACCCGATCCGCTGGGCAGAAGTTCAGCAGTATCCGATCATTCCCTGTAACCCGTGCGGCAGCCAGCCCAACCTGAAGCGGGGCCGAAACCCGCGAGATGCTCAGAGCTCTGGGAAAAACGCTTCCCCGGCCGGCTGGAAACCATCTTTTCTTCCCTGGGCAGAGTGCGCCCCTCCCACCTGATGGATCGCACCCTGTACGACTTCAACACCCTGCGCAGCGGCGACGACGCCGAGGATTGAGGTGAACGGACCCGTCTCCTGGTTTTCCAGTACCCGCCGCCTGATCCGGATCCTCTGGACGGTCCGGCGCTTCGGGCTGGACGAACTGCTGGTCAGTGGCGCCGCCAGCACGTCCGGCTCGCCCTGGCTGCTGCGTGCCACGCGCTGGCTGCGCGTGGGCACCATCCGCGAACCGCGCGGCGTGCGCCTGCGCCTGGCCTTCGAAAGCCTGGGGCCCATCTTCGTCAAGTTCGGCCAGGTGCTGTCCACCCGGCGCGACCTGATGCCACCCGACATCGCCGACGAGCTGGCCCGCCTGCAGGACCGCGTCCCCCCCTTCCCTGCCGACCTGGCCACGGCCGAGATCGAGCGCGGCCTGGACATGGCCATCTCGGACGCCTTTGCGGAGTTCGAGCGTGAACCCGTCGCCTCGGCCTCCATTGCCCAGGTACACCGCGCCTGGCTGCACGACGGCACCGGCAGTGGCCGTGAAGGTGCTGCGCCCCGGCATGCTGTCGGTCATCGAGAACGACCTGCGCCTGCTGCGCACCGGCGCCACACTGGCCCGTGCGCCTGTCGGCCGATGCCCGTCGCCTGCGCCCCATGGAGGTGGTGGACGAATTCGACCACTACCTGCACGACGAGCTGGACCTGGTGCGCGAGGCCGCCAACGCCAACCAGCTGCGCCGCACTCGAGGGCTCCACGCTGCTGCGCATCCCGCAGATGTACTGGGACTACTGCCGCCGCAACGTGCTGGTCATGGAATGGGTCACGGCATTCCCATCGGCCAGACCGAACGCATGCGCGCCGTCGGCATCGACCTGGAAAAGCTCTCCCGCGACGGTGTGGAGATTTTCTTCACCCAGGTTTTCCGTGACGGCTTCTTCCACGCCGACATGCACCCGGGCAACATCCTGGTCGGCACCGGCCCGGACGATTTCAACCGCTACATCGCGCTGGACTTCGGCATCGTCGGCACGCTGTCCGAACACGACAAGCGCCATCTGGCGCAGAACTTCCTCGCCTTCTTCAGGCGCGATTACCGCCGGGTGGCCGAGCTGCACATCGAATCCGGCTGGGTGCCGCCCGATACCCGGGCCGAAGAGCTGGAAGGTGCCGTGCGCGCCTGCTGCGAACCGGTGTTCGACCGGCCACTGCGCGAGATCTCGCTGGGCGTGGTGCTGATGCGCCTCTTCCAGGCCCTCGCGCCGCTTCAACGTCGAAATCCAGCCAGCAGCTGGTGCTGCTGCAGAAAGACGCTGCTCAACATCGAGGGGCTGGGCCGCGAACTCAACCCCGACCTCGACCTGTGGGTCACCGCACAGCCCATTCTGGAAGTGTTCATCAAGCAGCAGGTGGGCTGGGCTGGCTTCGACAACAAGGTCCGGCAGGAGGCGCTCCCGCTGGGCGCAGCTGGTCCCCGAACTGCCGCGGCTGCTGCACGGTGCCCCTGAAGGCCCAGGCCTCCCCGCCATCGACCCTGAGCACAGACGCCTGCTCGAACAGCTGGCCGCGAACAGCGACGAACGTCGCGCTGGCTGCAGGTGGCCGTGCTGCTGATGACCGCCATACTGGCCCTGCTGGTCTGGTTCCATCTCAGACAATAGCCGCCTCTGCCGCCACACGACCGGTGCACCCTGCCGGGCACACACCACCACCCGTCGTTCCGCTGCTATCCCCCTGCCGCCAGACCGCACCATCGCACTGCAGGGGCCAACCCGTGCCGCCGGGCCCGCAGGCCCATCCGTCCCCTTCGCCTTTCGGGAGACCGCCATGCTCGTCACCCTGGTTGCCTGCTACTTCGCCGTCACGATCGCCATCGGTGTCTATGCCGCCCGGCGCGTGAAGAACTCGGCCGACTATCTGGTGGCTGGCCGCAGCCTGCCGCTCTACATGAACACGGCCACCGTGTTCGCCACCTGGTTCGGCGCAGAGCTGATCCTGGCCGTCTCCTCCACCTTCCTGAAGGACGGTCTGCGCGGCGTGGTCGGTGATCCGTTCGGCGCGGCTTTCTGCCTGATCTTCGTGGCGCTGTTCCTGGCCGCCCCCTACTACCGGCTCATGCTGATGACGGTCAGCGATTTCTACAAAAAGCGCTACAACCGCACCGTCGAGCTGGCCTCGGCCGCTGCCATCTCCATCTCGTATCTGGGCTGGGCCTCGGCCAACCTGGTGGCACTGGGCATCGTCATCCACACCGTCTCGGGCGCCATGCCATCCCGCTGGAGCAGGGTATCGTGCTGGGCGCCGTCATCGTCGGCGTCTACACCCTGTTCGGCGGCATGTGGTCGGTGGCCTTCACCGACCTGTTCCAGACCGTCATCATCGTGGCCGGCCTGCTCTACATCGCCTGGATGCTGGCCGGCATGGCCGGCGGGGTCGACAAGGTGATCATCACGGCCCAGGCCTCCGACCGGCTGAAGTTCTTCCCTGACGCCAGCCTGCACGACTGGCTGGGCTTCATCGCCGCCTTCGTCACCATGGCGCTGGGCTCGGTGGCCCAGCAGGACGTGTTCCAGCGCGTCACCTCCGCCCCGCACCGAGAAGATCGCCCGCACCGGCACCCTGCTGGGCGGCTCCTTCTACCTGATCATGGCTTTCGTGCCGATGTTCATCGCCGTCTCGGCACTCCTCATCGACCCCGCCATGGTCCGGCAGATGCTGGCCAGCCAGAACGATTTCCAGCAGGTGCTGCCAACGCTGATCCTGCAGCGCACGCCGCTCTTTGCCCAGGTACTGTTCTTCGGCGCCCTGCTCTCGGCCATCCTGTCCACCGCCAGCGGCACCCTGCTGGCCCCCACCGCCGTCATTACCGAAAACGTCGTGCAGCCGCTGGGGGCCACGTCTGTCGGACCGGAAGATGCTCATCCTGCTGCGCATCATCCCTGATCGGCTTCACCTGCTGCGTCACGCTGTTTGCCCTGGAAAGCGACTCGTCCATGTACCAGATGGTGCAGGACGCCTACAAAGGTCACCCTGGTCACCGCCTTCACGCCGCTGGTCTTTGGCCTGTTCTGGCGCCGTGCCACCCGCAGGGCGCGCTCGTGTCGATGGTGGCCGGCGTCGTCTCCTGGCAGGTGGCCGACCACGTCGCCCCCGACGCCCTGATGCCGCCCCAGCTGGTGGGTCTGTGCTGCGCCATTCTGGGCATGGTCATCGGCTCACTGGCGCCCATCGTCATCGGCGGGCAGGGCCACCCCTGAGATCGTCGACCTGGCCCGGCAGCCCGAGATTGCCGACAATCCGCCGGCGTGACGCGGGCAGGGGATGCACCCGCAGCCATCAAGTGGCCACGAATTGCACTCAAAAGGTAACAAGTCACTTCGCGAGGCCCACCCGAAACCCCCAGAGGCACCATTACTTCACGGCACACCCGGCGTTTCGGCGTACACTGCTAGGCTGCGTGTCATGGCGGCCTGACATCGGGCGACGGCCTCGCCCGTCGGACATGCTGCGCACACCACCGCGTGCCGTGGCGGCATGGCGCTGCTCTGGCCTCAATCCCTCCCCGAATCACACACCGATCCAACCCAGATGAACATCGTGATCCTGGCTGCCGGCATGGGCAAACGGATGAACCCGACCTGCCGAAAGTTCTGCACCCCCTGGCCCGGCAAACCCCTGCTCGGCCATGTCGTCGACACCGCCCGCACCCTCGACTCAGCGGCTGGTCATCGTGTTCGGCCATGGTGGCGAACAGGTGCAGGCCGCCTTCGAGGGCCAGGCCGACCTGCACTGGGCAAACAGTCGCCCCAGCTGGGCACCGGCCATGCCGTCGCCCAGGCCGTGCCGCTGCTGGACGACAGCGTCCCCACCCTCATTCTTTATGGTGACGTGCCGCTGGTCAGCGCCGCCACCCTCAAACGCCTGGCCGAGGCCGCGAAGGACGGCAAAGCTGGCGCTGCTCACCCAGCACATGGAAGACCCGACCGGCTATGGTCGCATCGTGCGCGACCTGCTGGGTCACGTCAGCCGCATCGTCGAGCAGAAGGACGCCGATCCCCGAAACCCCTGCGCATCGACGAGATCAACACCGGCATCCTGGTCTGCCCGACCAGGCCGCTGAAGCAGTGGCTCACCGCCCTGAAGAACGACAACGCCCAGGGCGAGCTACCACTCACCGATGTCATCGCCGCCGCCGTGGCCGATGGCACCGGCGTGGTCACCGCCAACCCCGACCACGAATGGGAAACGCTGGGCGTCAACAGCAAGACGCAGCTGGCCTTCCTGGAGCGCCGTCACCAGCGCAACCTGGCCGACCGCCTCACCGACAGTGGCGTCATGCTGGCCGACCCCGACCGTATCGACATCCGTGGCACGCTGGCATGCGGCCGCGACGTGTCCATCGACGTGGGCTGCGTGTTCGAGGGCACCGTCAAACTGGGCAAGGGCGCGAAAATCGGTCCCAACTGCGTGCTGAAGAACGTCACCATTGCCGATGGCGTCGAAGTCCTGCCCATGTCGGTGCTGGAAAGCGCCGAGGTCGGCACCGGCAGCCGCGTGGGGCCGTTTGCCCGCCTGCGCCCCGGCACCCGTCTGGGGCCCCGACAGCCACATCGGCAACTTCGTCGAACTCAAGAACGCCACCACCGGCACCGGCAGCAAGGTCAACCACCTCTCCTACGTGGGCGATGCCGAGATCGGCTCGCGCGTCAACATCGGCGCCGGCACCATCACCTGCAACTACGATGGCGTGAACAAAGTTCAAGACCATCATCGAGGACGATGTCTTCGTCGGCAGCGACACCCAGCTGATCGCCCCGGTCACCGTACACCGTGGCGCCACCCTGGGCGCGGGCACCACCCTCACGCAGGATGCGCCGGCCGACAAGCTCACTCTGGGTCGCGCGCGCCAGACCACCATCGAGAACTGGAAACGGCCGGTCAAGGCCCCCAAATAACAGAGCCTGTAACCCACACCCCGAAGGAAGCCAGCCCTGCAGAAAACCGGTCCAGCCGTCCTGCCGCGGTCAGTGCGCTCACCGCACCATCCCGGCCGTTGCGCCGACCGGTTCCACAGACCCGGCCACCATCCCGGAACGGCCTGCTGCCAGCAGGCCACCACCAAACAGCCAAGCAAACACGAGAACTGAATCATGTGTGGAATCGTTGGAGCCGTTGCACAACGCAACATCGTCCCGATCCTGATCGAAGGACTGCGCAAACTCGAATACCGCGGCTATGACTCCGCCGGCATCGCCCTGCTGGGCGACGATGGCCGGATGGAACGCGTACGCGCCGTCGGCCGCGTGGCCGAACTGGAGCATCGTGCCAAGGAGCAGCACGCCGACGCCCCCACCGGCATTGCCCATACCCGCTGGGCCACTCACGGTGGCGTCAACGAGGGCAACGCCCACCCGCACATCTCCACCGGCAGCGAGCTGCAGGTCTGTGTGGTGCACAACGGCATCATCGAGAACCACGAGGAACTGCGCAGCGCCCTGAAAGCCAAAGGCTACGAATTCTCCTCACAGACCGACACCGAAGTGGTGGCCCACCTGGTCCACTCGCTGGTGCTCACCGGCCTGAACCTCACCGACGCCGTGGCCGCCGCCGTCAAACAGCTGCATGGCGCCTATGCACTGGCCGTCATCTCCAGCCGGGAACCCGGCACCGTCGTCGGCACCGCCGCGGCTCGCCGCTGCTGCTGGGCGTGGTGGCCAGGGTACCGGCAGGGCGAGACTTCCTCGCCTCCGACACCTCAGCCCTCCTGCAGGTCACCCGGCGTCGTCGTATCTGGACGAAGGCGACCTCGTCACCCTCACCCGCGACGGCTACACCATCCGTGACGCCGACGGCCAGCCAGCCACCCGCCAGGTCACCGAGCCAGCTCTCGGCCGACGCCGTCGAACTGGGCATCTACGACCACTACATGCAGAAGGAGATCTTCGAGCAGCCCGGCGCCATCGGCAACACGCTGGAGATGATCGAATACGCCAGCTCCCTGCAGCCCGGCCTGTTCGGTGCCGAAGCCGAAGAGATCTTCAAACGCACCCGCCGCATCCTGATCCTGGCCTGCGGCACCAGCTATCACGCCGGTTTCGTGGCCAAATACTGGCTGGAATCCATCGCCCGCATCCCCACCGACGTGGAGATCGCCAGCGAATACCGCTACCGTGACCCGGTTCCGCAGGACGACACCCTGGTCATCACCATCTCGCAGTCCGGCGAAACGGCCGATACCCTGGCCGCCCTGCAGCCATGCAGAGCAACGGCATGACCGACACGCTGTCCATCTGCAACGTGCCCGAGTCGGCCCTCATCCGCAACAGCAAGCTGCGCTTCTCACGGGCCGGTCCGGAAATCGGCGTGGCCTCCACCAAGGCCTTCACCACCCAGCTGGCTGCGCTCTTCCTGCTGACCCTCGTGCTGGCCAAGATGCGCGGCCACCTGTCGCCCGAGCGCGAGAGCGACCTGCTGGCCCAGATGCGCCACCTGCCGGCCGCCATGAAGCACGTGCTGGCCGTCGAGCCGGCCGTGAAGGAATGGGCCAAGCGCTTTGCCGAGAAAGGATCACGCCCTGTTCTGGGCCGCGACGTGAACTTCCCCATTGCCATGGAAGGCGCGCTGAAGCTGAGGAAATCACCTACATCCACGCCGAGGCCTATACCGCCGGCGAGCTGAAGCACGGCCGCTGGGCCCTGGTGGACGCCAACATGCCGGTCGTGGTGGTGGCACCGAAGGATGCCCTGATCGAGCTGAAGTCAACATCCAGGAAGTGCGTGCCCGCGGCGGCGAACTCTTTCGTGTTTGCCGACAAGGACACCCACATCGAGGAAGAGGACTTCCTGCGTCATCAACCTGGTCGACCACGCAGGCCCCCTGTCGCCGATCCTGCACGTGGTGCCGCTGCAGCTGCTGTCGTACCACGCTGCGCTGGCCCGCGGCACCGGCGTGGACAAACCGCGCAACCTGGCCAAGTCCGTGACGGTGGGTGACCACTGCACCCAGCCGGTATGCCCGATATGGTCTGATGGGCATACCGGCACATGGGCTGGACAGGCTCGCCGAGTCATTATCCTGGTCTTCATGACCAGACACGGGTGTCCAGAAACTGCGCCGGCTACTCCGGGACGGTTCCGTTCGAGCCTCTCCTGCGGGTAGCCGGCGTTTTTCGTAGAAGCAGGGCGGCGCGCGAAAACATCCTGAATGCCTGTCGGCGCCCGGGAGTCTCTGCAAAGTCTGCGAGGCGCTTTGGACCCAGGACCGGACCGGGAAAAGCCAGAAAGCGCCCTGGCGGCAAATGGCAACACACTGGATCGCCCGGGCAGGCCAAAAGTGCCGCAGAACTTTGCACAGGCTCCCTGGACCACCCACATCTCGATCAAACGTCTGAACAGAAGAGCCTGCATGTTCCTGCGCCGTCGGCAACGACCCGCACGATGACCTGCTTCTCCCGCACCTCATAGATCACCCGAGTGAGGCTGAATGCCACCTGCCGGTACTGCCGCGTCCCGCATATCCAGCAGCTCGACCGGGTCGGGTGCCCCCGGTTCAGGAGAGTGCGCCCAGCTCTTCCACCACCTTCAGTCAGCTGGTCCAGCACCCTGTTGGCACGCGCGGTGACTGGGTTTCCACCAGATAGTCGTATATCCCTTCAAGATCGGCTTCGGCACTGTGCGTGATCAGAAACCCGTAGCGCGGCGGATGACTGCCCGTGCCCGTCAGCTCCTGCCCGAATCTGCATGCTTGGCACGAAGCCCGGCTCACGACATCGGCCAGGGCCTGGCCGACCCTGCTCGAGCTGCATGATCCCCCAGCGCAAGGATCCGCAAACAATGCCAGCTGCTCCCGCGTCTCCTCATACGACGCCACATCCATCAGCGACAGCCTGGCCTCGCCGTTCTGGGTGATGAGCATTGGCTCGCGTGCTTCTGCCACCTGCGCGAGCACTTCCGCCGCATTGGCCTTGAGGTAACTGATGGGTTTGACCGGGGTTGAGTAGCGCATGAGACAGCCCCTTCCAGACAGGTTGAGATCAACAGGATCAAAGATATAGCCTGTTTTTCGGTCCTGCCACCAGAACCATGCATGCCGGGGCGTGTACCATCCACCCAGGCCGGCGTAGCCAGCCACCCCATGCACGGACGGCTGGCATCGTGAAACAGAAGCCCCCTTCCGAAAGCAGGCGATCATCATCGCTGGCCCCAACGGGGCCGGCAAGACGACGTTTGCCCGCAGTTTTCTGCCGGCAGAGGCAGGCGTGCTGCGCTTCATCAACGCAGATCTGATTGCCGCCGGGCTGGGCCCTTCGCCCCGGAAGAAGCGGCACTGAAAGCCGGCCGGCTGATGCTGGAAGAAATCGCCAAGCCGCCCGCAAGGGCAGAAAGCTACCATCGAAACGACGCTGTCTGGCCTGGGATACATCCGCCATATCCGGGCATAGCGCAAACAGGGCTACCGCACAAGTCTCTACTTCCTGTGTCTGGACAGCGCCGAAACAGCCATTTCCCGGGTTGCCGAGCGCGTCCGGCAGGGCGGTCACGGCATCCGGAAGCCACCATTCGCCGCCGTTTCGTGGCGGGCTGGCGAAACTTCCTGCAGAATTATCGGCGGGAAGTTGATGACTGGGCACTGTACGACAACACCGAGGGCAGCCCAACCCTTCAGGACTGGGGTACAAACCGCATGAAACACCAACGCCCAGAGCAGGGCCATGTTCACGCGCAGGCTGGCAGCCGAACTGGAACGCAGTCCTCAACTGCGCGGCTCCACTGGCCGCCATGGCAGCACGCTGCCCAGATAGCGCGCCAGATCGCCATCCAGACCGACACGGCCGTCATACGGGTGAAGAGACAGCCAGATCGTGCGGGTCACCGCCGACGAACTGCGCGCGAAATTGCTGCCGAACAGGCGGCGTTGGCTGCGCAGCGCTGACCAAGCGCCGCTTCACGCCAAACGCCGTTTCACGCGTCCCTCTGGTCCGCCGCCAGGAAATCGCACGGCGTCACTCAAGTCACTCTGACGTCACTCTGGCTTTTTCGGCGCTGCTGCTGCTCCGTCCGGTGAAGCCCGGTCCGTTGCTGCGTGCCCCACTGCCGAAGCCTGCCCTGCCGCGCCACCGTGCGCCTCATGTCCCACCACCCGGCGGGCCATGTCGGCAGCAGCCGAGGCGGCCTCCGAGACGGCGTGCGTGGCACCTCCACCAGCCCACGGCTCACTGGCAGCGGCAGCCGCCTCGGCCCGCATCCTCGGCCGTCTGCGCCCGCACCTTTTCCGGGGACACGTACAGGTCCCACGAGGCCATGAACAGCGCGGCAATCAGCGGGCCGATCACGAAGCCATTGAGGCCGAACAGCGACATGCCCCGATGGTGGAGATCAGCACCAGAATAGTCGGGCATGCGGGTATCGCTTGCCCACCAGCGGCAGCCGCATGATGTTGTCCACCAGGCCGATCACCCCCACCCCATAGGCCAGCAGCAGCACCCTGCCGCAACGGAACCGGTAGCCATCAGGTGAGATGGCCATCGGTCCCCACACACACCGATGCCCACGGCCGGCACCAGTGACAGGAAGGCCATCACCACCCCCACAGGATGGCCCCTGAAAGCCCAACACCCACACGATGAAGCCCGCCCGAGCGCCCTGCGTGGCCGCAATGGCGATGTTGCCCTTCACGGTGGCCTTGACCACCGCCGCAAAACTTCGGACAGCAGGTGATTCTTCTGCTCGTCCTCCATCGGAATGGCCTTGCGGAAGATGGCCGTCAGCTCGCCCCCATCCCGCAGCAGGAAAAACAGCACATACGGCAGGATACCGGTACTGGCCAGAATGTGCGCCGTGTTCTGGCCGATGTTCACGGCCTGCGAGGCCACGAATTGGCCGATTTCACTGCCGCTCTCGGCCAGTTTCTGCTGGATCGTGCCCACATCGAGCAGTCCCTGCTGGTCGAGCATGTGCCGCAGCCAGGTGGGCAGACCCTCCACGATCTGCCCGAAGTACGCGCCGAAGTTCACCTTGCCCGAACGGATGAGGCCATAGATCTGCGCCCCCTGGCTCACCAGCGAGCCGGTCAGAATGATCACCGGAATGATGACGATCAGCATCACCGCGCCTATCGTGACGAGCGTGGCCGCGTTGCGGCTGCGCGGCATGCGCGCCAGCAGCTTGCGCTCCATGGGCGAGAACAGCAGCGCCAGAATGGCCGCCCACATCAGCGCACTGTAGAACGGCAGCAGAATGGCCAGAAAGGCCAGCGTCACCAGTGTGAGGAAGGCCAGAAAGAAGAAGCGGCGGTCCTGGGCAAGTTTCATCGGGCAAATGACGGAACGGGAAAGACACAGGGGTCTGCACGAGGCAGGGAGGCAGCACCGGCCGGCACCGGCGCACACGCCGGGCTGCTGCACGCAGACACAGGGGCAGCTGCGCACGAACAGGGGGCAACGACATCGTACGGGGCTGCGGCGGCGGGCAGACACAGGGCACCGGGAGGATTTGCAGGACACTACCAGCCGCCACCATATGCCAGCCATACGGGCGCGTCGCCATGCAGCGGGCCGATGCCGCATGTCTGCATCATGCCTTTGGGAATCCCTGCCGGCATGCAGATCTCTGTCACGGCATCAGGCCGCTGATCACAGGCAAAAGACGTTTCAGGCCAGCGTGTTCACCCCCTGCGGCCGGGAAGCCCCGCTATCATGACTGCATGCTGGCCATGGCAGGCACGACTCATGCGCGCAAAACCGCCGCACCCCGGGCCGCCCAGGATCCAGCTTTCAGGTGCAATGCCCCATTCCCTATGAGGTGTTGCCAGGGAACGGACACGAACCTGCCCCCGCCTGAGCGTCGAAGCCCGGCCATCTCCGGCCAGCACGCCCTTCTACCACTGACAGGAACTTCCCATGCCCAACCAGAGTCTCACCCAGGAACTGTTCAACCAGCTGCAGGGCGCGCCCGGCAGCTGATCGCCCAACAGCTGGCGCCCGCGCACGGATCAGGCCAGCTCGGCCGTCAGCCAGAGCCCCTGCCGCTGCTGATGGGCGCGCTGGGCAACCAGGCGCAGAACGGCCAGGAGGTTCGGCCGCAGATGCTCTGCTCCGGCGCCCCTCGGCGGTCAGGCGGAACACAGGCCCATGCACTGGCCGGTCAGGGTGGTGGCCTCGGTGATGTCCTCGGCGGTCTGGCCGGCAATCTGCTGGGTGGCGCGGCATCGTCCAGCGGCGCATCCGGCGGCGGTCTGGGCGGCATGCTCGGCGGGCTGGTGGGCAGTGTGCTGGGCGGCACGGGTGCCCAGACACAGGCCCAGACACCCAGGCAAGCGCCAGCCGGGACGCTGGCGGCCCTGGCGAGTGCAGCCGGCAACGCCGGAGACCTGCTCTCGTCCGTCTTCGGCAGCCAGGCCACCGCCCGCGCCACCGAAGGACTGGGCCGAGTCCACCGGCCTGGGCAGCCAGGGTGCCGCAAGCTGGTCACCCTGCTCACCGCCCGTCGTCCTGTCGTTCCTGGCCGGGCGCTACCTGGGCCCGCAACGGCGGCGGCAGGGCAGACAGATGAATGAAGCGCTGGCCAACGAGCGGCAGCAGATCAACGCCCAGACCGGCGGCGGCCTGGGCAGCCTGCTCGACCAGAACGGCGACGGCAAAGCTCGACATGCGCGACATCGTCAAAGCTGGGCAGCTCGCTGTTCGGCGGGCGCTGAGCCTTTTCCAGCCGGGCGCGCAATTCCAGCTGCGCCAGTAACGCGCGAGCATCGCGCAACAACGCACGGGCCGATTCACACACGGCCCGTGCCGCTGCCGGCATATAGGCCAGCCCAGTCTCCCTGCGCTGGCCCTGTGCCAGCGTGTTGTCCATACCCTCCCACCAGCCGGCATCCACATACCCACGACAGTCGATTCAATGGATAATCGCAAAGCCTCCTGGGTTTGTATTCGTATCAACCTTTTTGTAACAACACCCGGCGTCTCTTCCCGGCCGGGTATCAGTCGAGAACAACAATCATGTCATCGCCTTCCTCCCGGCGTTCGTCCCTGTATCAGGCCCTTCTCACCGCCCTGCTGACCCCGGCCTGCTGCCGGCCACCAGTCATGCCCAGGTCTTTCCCAGTGACGACGAGGTCCGCCAGAACATCCAGAACGCCCGCGAAAATCAGGAACGGCAGCGCTGGCTGAACGAAGGCGCCGCCACGCTGCCCACCGTCCCATGCCACCGGTGAGCGCAAAGCGGCATCCCCAGCGAGCGAGACCCGCAGCTACACCGTACCGCGCAGCCGCGCTTCCACCGGCCTGTCGCTGTCGCCGCGCGAAACACCGCAGTCGGTCAGCGTCATCACCCACCAGCAGATGACGGACCAGGGTGCCGGCAGCCTCACCGAGGCCCCGCAGCACGCCCCTGGCATTTCGAGGCAGCACCACCGACAGCCGTGGCAGCGCGTTCCGCGCCCGGGGCTTCGATATCGACAACCTGCGCACCGATGGTGTGCCGATGGCGATCAGCGGCCCCTGGAGTGCCGGGGAAAGCCGTGATGACACCGTCCTGTACGACCGCATCGAGGTGGTGCGCGGCGCCGCCAGCCTGCTCACCGGCGCAGGCGATCCATCGGCCGCCATCAGCCAGATCCGAAAGCACGCCAACAGCCGCCAGCTCACGGGCAGGTTGGTTTCAGGGCTGGGCAGCTGGAAGGAACGCCGGCTCGATGCCGACGTCAGCAGCGCGCTGAACGCCGATGGCAGTGTCCGCGGCCGCTTCGTCGCCAATATCGACCGAAGCGACAGCTGCATCGACCTGTACGAAAAGCGCAGGAACACCTTCTATGGCGTCATCGATGCCGATCTCACGCCCGACACGCGGCTGAGCGTGGGCGTCAGCCGCCAGCGCGACAAAGCCAAGGGCTGGCATGTGCGAATGGCCTGCCCACCTGGTATGACGACGGCACCCGCACCGACTGGCCGCGCAGCAAGACCACGGCTCCCAAATGGTCGCACTGGGGCAGCACCAGCAAAACATGGTTTGCCACCCTCAGGGCAGCGCGTGGACGCCTGGGACATCCGGCTGGATTACAACCGCATCCAGAACCAGGCCGACGCACGTCTGCTCTGGGCCACCGGCAACCCCAACCGGACCACCGGCCTGGGCATCACCATCAGGTGCGTCGTGGTACGACATCGACCGCAAGCAGGACCAGATCGACTTGCAGGCCAGCCGCCCTTCGAGGTGGACGGCATGCATCACGAACTGGTACTGGGCGCCAGCCACCGCAAGCTGGATTTCAGTGCCATGAGTCGCAGCCCCACGGCCGGCGTTGCGGAAAGCCTGGCGATTTCAACAACTGGACCGGCGATTACCCCTTCCCCACGGCCTGGGGTGACCCGTTTGTCAGCGCCGCCAGCAAGACCACCCAGAACGCCCTCTACGGTGTGGCCCGTCTGCAGCTGTCTGCGCCCTCGCACCTGATTCTGGGTAGCCGCATCGCAACTACGAGCAGAAGGAAGCCCCACCCGCTGGCGCAGCACCGGCTACACCATCAAGCACGACCGCCAGGTCATTCCGTGATGCCGGCCTCACCACCGATGTCGGCCTGGAAACCACGGCCCTATGCCAGCTACACCAGCATTTTCAAACCGCAGACCAACCAGGACAAAAACGGCAACTACCTCGACCCCATCAAGGGCAAGAGCTACGAAGTGGGCCTGAAGGGCAGCGCACTTGGCGGTCATCTGCAGACCGACCTGGCGCTGTTCCGCATCCAGCAGGACAACCTGGCCGTGGCCGATGGTGCCAACCTGGTACCGAACACCACCAGCCAGGCCTACCGCCCGGCAAAAGGGGCCCGTTCCACCGGGTATGAAATTACCGTGACTGGTGCACTGTCGCCGGTATGGGACATCAGTGCCGGCTGGACGCAGTACAAAATCAAGGACGCCAGCAGCACCGTCATTGGCACCAACCATCCGCGCAAACAGCTCAAGCTGTTCACCACGTACCGGCTGGGCGAAGAACTGCAGGGGCTGGAACTGGGTGGTGGCGTGAACTGGCAGAGTGAAATTTACGCCGATGTCGACAACCCGGTCACCGATGCCGCCGAGCAGATCCGCCAGAAATCCTTCGCACTCGTCGACACGATGGCCCGCTACGAAATCGACCGCACGCTGGTCGGTGCAGGCTAACGTCTACAACGTGTTCGACAAAAATACTACGACTCCGTGGGCTACCACAACCGCTACACGTGGGGGCCGTCACGGCGGTATCTGCTGACGGCGACGTACAGGTCTCTGAGCCTGCGCCTGCAAGAGGGCAGAATCAGTGCGTGTGTCCGTGCCTCGTTGCAGCACGGTGCCACAGCCGGTGCATCCACTGCCCAAAATCATCCACGTAGGTGAACACCGCCGGCACCACCAGCAGGCTGAGTGCGGTGGAGGTGATCAGCCCACCCAGCACCGTCATCCCCATCGGGGAAACGAAGGTGGTGTCGCTGGAGGCCGAACCGATGATGGCGGGCAGCATGCCCGCCCCCATGGCCATCGTCGTCATGATGATCGGACGCGCCCGCTTGTGGCAGGCATCTGCCAGCGCGTGCCAGCGGTCCATGCCCTGCTCGCGGCGGGCCACGATGGCATATTCCACCAGCAGGATGGAATTTTTCGTCACGATGCCCATCAGCATCACCAGTCCGATCAGCACGGGCAGTGACGTATCAGCGGCCCCAGCAGCAGCGCCACGAAGGAGCCCCCGATGGCCAGCGGCAGGGCAGACAGAATGGTCACCGGGTGCAGGAAGCTGTGGAACAGCAGCACCAGCACCACCCAGATGCACAGCACGCCGGCCAGCATGGCCAGGCCGAAATTGCTGAACATCTCGATCATCATTTCGGCCTCGCCGGTGTTTCGCTAGCTGCACGCCCCTCGAGGCAGCTGCTTCACCGAAGGCAGGGTTCGATACCTCCCTGGGCCACCTCGCCCAGCCCCTTTTCCGCCAGTTCGATGGTGAAATTGATGTTGCGCTCGCGGTCATAGCGCGAAATGATGGCGGGGCCGCCGCCCAGTTCCAGATCGGCCACCTCACCCAGCATCACGGTGCCGCCACTGCCCTGCACCGGAATGCGCCGCAGCACGTCCAGACGCTCGCGGGCCGGCTTTTCCAGCCGCACCACGATGTCGAGCTGCCGCTGTTCCAGATTCAGCTGGGCAGCAGCTGCGTATGAGTCACCCTGCGTGGCATATGCGCATGCATCGCTGATTGCCAGGGGTGACACGCCAACGCCGCCGCCTGCGCCGCCTTCGGCCGCACGAGCACCTCGGTGCGTACCAGGTTGGCGCTGGAGGTGATGTTGCCCACCCCGCGCAGCGTGCGCAGATCCTTCTCGATGGCCCGGGCCGCCAGCGTCAGCCGGGCCTGGTCATCGCCGGTGACGGCCACGCATACTGCTCACCATTGCCACCCAGCCCGAGCGGCGCGTGCCCCGGGCAGATCATCCAGCGCCTCGCGCATCGACTGCTCGACCACTTTCTTGGAAGGGACGATGGGCCCGCGCGCCCATATCGATGGTCAGCGTGGCACTGTTGTGGTCAACGCACATTGCCGAAAAGGCGTCGCGAACCGGCGCCGATGGCCGTGTACACGCGCTTGACGTGCGGCAGCTTCACCAGTTTTTCCCGTGCCTGTTCGGCCAGCCGTTCGGTCTGTTCCAGCGTTGCCCCGGCCCCAGGGTGAGCGTCACCTGGGTCTGGTCGTGTCGTCGGCGGCACGAATGCCGATGGCAGCATCGACGACAGCGCAAGCGACAGCACGAAGAACAGCACCGCATAGATGACCGTCTCGCCGCCGGTGCGCCAGCACCCAGTGCACGCCCCGCATGTACAGGCGCAGCCGCTGCCGGTTCGCGTCGTGGGTGCGTGGTGCCAGCAGGTACGCCGCCATCATCGGCGTGAGCATGCGCGCCACCACCAGCGAGGCAAAGACCGCCAGCGAGGCCGTCCAGCCGAACTGCTTGAAAAACCGCCCCACGATGCCGCTCATGAACGCCGTGGGCAGAAACACCGCAATCAGCGTGAACGTGGTGGCGATCACCGCCAGGCCGATCTCGTCGGCCGCCTCCATAGCGCGCCTCGTACGGCGTCTTGCCCATGCGCAGGTGGCGCTCGATATCTCGATTTCCACGATGGCATCGTCCACCAGCACCCCGATCACCAGCGTCAGCGCCAGCAGCGACACCTGATTCAGCGTGAAGCCAAAAGCGCCATGCCGATGCAAAGGCCAGCAGCACTCGACATCGGCAGCGCCACGGCCGACACCAGCGTGGCCCGCCAGTTGCGCAGAAACAGCCAGACCACCACCACCGCCAGCACCGCCCCTTCGTACAGCGTGGTGCATCGTGCCGTCATGGTTTCGCTGGCCAGCGACACGAAATCCATGGTTTCGGTCAGCTTCAGGTCGGGGCGTTCCTGCGCAGCTGCTGCACCAGTTCACGCACGCGGCGTCCCCATCCACCTCCTGTCGCCCTTGCTGCGGCTGACCTCGAAGCCCACGATGCGCTGACCATCGAGCCAGGCCGAGCTGGTGGGCTCCTGCACCGTGTCGGTGATGGTGCCCAGATCGGCCAGACGCAGCCGGCGATCCATCGGCCGTGGTGATCTGCACCGGCTTCAGCGCCTCAGCCGATTTCACCCGCGAAAGTATGCGCAGCGGCTGCTGCCGCCAGCCATATCAGCATGCCCGCCGGCACTCTCGATCTGGTTGTTGCGCAGCTGGGATGGAGACATCGCCCACGGTCAGCCCCAGTGCCCGCAGCTTCAGCAGGTCGAGGTCCACATGCCTGCCGGTCCACGCCACCCTACGCGCGTGACCTTGCCCACGCCCTTCAGGGCCGCAGCCAGCGGTTCAGGTCATTGTCGACAAACCACGACAGTTCCTGTTCGTCCAGCCGGTCGGACTGCAGTCGCATGGGCCAGCACCGGCTGCGAGGCCAGATCCACCTTGTCCACCACCGGATCGGGCATCCGTGGGCAGATCGGCCCGCACGCCCTGAACGGCCGAACGGACCTCATCCAGGGCATCCCTGCACCGGCTTGTCAGATCGAATTCCACCATCATCGACACGCGCCATCTCCCAGCGTGGTGCTGATGTGACGCTTGCCCTGGATGTTGACCAGCGCGTTTTCTATCTTGCGCGCCACGTCATTCTCCAGCTGGCCGGGCGTGGCTCCCCTGCAGTGACGCCGCAATCGTCACCATCGGAAATTCCATGTCCGGCATGTTCTGGATGCGCATGCTCTGGAAGCTGTGAGAGCCCCGCCAGCGTCAGCATCAGGAACAGCAGCACCACCGGAATGGGATTGCGGATCGACCAGGACGAGAAATTCATTCCGTCGCCTCCCGCATCGGCGCCTTTCGCCGGTGTCTTCACGAGCTGTCCCGGATGCAGGAGGCTTTCGCGCCATCCTTCGCTGCCGATTGCCCGTGGCCGGTCATCCAGCGCACCGCCACGCGCTGCAGGGAGATCCACTACTTTCACGAGGTCGCCATCCGTCAGAAAGGCCGCACCAGATACCACGACCTGATCCCTGCGCGGACAGGGAGGCCGGTCGCTGGCCCTGTCCGCTCTGTGCGGCACTTGCGTCAGGCACCCCGCGCTTTCATCCGGACAGGATTTCGATGCGGTCCCCATCCTGCCGGCCGGTCTTCACCCGTACCCGTTCGACGAGGGGCAAGTGCCGCCGATGCACTGGATCTGTCTGTCGCCGCCCCCTGTCCGGCAGCCGGATTGCCGGATTCTGCATGTCCGGACGCGAGCGCCGATGCCCTCACCCGCCCCTGTGTCCCGGTGCCATGTCCCGTCGGTCCTCTGCGGATCCGCGGATGGCCATCCGTCTTCAGCCTGTAGACGTACATCGAAGCCTTCACTGGGCACCAGGGGCCTCCATCGGTACCGTCAGCGCCGGGCTTCTGCCGGGTCGAAGGCCCCGGGCAAACATGCCAGCCCACAGGCCCGGGCTGGCTGGGTACGTCCACGTAGACCAGCGTCGTGCGTTTTTCGTGTCTTCCGACGGCGCACGGGCGCGCATCACGCCAGTACCGGCGTGCCATCGGCGGCGTAGACGGCCACCGGACCGCCGGGTTTCACGCGCAGTACATCCCTGGCACCCAGTTCGGCCTGCCATTCCAGCCGGCCCCTGACGAATCAGCCGGAACAGCTCCGTCCCCGCGGCGGGCACCGAGCCCACCGTGGCGGTGCGCGACGAGATCACGCCGTCGTCCGGCGCACGCAATTCGACGTTCTGCCAGGTCTGCTGCTTCGATGCCAGCGCGGCCTGCGCCGAACGCACCCGCGCCCGGGCCGTCCGGCCGGCCGCCAGATACTGTTCGATCTGCTGCGCACTCAGGGTATCGGTGCCACGCAGCCGGCGGGCACGGCGCACATTGGCCTCGGCCTCGGTTGCCGCCGCCTGCGCCTCGGCCAGGGCGGCCCGGGCCTGGGTCACGTCGGCAGCCACGGTCTTTCCATTGAAGCGGGCCAGCACATCGCCACGCTTCACCGTATCGCCCACGTTCACGAGCACCGCGGACAGTGTCAGGGCATTGGTCTCGGAAGCGACGCTGGCTTCCTGCCACGCCGTCACCTCGCCATCGGCCAGCACCTGCACCGGCAGCTGCGTCTGCACTGGCTGCGCCACCGCCACCACGGCAGCCGGCCGCTGTGGCGGCGCCTGGTCATCACCTGCCTCTCCGGCCTGGAACAGGGTCCGGACGGAACAGAAACACACTGCCCACCAGCAGCAGCACCAGCAGGCAGACCCCAGAAAGAGACGCAGCGAACTCGACATGGCGGGCGACGGGGCAGACAAGACACAAACGTTCAAGTCTACCCTCGTACCCGTCGCTGCGCCCTTTTCGATCTCGCCGGAATGCGGTCCTGTTGTCACATCATGGGAAACACCTGCCCCGAAACGGCATGTCACCCAGCCCGTCGTTGCAGAATGGTCCCTGCTCTCCCCGGAACAAAGGCAATCCGTGACACGCGCTGCAGCATCTGCCTGTATCGAGGGCGGCCTGTCCGGGCGTTGCACACACGCACCAACCGGTCATGGGTGTAGCCCTTTCTCTACAACGCCCCTCTCCCTCACAACGCTTCTTCTTGCCCTCTCATCGCGACTCCGATGCCTGCTCAGCGTGATGGTGATGCCCCGGCGCGAAACGATGCCACAGCCGGTGCATCCACTGCCCGAAATCATCGATATACGTGAACACGGCCGGTACCACCAGCAGGCTCAGTGCCGTGGAGGTGATCAGCCCGCCCAGTACGGTCATGGCCATCGGTTTGGGAAAGGAGAGATCGATTTTTCGGTGCCCAGCAGAATCGGCATCATGCCGGCCGCTGGCCATGGTCGTCATGATGATCGGCCGCGCCCGCTTGTGGCAGGCATCCATCAGCGCATGCCAGCGGTCCATGCCATGATCACGCCGCGCCATGATGGCGTACTCCACCAGCAGGATGGAATTCTTGGTCACGATGCCCATCAGCGTTATCAGTCCGATCAATACTGGCAGCGAGAGGTCATATTTGGCCAGCAGCAGCGACACGAAGGAGCCGCCAATGGCCAGGGGCAATGCCGACAGGATCGTTACCGGATGGAGGAAGCTGCGGAACAGCAGTACCAGCACCACCCAGATGCACAGCACCCCCGCCAGCATGGCCAGACCGAAGCTGCTGAACATCTCGGCCATCATTTCGGCGTCACCGGTTTCCGTCAGATGCACCCCTGCGAGCTAGCTGTTTGATGGCCGGAAGGTCCGACGCTTCCTTCACCACATCTCCCAGCCCCTTGTCACCCAGTTCGATGGTGAAATCGACATTGCGCTCGCGGTCGTAACGTGAAATGGTGGCGGGCCCGCCGCCCAGTTCCAGATCGGCCACCTGACCGAGCATCACGGCGCCGTCGTTGCCCTGCACCACGATGCGCCTGAGCTGCTCCAGGCTCTGCCGTGCCAGCTTGTTCAGTCGCACTACGATGTCGATCTGCCGCTGGTCCAGATTCAGCTTGGGCAGCAGCTGCGTGTAGTCCCCCTGGGTAGCAATACGCAATGCATCGCTGATCGCCTGTGAGGTCACCCCCAGCGTCGCGGCCTGTCCGGCCCGGGGCCTGACGATCACCTCCGTGCGTACCAGGTTGACACTGGACGTGGTATTGCCCACACCCTTGAGCGCGCGCAGAGATTTGTCAACCGCGTTGACGGCCATCTGCAACCGGGCCTGATCGTTGCCGGAAATGGCAAAGGCATAGGTCTGTCCAGCACCACCGAAGCCCACCGCAGTCCGTGACCAGGGCGAGATCCGACAGCGCCTTGCGCATGGACGCCTCGACCACCTTCTTGTTGGGGCGCGTATCCCCGCGCGCCCATGTCGATGGACAGGGGTGGCGGTATTGGTGGTTTTCCGTTGCTGCCTACCGACTGCAAGTCGAGCCCGCCCCGATGGCCGTGTGAGACCCGCTTTACGTGCGGAAGTCTGACCAGTTTCTCGCGGGCACGCTCGGCCAGGCGCTCGGTCTGCTCCAGCGTGGCCCCGGCCCCCAGCGTCAGCTGCACCTGGGTCTGGTCGTTGTCATCATCCGGCTGAAAGGCCTGCGGCAGCATCGACGACAGGCCGAGCGACAGCACGAAGAACAGTACAGCGTAAAGTGATCGTCTGCCGCCGGTGCCCCAGCACCCAGCGCACGGCCCGCATGAGGCATGCATCCAGCGCCCGTCTTCCACCGGTTTGGTACGGGGCCTCAACATATAGGCCGCCATCATCGGCGTCAGCGGGCGCGCCACCACCAGCGATGCAAAGACCGCCAGCGAGGCCGTCCAGCCGAACTGCTTGAAGAACCGCCCACGATGCCACTCATGAAGGCTGTCGGCAGGGAACACGGCAATCAGCGTGAATGTGGTGGCGACCACCGCCAGACCGATTTCGTCGGCCGCCTCCGATGGCGGCCTGATAGGGCGTCTTGCCACCCCCAGGTGGCGCTCGATGTTCTCGATCTCGACGATGGCATCGTCCACCAGCACGCCGATCACCAGCATCAGCGCCAGCAGCTGACACCACATTGAGCGTAAAACCGAACAGATACATGCCCAGAAGGCCGGCGGCACCGACATCGGCAGCGCCACGGCAGATACCAGCGTGGCCCGCCAGTTGCGCAGAAACAGCCACACAACCACCACGGCCAGGAATGCGCCTTCGCAGAGCATTTTCCACTGGCACCGTCGTAGACTTCCAGCGCGGGCGACACCAGATCGAAGGTTTCAGTGAACTTCAGTTCCGGCCGCTCCTGGTTTCCAACCTGTGGATCAGGGTCACGTACCCGGGCGCCCGCATCGACCCTCGCCTGATCACGGGCACGGTTGACCTCGAAACCCACCACCTTCCTGCCATCCGAGCCAGGCGAAGTCGACGGGTCTTCGACCGTATCACTTCACGGTACCAGATCACGCAGCAGCAGCAGGCGCCGCCCGTCGCAGGTGGTGATCTGCACCCTCGAGCTGCGCAGCCGGTTTCACCCGCGACGGGATGCGCAGCGGCTGTTTGCTCTCGAAATATCGGCGCGTCCGCCAGCCTCTCGATCTGGTTGTTCTTGAGGCTGGGTGGACACGTCACCGGCCGTCAGGCCAAGTGCCCAGCAGCTTGACTGAGATTCAGGTCCACATGCACCTGGCGGTCCACGCCCCCACGCGCGTGACCTTGCCCACGCCCGCTTCAGGGCCAGCAGCTTGCGGTTCAGTTCGTTGTCGACAAACCAGGACAGCTCCTCCATGTCGAGACGATCGGACTGCACGGCGAGGTCAGGATGGGCTGTGACGCCACATCCACCCGCTCACCACCGGATCGGGCAGTTCACTGGGGAGGTCCGCCCGTACGCTCTGCACGGCGGAACGTACGTCGTCCAGCGCCTCCTGCACGGGTTTTTCCAGCTCGAACTGCACCATGACCGCCACCGCGCGCATCACTCAGCGTGGTGGTGGTATGCCACACGCCCCTGAACGCTGGTCAGTGCGTTCTCGATCTTGCGGGCGACGTCGTTTTCCAGCTGGCCGGGTGTGGCCCCCTGCAGTGACGCCGCAATCGTCACCATCGGAAATTCCATGTCCGGCTGACGCTGGATCTGCATGCTGCTGAATGCCTTCAGCCCGGCCAGCGTGAGCAGCAGGAACAGCAGCACCGCCACGATGGGGTTGCGAATGGACCAGGACGAAAAGTTCATTCCTTCGCCCCCGCCACTTTCACCAGGTCATTGTCGGTCAGGAACGCAGCGCCCTCGACCACGATACGGTCTGCCTCGGTCAGCGACACATCACCCGTCGGCATGATCTCGATGCGATCGCCTTCCTGCCGGCCCGTCTTCCACGCGAATCCGCTCCACATCGATCATCGTCCTTCAGCCGGTACATACATGAAGCCATCACTGGGGCACCAGCGCCTCGATCGGCACCGTCAGGGCCGGACTCTCGCCCAGGTCAAAGGCACCGTGAGCAAACATGCCGGCCCACAGGCCCGGGCTGTCTGCCACGTCCACATACACCAGCGTCGTGCGTTTTTTCGTGTTCTCCGACGGTGCACGGGCGCGCATCTTCGCCTCCACCGGCTGACCATCCGCGGTATACACCTCCACACGATTGCCCGGCTGTACGCGCATCACCTCATCAGAGCCCAGCTCGGCCTGCCATTCCAGCCGGCCCTGACGGATCAGCTTGAACAGCTCGGTACCGGCTGCCGGCACGGAACCCCTCCGTGGCGTCCCGGGAGGAGATCACGCCATCGTCCGGTGCACGCAGCTCGACGTTCTGCCAGTTCTGCCGTTTGGAGGCCAGTGCCGCCGCCGCCGAGCGCACCTTGGCGCGCGCGGTCCGGTCCGCCGACACATACTGTTCGATCTGCTGTTCACTGATGGTGTCGGTACCCCGCAGGCGACGTGCCCGGCGGGCATTGGCCCGCGCCTCCACGGTGGCACCCGCCTTCGCCTCGGCCAGTGCCGCCTTTGCCTGCGTCACATCCTCGGCCGACCGTCCGGCCGTTGAAGCGCGACCAGCACCTGCCCTTCTTCACCCGGTCGCCCACATTCACCAGCACCTCCGGACGGGGTCAGCGAATGGACTCGGAGGCACACTGGCCTCCTGCCACGCCACCACTTCGCCTATCGGCCGCCAGCCGCACGGGCAGCAATTCCATTTTTCGGCGGTTTTGCGGTGACCACCATGGCAGGGCGCTGGGCGGCTTCCTGTTTGGCCACCTGGGCGGGCTGGCCATCCTCCCCTCCGGCCTTCATACGGAAAAAGATCGGGACGGAACAGGACCACCCCACACGCCAGCAACATCACCAGCAGGCAGATCCCCAGAAAAACGCGCGCAGCGAACTCGAGCCATGGCAAACGGCAGAAAGAAAATAAACCCGCCAGAAAGCTCCCGTAAAGCCGGCAAGCGCTTTGGACCCAGGATCGGAATGAGTCAGAAGACGCCCTGCCGGCATGGCGGCAGCACCATTGGCGGAAAATGACAACGCACTGATCGCCTGAATATGGAAGCCAAAGTGCCACAGGGACTTTGCAGAGAATCCCCGGCACCATGCGCCGACAGACGGAATGCGTTCGGGTCAGTCTAAACGCAATCCCATGCTGCCCCGGCGGCCAACCATCAAAAACTCGTTCCCATGGTCCCCGCTTTTTGCCCAGTATGGTTCGGCCAGGTTTGCAGCACGCAGCGGATTCTGGCCCCGGGCATACAGCGGATTCTGACCTCGAACATGTCCAGACAGTTTCCGGTTCCCGGCCTCGTCTGTACCCCCACCCAGCACCCCATATAATGAAAGGTTGGGCCATGGGGCATCGTGCTCTCTTCGTCATTCCGGCGGTCCCTCGCCCGGGTAGCAGGTATTCTGCCCTTTCGGACCCGCTGCCCTTTTCCGGCAGGCCCGTCCGCCCGGGGTACGGGTCCGCCGCTTCCTGCGCCACACACCCTGTGCGGCTTCGTCCTGTCGTCATCTGCCTCTGCCGTGCCGTCATCCGTTTCTGCCATGTCGTCATCCGCTTGGCACACCGCCGTGTCTGCCCCAGCAGCCCCAGACCAGCCAGGGCCAGCCCCGCCCGGCCGGGGCAGAAGGGCAAGAAAAGGACATGCCCTCGCAGCTGCCCAACGGGCACGACCGGCTGCTGCTGCACTCCTGCTGCGCCCCCTGCTCGGGTGAATCGATGGAGAGATGGTGACTCGGGCATCGACTTCACCATCTTCTACAACCCCAACATCCATCCGGTGCGCGAGTACGAGATCCGCAAGAAGAGAACATCCGCTTCGCCCAGAAGCACAACATCACCTTCATCGACGCCGACTACGATTCCGACAAACTGGTTCGAGCGCTGCAGGGCTGGAGTTCGAGCGGAGCGCGGCGAGCGCTGCACGGTCTGCTTCGACATGCGCTTCGAGCGCACGGCGCTGTACGCACACGAGCACGGCTTCCGGGTGTTCACCAGCTCGCTGGGCATCTCGCGCTGGAAGGACATGAACCAGATCAACGGCTGCGGTCACCGGGCCGCCGCCCGCTACCCGGACGTGGAATACTGGGACTACAACTGGCGCAAGGGCGGCGGCTCGGCCCGCATGATCGAGGATCGCGAGGCCGAGCACTTCTACCAGCAGGAATACTGCGGCTGCGTCACTCGCTCGCGCGACTCCAGCAAACACCGTGTCTCACAGGGCGTGAACGCATCCGCATCGGCGAGCTGTACTACGGCTTTGCCCCCGGGCGAAGCCCGACTTCGTCACGAAGGCTGGCCAGGAGTCAGGGGAGGGCGACGAGGCCGCCATCTCCGGTCTGCTGCAGCGGGAGCGTGTGTGGCGATATCTGGCCGATGCAGACAGTCGCCCGAGTACCCCATGACCAGCAGCCCTCGAAACACTTGAATTTGCCACCGCCCCACCCCGGAAGCAGCCGTCATCGTGCTGCACGGACTGGGGCCGACGGTAACGACTTCGTCCTCGTGGCCCAGATGCTCGACCCTGGCGTCGGGGTGCGCTACGTCTTCCCCAACGCGCCCGAGATGCCGGTCACCATCAACAACGGCTACGTCATGCGGGCGTGGTACGACATCCGCGAGGAGACCTCACGCAGCGCGAGGACGAGAGCCGGCCTGCGACGGTCGCAGCAGGCCATCGACACCCTCATCGAACGCGAGATCACCCGGGGCATTCGCCCACCGCATCGTGCTGATGGGTTTCTCGCAGGGCTGCGCCATGACGCTCGCTCACCGGCCTGCGCCAGTCGCACCGGCTGGCCGCCCTCGTCGGTCTGTCGGGCTATCTGCCGCTGGCTGCCACCACAGAGACCGAGCGCAACCCGGCCAACCAGCATACGCCCATCTTCTCGCCCATGGCACCGAAGACCCTGTCGTACCCCCTGCAGCGGGCCATCGCCTCGCGCGAGCAGCTGCAGGCACTGGGCTACCGGGTGGACTGGCACCAGTACCCGATGCCGCACAGCGTCTGCTCCGGACGAAGTGGCCGACATCGACGCTTTTCCTGAAGCGTGTGCTGGCAACCGCCTGAACCCGGCAGGCTACGGCGCGACCCTGGATCTCCTGACACCGATGAGAGACGCGAACAAAATAAATCCCGAGCTGCCCTTGCGCGCCAGCTACAAATGACTCCATATTCAGCAAAGTGGCGGCGCGACGCCGGTCCGAGCAACGCCGGACTCATCTGCAATACCCCGGCTGCGCTGCATGGCGTCACGGAGACACTCGCCCCGCTGGCGTTCCGTGTCACCGTGTTCACAGATGGGCCCCTTCCGGACTGGCCGGATGCCCATCCTGTCACATCAACTCAACGAGACACGCGATGGCGAAAACATCACCGACAGACTGGCGCCCGCCTGGAAGAACTGGAAAAGGCTATGCAGGACACCCGTCGCCGTGCCGGTCGCACGGCGTCGCGTTCGCGCGACCGCCTGGAACACGAGTGGGAGGCCCTCAAAGGCCGACCTGACCGACCTGCTCAACAGCGAATCGCTGCGGCCGCCGGTGCGCGCCGCGCTGGACCAGATGCGTGACTCGGTTCACCGCATTCCGACGCGCCGCCAGGATGCGGCCCACGAGGTGCATCGCCGTGCCCGTGAAGGCGCCGCCCGGGTGGACGACTATGCCCACACCTCGCCGTGGCAGACGGCCGGCATGGCCGCCGCCGCAGGCCTGGTGATCGGCTTCCTGCTGTCGCGCCGCTGATCCGGCATGCGTCGCCACACGTGGTGACGCCTGTCGATCGAGCTGCCCAGGCATCCGGTTTGCCCGGGCACCCGCAGAGCGGGCAGACGGGGTGAAGGGCATCATCACGAGCACCTCCCTGTCTGCATGGCCCGGATCGTCCCGGACTGCCCCGCGGACCGCCTCCGTGCGGTCCCTGTCCTGCATCCCCAAAGCGTGTCATGGACTCACTGCGTCCCCGCGCTGTCCCCTTCCACCGCTCCGGTCCATTGCCCATGTTCCGGAAGACCGCTCGAGCACATCCGGCGCATGAAGCACGGCCGCCGATCTCGTTGTCGGTCTGGCTTAACGACCGCAGCCGTCTGCATGGCTCCTGGAGCCTGGCGCGACGAATCCCGCTGGCTGCCCAGCTGGCTGGCCGGCCGCAAGATACTGGCGGCCGTCCATCGTCATCATCATCCAGCCTGGTCTGGCTGATGGCACCCTCCGTGCTGCTGGCTCTGGGACACCCTGGCGCCTCGCCGCCCTGGGCATCGCCGCCGCCTTTCTGGATCAGCCTCTCTGCCGTGCTGGTGGCGCATCCGCCGCCTGCTCCGGCAACACCCCAGTCCTTTCCCTCAGCCGCCAGGTGCTGGCCGACGACCTGCACGCTCAGAAGCGGCCTGCTGGCAGGGCATGGTCTCGTGTCGCCGTGACGCCCGTGCCCCGCCGTGCGTGTTTCATACTTTCGATAATCATGCATCATGAATGAAGACCGCCTGACCCCCGCTTCCGCCATGTCGGCTGCCGCGAGAGCACCGCGGAAGATATCTTCGCGCGCATCCAGCGCCGTCGCGGCCCGCCGGAAACTACCCGGAGCAGGCTGTCAGGGCACCAGGTGGCGCCCCCGTCGTGCCACACGGAACGGCCCGCCCGCCACGTCCCGGAGCCGCGCCAGTCTGCACGGCGGCGACAGAGCGCCGGACGGCCGGGGAGGCATCCGTGAAGCGCACACGGGCACAAACCAGCGCGACCGGCACCAGCTGGCGCGAACACGCCGAGGAGCAGGCCATGGCCGACCTGCGTGCCGCCACATGGCGCAGCTCGGGCGCGCTACCGGCGCTCAATCTCCGCGCATCCACGGGGTCATCGCCCTCCTTTTCGGCAATCCGGAAAGCGGCTTTCGTTCCCACCTCTCATCCGCATCTGCCGGGCCATCGGACGCAGCCTCCAGCGCAGCCTCCCATCCAGAGTGCGGCGCGGCCCGACTCTTGCCCGGCGTATGGCCGATCTGGAGCGGCAGCAGCAAGGTGAACCACCGGCGGGACAGGGGATGGCGCCAGGCCCAGGCAGACCGGTTCGATACGGACACCCCGTCCGGCACGTGATTACTGGCATTCAGACGTGCCAGTGCCCTGCAGCCCTCACGCGGTCGATGAGACGGCGTCCCCATCGACGAGGCTGCTGAGGAAGAACGAGGCGAGCGCCTGGCAGGAAGCCGGAGGCGGGTGCGCCGGCAGATGACACCTCCACGGCCAGCGACCACGGCTGCTGGGCGTCTACCCACCGCCGCCACGGCACTGGGGCTGGCCATGGCCGGCCACCGCTGCTGCTGCAGCAATCACACCACCCGCAAGCACTGTACAAGTGCGCTGTGCCGAACAGCAGTGTGTGGGGAAGCAGATCAGGCACTTCACCAGGTAAAACCCGAAAACATCGCGCAGGGCTCCCGAGAGCCTCTGCAGAAGAACAACGGTGCCCTTTTCCATACAGAGAGCATTGCGCGATTGCGATGCAAACCCGCTGGCTGTCGAGCATGGCGGCCAGATCGTTCTGGCGCTGGAGGAGCGCTGTGCGCTCAGTCAGCGTCCGCCAGCAGCAGACCGGTTGCGCGCTGCGCGTCCAGCGCGACCACCTGCGGCGCAGCCACCACAGCATCAGCAGCCCCGGCACCGCCGCGGCCACCGTCAGCGGAAGAAGTGGGCCAGCCCTGTTCCACCACCACACGCCGGGCCACCCGGCTCCCACGTATACCCGGCTCGATGGCGCCAGGGCCGACAGCAGGCAGTACTGTGCCGCCGAGAAACGCCGTCGGTCAGCGCCATCAGGAAAGGCCACGAAGGCCGCCGTGCCCAGCCCCCGCACAGCTTCGATGCCGATGGCACCCGCCATCAGCAGATAGCTCTTGGGCGACCGACAGCAGCCAGTAGCCCACGTTGAAAACGCCTGCAGGGATGCCGAACAGCATCAGCGACTGATAAAGCGATGCGACGACAGCCAGGCCCCGCCGAGCAGCGCGCCCACGATGGTGGCGGCAGCCCAAAGCGGCTGTTGATGGCACCGATCTCGGCCTGGCTGAAACCCACGCCGCGCAGCAGGAGCTGGTGGACACGCGAAGGCATCGCCCGGCCAGCACGATCAGCAGCAGAAAGGCCAGCGCATGCGGGCGCGAAGAAGCATCCCATGGCCCCACGAACGCGGGAAGCCCACCTCCGGGCCACCAGCACCGCCCACCCCGTCGCTTCAGCAGCATCGACCAGCGTTTCGGCCGCCAGCTGCCCCAGTGCCCCGGCCTCCAGTGCCGCCAGCACGGGCCGGCTGAGCAGCGAGGCCAGCCACCAGACCAGCGCGCCACCGGCCACCATGGCCACGAAGCCCTTCAGCTCGGCCCCGCTGCGTACAGCGGTGGCCGTGCTCGATGCGCGGGCTCACACCGTGGCGCCCATCAGCAAGCAGCAGCTGACACACAGGACACAGTAGGGCCAGCCCACGCCGCGTATCGGCCAGAATGAAGCTGCCGCCTCGGACACCAGCATGGCGCAGCCGGTACCCCGTGACGACGGTTTGGCTCGCCCCGGCCCCGCTGCTTCCGGGTGAGCACATCGGCCCGGTAGGCGTCGAACACCACGTCCTGCGAGGCCGACAGCCACGCCACCAGCACCGACAGCGTGGCAATGAAGCGGATGCTGGTTTTGGGATCGAGCTGCGCCAACGCAAGACAGGCCAGCGCCACGGCCAGCTGGAACACCAGAATCCAGCCCGCCGCCGCCCCAGCAGCCGCGGCTCGAAGCGGTCGAGCAGCGCCCAGACGAATAAGCGCATAGGCAGCCACACAATTCAAAGTAGCCGATGGTGTGAAGGTCGATCCCTCCACCAACACCACGCCTGAGGGCACCGCCAGAGCGCCAGCGCAGGCCACCGGAAAGCCCAGCAGCATGGCCGCACGCGCCGCAGGCAAACACTTGCCCATAGGTCTGCCACAGGCTGGGCGCGGGCCGGAAGCGAGGGTACCATGCGGCGCGGTAGCGGGTGCGCGGAAGGCGGTTGGTACGTCAATATCCAGCGGCAAAGCCGGACGGATGGACGGGCGATAGCTCATGGGTACGCGGTGCCCAACCATACGACACAGAATGGCTACCGCTACC
>BNJV01002422.1_pt1 | contig 38553 bp, 50 predicted proteins | sample 8540591 | NCBI WGS metagenome assembly BNJV01 (sample SAMD00202457, study PRJDB9452) | human saliva metagenome | host: Homo sapiens
ATAAGAAAACGGTAGAAGAAAAAAACAAATTCTATTAAATAAGCTTTCTGAACATGGATATAAGTTAATTGGAGACGTAAGTGCACATCAACAAACGATATTACTCGATAAAGCTGTGAAGGCAAAAAAATGAAAGGAGAAAAATGCTAAAGCGGATAAGTATTATCAAGAGTCGAAAAAAATGGGGAGATAATGGTATATATAAAGTAAGCTTACATGCTAGCCTAGGAGGTTTTTTTATCTAATTATTCCGGAAGTAATATTATTTCTGGCGTTAAAGCTTCTGGTGTGAATGAAGGTTTACAAAGTTTAATTAATAAATCCACTAATCCGGAATTTAGAAAAATTATAAGTTTAGTCATTGGTAAAGTTGTTAGTGGAGACACTGGCGGTGCTTTAGCAGAGAAGGCGACTACTTATAATTGGTTAGAGCATCAGAATCGTCAAGACTTAAATTATGATATTTCCCAACTGTTATTTACTAATGCTTATGGCTATGATGAAGATACACGGTGGAGTAAATTAAGAGAGAAGGTTGCTTATTATTATGCTTTAATGGAATATGAACGTGACTATCATGATTATTATGATTCTGATAATTTAGTACATGCAACGGACGGAGGCCATATAGGAGAACCTTATTATACAGATGAATCTTACTCAGCATTACTTAATAATTTATTTGCGTATGTAGTAGGTAGTGACCCTGATAATATTAATTATTATACGCATTTAAAAGAGTATTATTATAATAAATTCGTTAGTGAAGAAAAAAATATTCAAGATAAGGGATATAATGTTCGCACTTATGATGCTGGATGGCAAGAAGATGATGGACAATATTATAATAAACTTATAAATGGTGGCACTGTACTAAATGGACGTTTTAGAGGTAAGCAACTTGAACTTGAGGGATATCCTACAGTTTTAGGTGACGATGGACAAACTTATTATACTTTTGGATGAGAATGGAAGACCTTGGTATAACCCTAATCCTAGTAATGAGGTGAAAATACAACTGTCTAAAGAAAAGCAACAAATATTAGTAACTCAAAGTTTACATAAAATTAATGAAAGTAGTAAGACTGAGAGTAATAATGAAAGTTATACTGTTCAAGATGGAGAAAAAGCTCTTGAATCGTTGTATAATCAAATTCCTAAAAATTAGAAAGCAATATAATGGAGCTGCGGAAGCTACAGAAATATTTTTATATGCCGGGGATAAGAGGGATTTAATTGGTAAGTATGGTATAGTTGATGTCAAAGGTTCTACTAATGATATTCAAACTGTTGTCATAGATAAAGATAGTGTATTAGGACAAACAATGGTTCCCTCAGAACGTATGAAATTAGATGCTATCGTTGCATTTATGACGATTTTAAAAAGAAAAAAAGGTATAAATATAGATAATACTGGTCAAAGCACTATTAATAGTCATCTTGGAGTACAAAGTGTTAATCAGTATTTAACTGTTGGAAAATATCTTATTAGTCCACGTGTTTTTTATGATGGATATAATGATGTATATTATGGAACAATGATAGTTGCAGATAGATGGGATAATGGTGGTATATTGGCTAAATTAGGTATAATAAGTTCTGGCGAATATAATAATCCTATTCATAATGCTTATGTTATTCAGGTGACTAATTTGCGTAAACCGTATAATAATGAGGTTCATGACATTCCGTTTTCAGTTAGTGGAAGAGCTGTTAGAGAAAGATTATAAAATGAAAAAAATATTTATATTATATATTTATTTCTATAATAGCAATATTAATCTTATATATCTTAGGTTATTCTTTTTAGATATCAGTGGTTTATAAAGTCTATTGTCGATCAAAAATATAAAATAGGATTAAATCGAGATATTAAAGGTTTTGTCGCTGAATATCCTTATATTTATACATATGGAGATTATGGAATTTTTAATTATTAATACTCTACCTAACGGTAGTATTAAGATTTTACCGAATTATAAAGGTTTTTACCCATATAGATGGTGCTTATAGTATTGATGATAGCAGTATATATAGCCTCCAAAAAAAGTATATGGTGATAGACTATATATTTATTCCTCTATTGATGATTTTACAGAAGATGAACAATTAATTATAGATGAAATAACAAATAAAACAACCTAAGAGATTTGATAAAAAAATGATTGGCTTTTATAAATCTATTTAAATAAAAAAATGCTCAAAGAAAATAAATTAGAAATTTTATAATAATTATTTTTGTTTAGTGGATTTGACATTCATCCCTCTGTATTGCTACAATATTGTGTATAATATATGCGATGAAGCAGAGTAGTAAACCTCTCAAGCGAGTGAGGATGGTGTAAGCTCACATTTGGTTGAAGGCGCTGTAGAGCATTGGCAGGAACGCAGGTATCTGTTAGTAAAGGCCAACATAGAAAAAAGAGGGCGCAAGCCAAATAGGGTGGAACCGCGGGTATACTCGTCCCTGTAACGTTTTTCGTTACAGGGACTTTTTGTTTGTAACGAAATGGTTGATTTTTATGTCGGTTGTGTAAAGTGGAGGCAAAGAATGACATTTCAAGAGATTATACTAAATCTACAAAAGTTTTGGAGTGAACAAGGTTGTATCGTTCAAAATCCATATGACATCGAAAAGGGGGCAGGTACAATGAACCCTGCTACATTCTTGCATGCAATTGGTCCTGAACCATGGGCTGTATGTTATGTAGAACCTTCTCGTCGTCCAGCAGATGGTCGTTATGGTGATAACCCTAACCGTTTGTTCCAACATCATCAATTCCAAGTTATCGTGAAACCATCTCCAGATAACATCCAAGAATTGTACTTACAATCCTTGGCAACACTAGGTATTCACGCTGAAGATCACGATATCCGTTTCGTAGAGGATAACTGGGAATCTCCAACACTAGGCGCTTGGGGCCTTGGTTGGGAAGTATGGCTCGACGGTATGGAAGTAACTCAGTTCACATATTTCCAACAAGTTGGTTCCATCGACTGTAAACCAGTTTCCGTAGAAATTACATACGGTTTAGAACGTTTGGCTATGTACATTCAAGGCGTAGAAAACGTATATGACCTTAAATGGAATGAACATGTTACATACGGTGACGTTTGGCATGCCAACGAAGTTGAACAATCCGTTTATAACTTTGAATTAGCTGATACAGATATGCTTTTCAAATTATTTGATATGTACGAAGCAGAAGCAAAACGCGTTTGTGGCGCCGGTTATGTATTACCAGCTTATGATTATGTATTGAAATGTTCCCACACATTCAACTTGCTTGATTCCCGTGGCGCTATATCCATCAGCGAACGTACTGCTTTCATCGGACGCGTACGTGCACTAGCTCGTATTTGTGCACAACAATACCTCGCTAAACGCGAAGAATTAGGTTTTCCACTTTTGAAAGGAGATAAATAAGATGGCAAAGGATTTATTATTTGAAATCGGTGCAGAAGAAATTCCTGCCGGCTTTATGCCAAATATCTTAGGTCAATTGAAAACATTGGCTGAAACAAAATTAAATGATGCCCATCTTCCTTTTGAAAGCATCGCAACATACGGCACACCACGTCGTTTGGCTCTTATCGTGAAAGGTCTTGCTGATACATCTGCTGAAATCAGCGAACGTCATAAAGGTCCTTCTGCATCTATCGCCTATGATGCTGATGGCAATCCTACAAAAGCAGCTATTGGCTTTTGCTCGTGGTAAAGGTCTTGATGTAGCTGACCTCGTTGTAGAAGATGGCTATATTTACGCTGAAACTAAGACGGCAGGCGTACCTGCAAAAAGATATTGTCACAGATATGTTGCCACAATTGATTACAGGCCTTAATTTCCCTAAATCTATGCATTGGGGTAATTTAGATGCTAAGTTCGTACGTCCTGTACGTTGGCTTGTAGCATTACTTGATGAAGAGGTAATCCCTGTAGAATTTGCTACTGTTACATCCGGTAATGTAACACGTGGTCATCGTTTCTTAGGTGCTGATGAAATCACTATCAACAATGCAAAGCATCCTATGTAGACACATTAAAAGAAAACTTTTGTTATGGTTGATCAAGACGCGCGTCGTGAATTGATCTCTAAACAATTACATGATATTGCAGCTTCTAAAAATGCATCTATCGTTTGGGATGATGATTTGTTAGAAGAAATTAACTATCTTGTTGAATGGCCTACAGCATTGTGTGGTGGCTTTGAAGAGTCCTACTTGGCACTTCCAGATGCAGCCATCATTACACCAATGAAAGATCATCAACGTTATTTCCCATTAGTTGACCAAGATGGTAAATTATTGCCAATGTTCTTAACAGTTCGCAACGGCTCCGATCATTCTATTGAAGTAGTTCAAGCTGGTAATGAACGTGTATTGCGCGCACGTCTTGATGATGCTAAATTCTTCTTTAACGAAGACCGCAAGAAACCTCTTATCGACCGTCAAGATGGTTTGACAAAAATCGTGTTCCAAGAAGGTCTTGGCAACTTGGCTGACAAAACTGAACGTTTGTTAACATTAGGCCGTGTGTTCAGTGAAGAATGTGAATTACACGAAGATGCGCGCGTCGTATTAGAACGTGCTACTGAACTTGCCAAAACAGACCTTACAACAGGTATGGTTACAGAATTTACCGAATTACAAGGTGTAATGGGTAAAGAATATGCGTTACTTGACGGTGAATCCCCAGAAGTAGCAGAAGCTATTTTTGAGCAATATTTACCTCGTTTTGCAGGCGATGTATTGCCTCAAACAGAAGCTGGTAAAGTTTTGTCCATTATCGACAAAATTGATAACATCGTTGCAACATTTAGCCGTGGTTTGATTCCTACAGGCTCTCAAGATCCATATGCATTGCGCCGTCAAACAATTGGTATCTTGAACATCTTACTCAATAGCGAATGGAATATTTCCTTGCGCCCAATCATCGTGGAATCTATGAATCTTCTTAATGTACCTGCAGATAAACAAGATGAATTGCTTGGCCAAGTAGAAGAATTCATTACATTGCGTTTGAAAAATATCTTCCTTGATCGTGAAGTGCCTCATCACGTAATCGACTTGTTGTTATCTAACAATGAATTGTCCGTTGCCGATGCTGAAGGTCTTGTGAAAGCTCTCTTGACTAATCGCATTGATGAAAATGTTGAATTAGTACAAGCTTTCACACGTATGTATAATCTTGTGAAAGATGTAACATATACCGGTGTTGATGAAAGCCTATTGAAAGAAGATGCAGAACGTGCCTTGTATGAAATGGCTACGAAAGCATCTGAAGTAAGTATCGATGCATGGGATAAAAATGACTATGACGCTGTTGTGGCAGTACCTGCTACATTGGTGCCTGCCATCAACAAATTCTTTGAAGATGTTATGGTTATGGACAAAGACGAAGCTATTAAAGCTAATCGTTTACAACTTGTTCGTTTAGCATATAGCGTAATGGCTATTATCGGCGATATTAGTGCATTAAATAACATATATTTTATATAGTTAGGAAATTACATTTGTCTTAACTATGTGAAACTGAGGAAAGGCAACTGTGGTTGCCTTTTCTTTATGCAGGAATTTTGGCATCTATGTCGAATACATAAAGTATACAAAGTTGTAAGGAGATGTCATTATGATTACAAATGTTGAATTATTCAATGCCCTCCGTAATGTGACGGCTAAGCGTGAAGGTTCACGTTATAGAATACTCATGGAATTATATACAATTGGTAAGGGAACGAGCCAACGTGTATTAGTGGATAGTTTACAGATTCGTCCAGCTACCGTATCAGAGCAACTGGATGTACTCATACAATTGGGGTTTGTAGAAAAGACCATCGATACGATGGATAAAAGGACAACTGTTGTAACACTAACCGATGCAGGGAAAGAAGAAGCACATAGTTTAGTTGAACATAGGGAACAGCAGTTAGCTCATCGGTTTAGACGCTTATCATCAGAGGATCGCCAAGATCTGTATGACCTATTAGGCCGTATTGATTAAGGTATTTATTTGTATATAGTTGCGGTCAAATGGGTATATAAATCTATACAAGATATAGTGTGTAACCTCTTGCATTGTACATTGACTTGTGATAATATATTACTGTTAATTTGAGACAGTCCGCTGCCTATAAGGTGTAGGTATTGAATGTCTGCAAACAGGAGGAAACAATGAACATTATTAACGTACTCGAACAAGAACAACTTCGTACAGACATCCCTACTTTCCGTGCTGGTGATACAGTACGCGTACACGTAAAAGTAGTGGAAGGTAGCCGTGAACGTATCCAAGTATTCGAAGGCTTGGTAATTAAACGTCAAAACGGTGGCGTACGTGAAACTTTCACAGTTCGTCGTATTGCATCTGGTGTAGGTGTAGAACGTACATTCCCACTTCACAGCCCACGCTTAGCTAAAATCGAAGTTATGCGCCGTGGTGTTGTTCGTCGTGCTAAATTGTACTACTTACGTAACCTTACTGGTAAAGTCGCTCGTATTCGCGAAAAAAACGCTATCAGCTTTTAAAAAGGTCGCCGTTGGCGCCTTTTTATTTTTTTGCTAAAATATAGATATACATATATTCATATAAGATATATAGAAAGGAGACATTATGGCAGATTCACCTATCGTACATTGGTTCCCTGGGCATATGGCGAAAAGCGACGCGCATGATAACGGAGTACATCAAAAAGGTAGACGTTGTTATCGAGTTATTAGATGCGCGTATTCCTCGCTCTAGTGCGAACCCAGTCATCCTAGAGTTAGTTGGTCAAAAAAACCGCATATTGTACTGTTAAATAAGGTAGATTTAGCAGATCCAAAAAGCAACGAAGGAATGGACAGAATTCTTTACGAAAACAAGGCATAACTGTATTAGCCATCGATTCCAAATCTGGTAAGGGGCAATAAGAAATTAGTATCTACTGTAGAACGTCTCAGTAAACCTATCATCGATCGTTGGGTAGCAAAGGGGATTCGCAGTCGCTCTATACGTACCATCATCTTTAGGGCATTCCTAATGTAGGGAAAATCTACATTGATTAATTCCTTGGCTGGCTCTGCAAAGCAACTCGTACGGCTAACAAGGCAGGTCACACGCGTGGTCAACAATGGGTTAAAATCGGTAAGAATATGGAATTGCTTGATACGCCAGGCGTATTATGGCCTCAAATTAGAGGACCAACGGGTCAGCTGCACGTCTTGCTATGACAGGTGCTATTTCTGATGATGTATACGACTTAGAGCACGTAATTAAGCAATTGTTAAACCATCTATTGACGAATACACCTAATATCTTGATTGAACGCTACAAATTAAAAAGAAGAAGAGATGGCTGATGTGGATACAATTCTTGAAAGCATTGGTCGTCGTCGAGGCTGTCTTGTCAGTGGTGGTGTTGTTGACCTTGATAAGGCACGCCGCATTATTTTGCAAGACTATCGCAATACAAAGCTTGGTACAATTACACTAGACCAAGTTGATGAAGAACCGTATTATCCAGAAGATGGTGAGGAAACATATCATGGATAAGGATATCTTCGCTAAGTTAAAGGTAGCTGATATTAAGGCCCTTTTTGAAACGGAACAAGCTTTGGAAATTTTACCATTAGCACAAGAAGATACTCGTAGTTCCGTTCAAAAATTAGCAGCCTCCTATATTAAACGTCAAGAAAAAGAGCTAAAAGAACAACAACGCTTGATGGGCATGTACGACTATGAAGGCATGTTCTATGATGAAGGGCTATATCATGTAGCTGGCGTCGATGAGGTAGGGCGCGGTCCCATTGCAGGTCCTGTTACCGTAGCTGCAGTCATTTTACCTCCTATGACATTAATTCCAGGCCTTAATGATTCTAAAAAGCTTACTGAAGAGAAACGTGAAGCATTGTATGACATCATCATGGAGGAAGCTGTAGCGGTCAGCTGTATTTCTTACGGTCCAGAAAAAATTGATGAACTCAATATTTATGAGGCTACACGTCAAGCGATGTACGAGGCCATTCGCACTCTTGATGTACCTGCAGAGGCTGTTGTAGCTGATGCTATGAAATTACCTGATTTAACGATACCTGTTGAATCTATCATCAAGGGCGATAGCAAAAGTGCTAATATTGCAGCAGCATCTATCATTGCAAAGGTTACGCGGGATCGATATATGAAGAGCCTCGATGAAGAGTATCCTGGCTATGGTTTTGGTATCCATAAGGGATATTATACAGAACTTCATAAAGAAGCTGTGGAGCAACAAGGTGTGACACCATTGCATAGAAAGAGCTTCGAACCAATTAAATCCATCGTTGGATGGCATCGAGAAGAAAATTAAATAAAATACTTAATCATGAAATAGAAATGAAAAATCTATAGAAAAGAGGTTCCTATTGGTCACCTAGGTGACTATTAGGAACCTCTTTTCTATTTACATTCATGGTCAGACCGTCATATGTTGTATATATAAGTATTCGAAAGCATCTATATACATAAGGAGGTAATCATGAATACGATGAATTGTGAACAAAATTGTAATCTATTAGATGCAAAAGCTCTTGGTAATTGGGGAGAAGATATTGCTCGACAGTATATTGAGCAACAAGGATTGAAAAATCGTAACGACCAATTACAAAACAAAGGTAGGTGAAATCGATATTATCGCCAAAAAAATGGGCTGACCTATCATTTTATTGAAATCAAAGGCGCGTCGTGGTGTCACCCATGGATTGCCACGGGAGGCCGTTTCAAAACGTAAACAAAAAGCATATTAAAGCAGGCAGCTATGTATTTTATACGGGATTTGCGGGCCCAGAACCGTAAATGGAAAGGAACTATCCTTTGATGTAGTTGAGGTATATGTACATGAGGATCTTTAAGGCCACTGTACACTATATGCCTCAGTGTTTCATGTAGGAGGTCCATTATGTATGCAAAGGTCTATGGTGCTACCATAGATGGTTTAGATGGCGTCGTTGTAACAGTAGAGGTGGACATATCTCAAGGGCTACCTGTCTTTGACATTGTGGGACTCCCAAATCAAGCTGTAAAAAGAATCGAGAGAACGCGTACGGGCGACCCATTAAAAAAATAGTGGATTTTGATTTTTCCCTATGCGTCGTATTGTCGTTAATCTAGGGCCTGCAGAGGTCAGAAAAAGTAGTTCCGGATTAGATTTACCCATAGCCATAGGTGTATTAGCCGCATCAGGTCAAAGTAGGCTACGCAAACCTAAATTAACAAAATTATTACAATCAACCCTGTTTATAGGCGAATTATCCTTAGATGGCAGTCTAAAAAAGACACAAGGCATTCTTAGTATGGCTATGAAAGCACTTGATGACAAGATTCTTACGATCTTTACGAGTTCGGATAATGTATCATTGCTGCACAATATAGAAGCAATTACATCCTATGGTGCTCATACATTGGAGGATATTGTGAAACTTGTAATACGACCGGATGAATATCGTGTAGACACTGTTGATGACGATTGTAATGACGCGGTCAACAGCCTCATTGATTATAAGGATGTGCAAGGCCAAGAACTAGGAAAACGAGCCATGGTTATTGCTGCTGCAGGTGTTCACCACGTGATGATGATAGGTCCGCCTGGATCTGGTAAAACTATGTTGGCAGAACGATTACCAACCATTTTACCACCCCTAAGTTGGGAGGAGCGGCTAGAAACAACACGCATTCATGATGTGGCAGGGTTGCTCGAAAAGAATACGCTGATTGCTAAACGGCCTTTTAGATGTCCTCACCATACAGCAACCTTGGCGAGCATCATAGGGGGCGGTAGTAATGCAAAACCGGGAGAAATTACATTAGCCCATAAAGGGGTGCTATTTATTGATGAAGCACCAGAATTTCCGCGCTATGTATTAGATGCGTTACGGCAACCATTAGAATCTCATATGATTACTGTGAATCGGTTACAAAATAGTTATGACTATCCAGCAGATTTTATATGTATACTCGCCGCTAATCCATGTCCTTGTGGATATTATGGGGACCCTCATAAGGAGTGTGTTTGTAGCTCTACAGAATTAGAAAGATATCAGCATAAAATATCTGGACCTATATTGGACCGCATAGATCTATTCATCCTTGTAGAGAGACCTAGTTTTAACGATATGTTATGTATGGATTCTGATTCTATGAGTAGTGCAGATATGAAACAACTCGTGGAGCAAGGGCGCCAGATGCAATTAGAACGTTTTCAAGACCAACCATTTAAGTCAAATGGTGCCTTGCCACATGGCGCTATTCGTGAACTTTGTAATATACGCGATGATTGCTGGGGCTTGTTAGGAGACGTATATGAACGATTTCATTTTACAGGGCGTAGCTTTGATCGATTGCTAAAGGTGAGTCGAACCATTGCAGATTTAGATGGGTCCTTATATATAGAAAACGAACATATTTCAGAAGCGATGATGTATCGGCACATTCCATATCATGTGTCGAGGATAGGAGTTCATGATGGAGCAACAGTATGAAAGTAATTTTTACATTGCCGCCATGCAGAGTATTTCTTCACTAGGAGCGGCTACGATACGTGATTTAGTCGAAAAGTTTGGAGATCCTTATGAGGCATGGTGTGCTTTACAAAATCGTAAGAACCTAACGACAATACTAGGCATTCCGTCCACAAAATATAGGCAAATCGAGAAAGAGGCGACCGACGAACGATTACAGACTATCTATAAGGCTCTTAAGAACTGGCATATAGAATATATTACGTACCTTGACGTATTATTCCCTGGGCATTTGCAAGAGATATACAATCCGCCAGCCGTCATATTTGTGAGAGGAAATGTATCGCTGTTAGATGATGAAACGATGAAAATTGCCATGGTAGGAGCTCGAAAATGTTCCGATTATGGTCGTAATGTGGCACTGCGGATAGGTAAGGAACTAGCTGCGTATAATGTAGCCATAGTCAGTGGTGGTGCGAGGGGGATAGATAGTCATAGCCATGAAGGTGCTTTAGCGGCAAATGGACAAGTGATCGTTGTTATGGGATGCGGTTTAGATATTGTATATCCGCCGGAGAATAAACGGTTATTTGATGCCGTTCTTAAGAACAATGGTTTATTAGTATCAGAATATCCTCCCGGTACACCGCCGTCAGGTGTCCATTTTCCCGCAAGGAATCGCATTATTAGTGGGCTTTCACAAATCATCATCGTAGTAGAGGCCAAGGCGAGCAGTGGGTCTCTGATAACGGCTGATATGGCCGCCAATGAAGGCCGTGAAATCTATGTGGTGCCTGGCAGTATTTTAAGCAATGTAGCGGAGGGCAATCACTGGCTCATGCGCCAAGGGGCTAATATATTGACGAAAGCACAAGATATAATCGAGGATTATGAGTTAAAGCCCCGTGTAGTTGATACGCAAGGGTCCGATGTGTTAAGCTTTAAGGTGGAATGGGAGGTCGTGTTGAGTACAATTCCTACCGATCAATGTATTAGTGTAGGCGATTTAATCAAGAAAACACACATTCCATTACAACGATTACAAAGTATTTTATTAGACCTTGAAATGAAACATATGATTGAGAAGGTTCATTCTAAGGGCTATATTAACATAATCGGGAGTGATGTACTTGTCCATTAAACGATCTATCGTTATTGGGGAACCGAAAGAACCAAAACAAGAAACAAAAAAGAAAAAGACTACGATTAATAAAAAGGTAGCAAAAGAAGCGTTGACACCAGTTGGTATTGTACGCGACAAATCGATTGTTGCAACATCGATGCCACCAGAGCAACGAAAACCTCGCGTATATAATCCGGATGGTAAAATCCTTGTCATTGTGGAATCACCGGCTAAATCTAAGACTATCGAGAAAATTTTTTTAGGCCCCTAATTATATTGTGAAAGCCAGTATGGGCCATCTTCGGGATTTGCCTAAAATCTCAAAATGGGTATCGACATTGATCATGACTTTACCCCACGATATAGTAATCTGGTAGCACGTAAAAAAGGTGATTGACGATTTGGTGGCCCATGCCGATGAAAGTAGCGCCGTATTGCTCGCAACTGACCCGGACCGCGAAGGGGAAGCTATTTCCCTGGCATTTAGCATACATTCTAAAACGTAGATATCACATCTAATTGTCGTATTACTTTTAATGAAATTACGAAAAACTGCTGTTGCAGAGGTTTTAGAGCATCCACGTACTGTGGATATGAACATGGTTGACGCACAGCAAGCACGTCGTGTACTAGACCGCATTGTAGGGGTATAAATTAAGCCCTCTATTATGGAAAAAAAGGTTTGCAAAAAGGTTTGAGCGCTGGTCGTGTTCAATCCGTAGCTGTACGTCCTCATTTGTGAACGAGAACGTGAAATACAAGCTTTTTGTACCTCAAGAATATTGGTCTATTGAAGGACAATTTAAGACGAAAACTAATGAAGAGTTTGCCGCTGAACTAACTCATGTAAAGGGCGACAAACTAGATATTACATGTGAAGCAGATGCAGTAGCAATCCAAAAGGCTATTGCGGACCATACGGCTACTGTTACATCTGTTAAGAAAAGTAAACGAAGCCGTAAACCAGCTCCGCCTTTCACCACATCTACATTGCAACAAGATGGTGTTCGTAAGCTTAATTTTGGGGCTAAACGGACCATGATGATTGCTCAACATTTATATGAAGGTTTGGAAATCGGTTCTTATGGTCACGTAGGTTTAATTACCTATATGCGTACAGACTCTACACGTATATCCAAAGATATGCAAGAACAGGCAAGAGACTATATTAAGAGAACCTATGGCGATGACTATTGCCCTGCTAAACCGAATGTATATGGTAAGAAGGAATCAGCTCAAGATGCGCATGAAGCCATTCGTCCTACATCTCTTGAATTGACACCTAAAATGGTAGAACCATTTGTAAATCGCGATGAACTAAAGTTATATACACTGATTTGGAATCGTTTTATGGCTAGCCAAATGGCACCACAACAAAATGAGTCCACTACCATTGAACTAGATATTGATGATACTTATACCTTTAAGGCAACTGGTTCTCGTGTGTTATTCCCTGGATTTAGTGCAGTCTATGAAGATAGTAAGAAAGAAGATACGCCACAATTACCAGCGTTGAAGAAATCTGATGTGGTGGAAACTGTATTTATCGACCCAGAACAACATTTTACGCAACCGCCTGCTAGATATTCTGAAGCAAGCCTTATCAAAACATTGGAAGAATTAGGCATTGGTCGCCCAAGTACATATGCGCCAATTATAGATACTATCGTTAGCCGTAACTATGTAGAAACAAATAATAAACAATTCATACCTACAGAACTCGGCTTTGTAGTAGTAGACTTTTTAGTGGCCTATTTTGAAAAAATCATCAACACTGGGTTTACTGCAGAACTTGAAGAGGAGCTCGATGCCATCGCTAATGGTAAGGATACGTATGTGAAGGTATTGACTGATTTTTACAATATATTTAAGCAAGAATTGGATGATGCTAGCGATGTAGACAAAATTCAAATCGCATCCATGGAAAGTGATGAAACCTGTGAGCTTTGTGGTCATCCTATGGTCTATAAATTCGGTCGCTATGGTAAATTCTTAGCATGTTCTAACTTCCCAGAATGCAAGAACACTAAACCGATTACGGTTGGTACCGGTGTTGCTTGTCCTAAATGCGGTGAAGGGGAAATCGTAGAACGGAAATCTAAGCGTGGTCGTATTTTCTATGGTTGTAATCGTTATCCACAATGCGATTTTACGTTATGGGATAAGCCTACTCATGAGTTCTGCGATACATGTGGTAGCATTATCGTTGAAAAATCATATAAAAATGGTACGACGAAGAAATTCTGCTCCAATGAAACATGTCCAACTAGACCACCTAAGAAAACGAGAAAGAAAAAGTCTGATGATTCAGTAAAGAAAGAAGAGGATACAAAGAGTGAGTGAAAATAGAGTTACTGTTATAGGGGCTGGCTTAGCTGGTTCTGAAGCAGCCTGGCAACTTGCCAATCGTGGTGTTGCTGTCGATTTATATGAAATGCGTCCTGTAAAGAGTTCTCCAGCCCATCAAACGGATCAATTTGCTGAACTAGTTTGTAGCAATTCTTTGCGCGCTGGTAATATAGAGAATGCTGTTGGTCTACTAAAGGAAGAAATGCGTCGATTAGGCTCGTTAATTATGGAATGTGCAGATGCAACAGCTGTACCTGCTGGTGGTGCCTTAGCGGTTGACCGTCATCTCTTCAGTGCTATGGTAACTGATAAGATAAAAAAAGTCACCCCTAATATTACAGTGCATCATGAAGAGGTGACATCTATCCCTACAGAAGGAACCGTTATCTTTGCTTCTGGTCCATTAACATCTGAAACACTAGGCGATGCCATTAGAGAATTAACCGGTAATACGGGTTTTTATTTCTATGATGCAGCGGCCCCTATTGTGACCGCAGAGTCTCTTAACTATGATAAGGTGTTTGTCGCGTCTCGCTACGATAAAGGCGATGCAGATTATCTTAATTGCCCCTATGAATGAAGAAGAGTATAAACACTTCTGGCACGAATTGACCCATGCTGAGGCCGTACAGCCTAAGGATTTTTGAAAAAGGAAATCTATTTTTGAAGGTTGTATGCCTGTGGAAATCATGGCATCTCGTGGAGAAGATACATTGCGTTATGGTCCATTGAAACCAGTAGGCTTAGTGGATAAGCGTACCAATGAAGAATCCTATGCGGTTGTGCAATTGCGTAAAGGAAAATAAAGAGGGCACTATGTTTAACCTCGTAGGGTTCCAAACTCATTTAAAATGGGGCGAACAAAAACGCGTGTTTGGTTTAATTCCTGGCCTTGAAAATGCAGAATTTATTCGGTATGGTGTGATGCATCGTAATACGTATATCAATTCTCCAGAATTGCTCAATCATGCATTCCAATTACAGTCTGATCATCGATTATTCTTTGCTGGTCAAATGACAGGTGTAGAAGGGTATCTTGAATCAGCCGCATCAGGGCTTATGGTAGGGTTACAGGTAAAACGATACCTTGATGATAATGCATTTATCAACTTCCCTAAAACGACGGCTATCGGATCATTGAGCCACTATATATCTTCCTATGAAGGATCTAATTTCCAACCTATGAATGTTAATTTTGGCATTATGGAATCATGGCCTCAACGGATTCGTAAGAAAAAAGAGAAAAATGCTCTCATTGCCAATCGTGCATTAGAAGAACTTGACGCATTAAAGGCACAAGAACAACTGTAAATGATGCTTGTCGCTCATAGTCTATCGTTAGAATAATTGAATAGATATGAAAAATCCTTCATTCATGGATGTTGCGTATCCGTGAATGAAGGATTTTATTATTTACGTTTCTTTTTGTTTTTTTGTGGTGCTTCTGGTACTGTTTCAGCCACAGCTTGTTGCTTTTTTTATCTAGATAACCAAAGTAGATAAATAAACAGATACCCTACAATCATAACAATGAGGCTCGTCATCTGTGCTGATTTAAGTCCCATTGTGAGGTTTACATAATCACCGCGTAAGAATTCTAAGCAGAATCGCGTCATGGAATACAAGATAGCGTATAGAACGAACACTTGTCCTTTAGCATGTTTGAATGAGCTAAAGAGTAGTAAGATCACGAAGATTAGAATATCGATTTGGCCTTCCCAAATTTCAGCTGGCCATAATGGCTGATTACCATAGGTGCGGTATGCAAGGGTACTTTCAGGATAGAGAATACCAAAATTTCCACCCGTAGGATGACCAAAGGCATCGCCGTTAAACAGGTTAGCCATACGCCCAACCGATTGAGCTAAAATGAGGGCTGGCGCAAAAATATCGGCAAAGGCCCAGAAATCGATATTATGTTTTCTTAGATACCAATAACCGGCTAATGTACCGAGTACAACGCCTCCTTGAATGGCCATGCCTCCTTGCCATACGAAAGGAATTTCGAGGAGATGATTGCCATAGTAATGCCAATCGAAGAAAAATACATCCCATAAGCGGGCGCCGATAAGACCTGCTATAGCGACTGTAATAGAGAAATCAACAATGTGCTCGTGCCATCCACGACCGTCTTTTTTGAGTAAGAAATAGGCTACAGAGGCACCGCTAATGATGGCTAGTGCTAACATGACACCGTAGGCCCTAATCGGGAAATCGCCTATGAAAAATAGATATTGATGCATATGAACTCCTTTATGAATAAACGTTCATGCTTTTATAAGCATAGAAATTATAAGTGTCGATATATGTATGATATAATATAGGAATTGTTATGTAAACAAAAGCTAGTCAGCATAAATTATAGGAGACATACATGTTACGTAAATTTGCTATGGTCACTACCTTGGCAGCTGCTGTATTATCTAGTATTTCTGGTAATACTGTACAGGCTGAAGTGTTGGTGCCATTACAACAATATTTAAATACGACTAACCGTAATTATGAGGCCAATCAATATAAGACATCTTATACGATCTATGTACCACAGCTAGAACTGAATGGTACAACCATTACGATGAATCCTAAAGCCGTTGGAGAACCGGTTAAATTACCGATTACCAAACGGGATGGTGCCGAATATGTTGATGTAGAAAATGCAACACCGTTGATAGGTGTCACCTATACAAAGGATGGTGATCACGTTCAATTGACCGCTGCACCAGAGACGATGCAAGTATTGCAAAATAAACCTGTCCAAGGACCTCTATCTTGGGCCTTTGACCCATGGCCTAACCAAGATGCGCCGTATGCGAAAAAATTGAATGTCAGCGGAGATAACATCATCTCTCCAAGTTGGTTCAAATTGCATAGCCTTGGCTTAGAATCTAGTCCTAATATTAATGTGGACTATGTGAAAGCATACAAGGCCAACGGATATCATGTGTGGCCGCTTATTACAAATCGTTTTGATCCAGATTTTACGAGTGGTATCTTAGCCGATGAAGCAGTGTGGAAGAAATACGCTCAAAATCTCATTCAATACGCTTATATTTATGGATTTGATGGATATAATTTTGACTTTGAAAATGTAGACTATTCTGACCGTGATAAATTGACAAGATTCGTAGCATACTTAGCTGACGAATTACATAAGTATAATATTCAATCCTCTGTAGATGTAACAGGGATATTCTAATAGTCCAAATTGGTCTCTTGTATATGACCGTAAGTCCTTCGCTAACAGTGTAGATTATGTCGTATTAATGGCTTATGACGAAACATGGGCCAAGAGTACTACAGCAGGACCGGTTGCAAGTTATCCTTGGGTACGCGATCATGCTGAGAAGATGTTGCAAGAGGTACCAAGTCATAAGCTTGTTCTTGGCATTCCATTCTACACTAGAATTTGGCATGAATCAGGCGGTGTGGCACGGGGTGAAACATTGGCCATTAAAAATGAATCATCTTATTTCACAAATCACGCATCGAATATTATTTGGAATGATACGTTAAAATCTTATTATGCAGCTATTCCAACAACTAGTGGTACTGATAAGATTTGGTTTGAAGATAATAAATCCTTAGGATATAAATTAAACCTAGTGAAAGAATTACAATTGGCCGGCTTTGCTGCATGGCGTAAAGGCTTTGAAGATGATACTACGATTACAATGATTCAAGGCGTTGATTTAGGTAAAGGTACACCTAACACAGCACCAGTTGTTGAAGCTCCTAAGCCTGTTGTTGAAAAACCATTAACAAAGGCTGAACGTAAGGCTCTTGAAAAAGCAGCTAAAGAAAAGGCGAAAGCAGAAGCTAAAGCAGCTAAGGAGAAGGCAAAAGCAGAAGCTAAAGCTGCAAAAGAAAAGGCGAAAGCAGAAGCTAAAGCATCTAAAGAACGTACAAAAGCGAATGCTAAGACTGTGAATGAAAAGCAAAAGGTTGATAATGATATAGCGTCTATCGTTCCCGCTGTTCAAGTAGTAAAAAAGTAGATAAATTGACTGTTTATGGTACGAAGTAGTACAATAATACTATTAATTAGAATCACAAACAGATTTGAGGAGGCACCTACATGAACGAAAAATATGTAGCCCAAGATATTGAGAAAAAGTGGCAAAAGTACTGGGATGAGAACCATACTTTTAAAACTGAATATGACGAAAGTAAAGAGAAATACTATGCATTAGAAATGTTCCCATATCCATCTGGCAATTTGCATATGGGCCATGTGCGCAACTATTCCATCGGCGACGTAGTAGCGCGTTTTAAGAAAATGAATGGTTTTAACGTATTGCATCCAATGGGCTGGGATTCCTTTGGTATGCCTGCAGAAAATGCAGCTATTAAACATGGTATTGCACCTAAAACATGGACTCTTGATAATATTGAGAACATGAAAAAGCAACAAAAAGCATTGGGCCTTTCCTATGATTGGGACCGTGAAGTTGCTACATGTAAAGAAGATTACTATAAATGGACACAATGGTTCTTCGAACAATTCTATAAAAAAGGGTTAGCTTATAAAAAAGAAGCAAAGGTTAACTGGTGTGAAACATGCCACACTGTATTAGCTAACGAACAAGTTATTGATGGTCTTTGCTGGCGTTGTGATAATCCTGTAGAGAAAAAGATTTATCTCAATGGTTCCTTCGTATCACTGAATATGCAGATCGCTTGTTAGATGATCTCGATACACTCGATGGTTGGCCTCAACGCGTTAAATTGATGCAAAAGAATTGGATCGGTCGCTCTGAAGGTACAGAATTCTCTTTTGATGTGCCATCCATTAACGAACGTATTTCCGTATATACGACTCGTGTAGATACAATCTACGGTGTAAGTTACGTTGTATTGGCTCCTGAACATCCATATGTAGAACGTTTAATTGAAAATGCACCTAACAAAACTGATTTAGATGCTTTTATCACGCGTATGCGCAACATGAGCGATATCGACCGCACGTCTACAGAAGCACCTAAGGAAGGCATGTTTACCGGTTCCTATGCGGTAAATCCTATGTCTGGTGAACAAGTGCCTATTTGGATTGCTAACTATGTTCTCGTAGATTATGGTACTGGTGCCGTTATGGGTTCTCCTGCTCATGACGAACGGGACTGGGAATTTGCTCATAAATACGATTTGCCTATTAAACCTGTTGTGTCTCACAATGGTGAAAGCTACAATTTCGATACATGGGAAGAATCTGACCACGAAGATGGCGTGTTGATTAATTCTGGTGAATTTGATGGTCAAACATCTGAAGAGGCTCGTAAAAATATTACAGCTGCACTTCATGAACGCGGTATCGGTGAAGGTAAAACTAATTTCCGCCTTCGCGATTGGCTTATCTCTCGCCAACGTTATTGGGGCGTGCCAATTCCTGTTGTATATTGCGATACATGTGGTGAACAACTCGTACCAGAAGAAGAATTGCCTGTACGTCTTCCTGAAGATGTTAAATTTGAATCCGGTGCAGTATCCCCAATGGCAACATCCGAAGCTTTCATGAACGCTAAATGTCCTAAATGTGGTGGCCCTGCGCGTCGTGAAACAGATACTATGGATACATTCATCGATTCATCTTGGTACTTCTTGCGTTACACTGACGCATTGAACGATAAAGCACCATTCGATTCCAAAATTGCTAATTACTGGATGAACGTTGACCAATACATCGGTGGTATTGAACATGCTATCTTGCACTTGTTATACTCTCGTTTCTTTGTGAAAGTTATCCATGATTTAGGCCTCATCGAAGCTAACGAACCATTCCGTGGTCTTTTGACACAAGGTATGGTACTTAAAGAAGGCAGCAAGATGTCTAAATCTAAAGGCAATGTGGTTTCTCCAGAAGAAATTATCAATAAGTACGGTGCTGATACAGCACGCTTATTCATCTTGTTCGCAGCACCAGTTGACCGCGATCTTGATTGGAGTGACCAAGGTGTTGAAGGTTCCTATCGCTTCTTAGGTCGCGTATGGCGTATTGTTGATGCATACGATCAAGCAGCAAAAAGAAAATCATACGGGTGACCTTACAAAAGACGAAGTGGCATTACGCCGTGAATTACACCGTGTTATCAAAAAAAGGTTACAGAAGATTTAGATAATAACTTCAACTTTAATACGGCAATTAGTGCGATTATGGAACTTGTTAATGCTATGTATGCACACAAGGACAAAGCAGAATCCGTAAATGCTGATCTTGCTAATGAGTTAACACATAATCTCGTGTTGTTATTAGCTCCATTCGTACCACATATTACAGAAGAATTGTGGCATGAACTTGGCGAAACTGAATCCGTTCATACTATGAACTGGCCAACATACGAAGAATCTGCTCTTGAAGTAGACGAAGTAGAAGTGGTTCTTCAAGTTAATGGTAAGGTTCGCGATAAATTAACTGTTTCTGTGAATATTACGAAAGAAGAATTGGAAGCATTGGCTAAAGAATCTAGCCGTGTCCAAGAATTTACAGAAGGTAAACAAATCGTTAAGGTTATCTACGTACCAGGTAAACTTGTGAATATCGTTGTAAAATAATATTTCTATATATGATTTGTTATATAATGAAAGCCCCCAACTACATAGGTAGAAGGGGGCTTTATTATCTAGAGAGGTTATTATGGCAAAAACGTAGCGATTATATTTCTTGGGATGAATACTTTATGGGCGTTGCTATTTTGGCTGCGCAACGATCGAAAGATCCTAATACACAAGTGGGGGCCTGTATCGTCAGCAATGATAATAAGATCTTATCCATCGGTTATAATGGCATGCCCTTAAATTGTAGTGATGATGATTTTACGTGGGAACGGGATACGGCAGATGATAATAAATATTTTTATACCGTTCATAGTGAATTAAATGCGATTCTAAACTATCGCGGTGGTTCCCTAGAAGGTTCTAAGATTTATGTAACACTATTCCCTTGTAATGAATGCGCAAAGGCTATCATCCAAAGCGGCATAAAGGCCGTTATTTATCGTGATGATTTGTACAAAGATACTAAAGAGGTTAAGGCCTCAAAACGTATGCTAAAGACGGCCGGTGTAGATATTATTGAATATCAATCGACGGGCCGCGTATTGGAAATAACACTATAATAGATAAAAGAGGGATGGTGTATCCTTCGAAAGCGACTTTGGCCCTGCGGAGGCCGAAGGCCGGAGTCAGACCCGGCCGGTGGAGCTTACGGAGGATGTACCATCCCTTTTATATGTTGTGTGTTATACCAATAAGCGGCCGTCGATCATGATATCTACTTGTTGGCCGTCTTTTGTAATGCCTTTAATATTCATGTTTCGTGACCAATCATAAAGTCCACATGAGCGAGGGAGTGATTGAGACCACGTGCTTTGAGTTCTTCTTCCGATAAATCATCGCTATTTTTTAGACATGTTGGATAGGCTGCACCGATTGCTAAATGGCAGGATGCATTTTCATCAAACAATGTTTCATAGTAAATTCTATTGGACTGACTAATAGGACTATAGTGGTCCACGAGGGCTACTTCACCAAGATATTGAGATCCTTCGTCTGTTTCGATGAGTTCTTTAAGAATATCTAATCCTTCTTCAGCCGTGTAATCAACAATTTTACCGTTTTCAAAAGTAAAGGAGAAGTTAGAAATAGGATTGCCTTGGTAGATAAGTGGTTTTGTACTAACTACTTTGCCATTTACACCATTCCATTGAGGTGCACAGAACACCTCTTCTGTAGGTATATTGGCATTGAATTTGATACCCTCTTTAGAGAACTCTTCGCCACCTTGCCAAATATGGTCTTCTGGTAATTCGAGAAGTAAATCTGTGCCATTTTCACATGTGTATCGCAATGCTTTCAAATCAAGAGCGTTTAATGCTTCGCGACGATGGCGTAGCTTAGCCATGTGATGCGCATATGTTTCTTTTGCCTCTACATCATTGAGACGACATAACTTTAGTAATGTAAGCCAGAGTTGATCAATTTTTTCTTCATCTGATCCTTCATAACCAAGAAGTTCAGCCCAAAGCACTGTTGGTACAGCGGCTACACACCATGTTACGGATGAGTTCATGATGGCTGTATGGTAGAAGGATAGGACCTTGTTGAGATTGCGTGAGTTTAAGCTAATGCGCTCTGTAGGAATTCCTGCTAACGCCTTTGGATTGGCACTGATAAGTGATAAAAAGGCAGCTTTTTCCTCTACGTATTGCTCGTAATATACAGGAATCCATTTAGCCGGTGTTTCTAGAACCGACGCATCAGCATGTAATAAGCGTTGTCGTGTAATTGGGGTATGGCGCCAATTGATGATAACCTCTTTGGCACCCAATTGATAGGCTTCTTCCGTAACGATGACTGCAAAATCTTTATTGTCTACATCAACAGATACGATGAGTGTTTGCTTTTCTTGTAAATTAATGCCAGACTGCAATAAAGTACGGGCGTATTTACGTAATAATTCTTGATTCATTATAGACTCCTTAACATAGTAATAGGATATACTGGGAAAGTATGTTCCTTTAATTCGATATAATTTTGAAAACTCCTGCTTATGTGACTAATAGAGTCACATATAGGGGTTTTTTGTTGTATATGGAAACTCTAATAGTAGGAGGTGACCATATGAAACAAATGATTGTGTCACATAAGTGGATTATAATAATCCTGTGTGTTTTAGTAGGAATTTATTTCCTATGGCCTATTATAACAGAAGGAAGCACCACAATGCCAGATTCATCTGTATTAGCGGCTAATACGTCAGACGTGAATAGCATTAATCATTATGAAAGTAATTCTATTCATGCTAATAATGGTGTAGTTCAACCTGAACAACATACTGAAGGTACAGATGCTATTGTGTATGTAACGGGTGCTATTCAATCGCCAGGTCTTTATAAGGTGGCATCTAGCTCGACAATTGGCGATGTTATAAAAGGGGCTGGAGGTGCACTACCATATGGAGATGTAGAATCCATCAATTTAGCAGAGACCGTGACAGGCGGACAACATATTCACATCAAATTTAACTTTCACGGGAATCCTGAATCATTACTACGAAATCAAAAGATTAATATTAACACGGCTACCGTTAAAGAACTCGATTCACTGCCTGGAATTGGACCAACCATGGCAAAACGGATTGAAGAGTATCGTCAAAGTAAGGGCGCTTTTACATCTATAGAGGATATCAAGCACGTCAAAGGTATCGGCGATGGATTATTTAAGAAGATACGCGATAAAATTACAGTCTAATCTACCTATTTATTTGACATTGAATATGCTGATCACCTATTCGGAGATAGCCCATTATATTCTAAGTGGTATCATACTAGGCATTTTATGTGCCTATAGCTCGCATTATGTATTGCTCGATACGAGTTGGTATTGTATGTTTGGTGCTGCTGTCTATCTACTATATACATTGATTAAAGCTGTGATTCGCTATAGGTTACAACCGTCTTTGTCAATTACATATATAGTTGTAACCTGCATCGTCTCATGTGCATTAGGTGGCATATCATTTTTACATGTAAACCATCAAATTAATCAGTATGTAGGGCACACTAAATTCTTTTTATCACAAGAAGGCGAATATGCACTACTCATTGATTCTCCGGTAGATTTAAAAGTGATTGATGGGAAAGAATATAGATCATTTAGTGCTATATTGTTAGGGTTAGTGCCACACAAGGATACGGCAAAAGGCGTGCATATTAAGGCCGATGGGCATATTAGAGTAACAATACAAGAAAATTCTACACATCTTCATATGGGGGATTCGATTATCGTTTATGGTACGCCTAAATCTCTCTATTTGACAGAAGAGAGAGGCACTATTGATAAACGAAATAAGGCAATTCGTAATGAAGATATGGGTGCCATGTTTGATGGTACCTATAAGGTGGTGGATTTACATGCTCTAAAACAGTATAAGATAGATTCTTATATCGGTTATTATCAACGGTGTCTTCACATAATTGATTCGATGCGTAGTGCTGTTGAAGTATTGATGGAGCAGTTTCTATCGGATACAACTAAATGGCTTGGAATTTCATTAGTTCTAGGAGGCCATTATGGAGAATTAGGTCAAGATGTACTACGTCAATTTGGCTACACTGGTATCATTCATATTTTATCTATATCGGGTTCCCATATTGCACTGTTATTTTCTATCGTATATGGCCTATGCAGAGTATGTCGTATCAGGAAACGTTATGCTATGATGGGTGGTATTATAATATCTATCTTTTATTGTATAGTAGTTGGTTTCAGTGCACCTGTTGTGCGTTCTACCATAATGGGGATTTGGCTTGCTTTAGCCTATGTAAAAGGGTCGTATGTATACGGCGAAGCAAGGATTAGCAGTGACGGCTATACTATGTTTTTACTATATGATCCGTTACTTATATTAGACGTGAGCTTTCAACTATCCTTTGGAGCTACCTATGGACTCTTATTATTTGGCATGCCATTATATCGATGGATCACAGTATTGCCACCGATTGTGAAAGCTCCACTAGTACTCTGCATCAGTGCACAGCTTTTATTGATACCGTTCCAGCTCTATTACTTTCACTATTTGAGTTTAGCAAGTCTTTTTGCAGCTATTATTATTACACCTTTACTTGATATAGCTATTGTTATGTTATTTGGTTGTACCATAATATCCTTACTTATACCAATAGGTATGGTGTGGAACGTAATTGACTGGGTATTAACTATATGTTTATATGCAAATGCGCACCTCGCTAACAGTTCTATATGTCTATGGTGGATAGGTACCATTTCTGCCACATTAGGGGTGTTATACTATGGGTGTGTGGGATTACTATATATAAATCTAGTCTCATTAAAGCTTAGATTTAGAACTTTCACAAAAGGAATTGTACTTATGGGAATCGGTATAATTGCTATTGCTTATAGTGGCATCTTATATAGGAATGAAACGATTTTGCATATTGTACCTATGAAACAGTCAAATGCATTCCTCATTGTTAAGCCTTATGAAAAAACGGCTATGGTATATATTGATACGCCTGATGCTATTCCTATGAAAGCTAGTGAAATTCGCGTAAGAAATGGACTCCAAAGTTTTGGCATTCCATTAAAAAATGCTCATGTTCAACGATTTCAATCGACGGGCAAAAAAATACTGTTTTTATACAAAAAAATGATATATCGTCTGTGATGGTCTATAATAGACAAAATGGTGAAAAAAACTACAATTAAAATGATATGAGGAACACTATTTTTGATTACCTCTCAGTCGTATATGGTGAATCAAATTGTAGCATTACATTTGAATCGTCCCGTGCTTGTTAGCATGCCTCGAGGAGCGATGCGAGACATTGATCCCGATGCAGAACATGTTCATTTATGGGGCTATCAATATATTCCGGACTATCGATTATGAAAGGAGGACTGGCGATGAATCAAGTATATCTAATCTATGGTAATGAACCACAACTCATAGAAGAAGAGAAACAAAAGTTTTTTTCTTATCTCATAAAAAAACCTAGATGTGCGCGTGTTGCATGATGAAGCAGGTCCTTCTAAAAATATCAGAACAATTGATGGAGGATTCTTTATTTGGCGATGCCAAGGTATTTTGTCTTATCAATCTACCTATCTTGAAAAAAGCAGGCCAAAAAGAGAGTCAAGAATGGGATGCACTGGCCGAGTTGCTGATGAATTATACCGGTGATAATCCAGTACTTATTATCTATCACGATATGGTGGATAAACGATTAAAACAAAATAAAAAAAGATATTAGAATCTATTCCTAATAAGGAATGTAAGCGATTAGAAGGTGACGATTTATTGATGTGGATTCGTCAGTATTGCACCTCTAATGGATATACGCTAACGCCTGATGGGCACGACTATCTATCTCATCTATTGGAGTTATGGCAAGATGTGCCGGTTGCGTTTATGCGTACCGAGTTTGATCGATATTTTTCTGTTATTAGGGAAATCATAAGAAAATCGATAGATCCTTTTTAATGGAACATAGCAGTAATTATGGGAGCTAAAAAAATATCTTTACCTTTAAAGAAGCTCTATTAAAACAAGATGTGAATACCTTTATTAGAATTATTTCCGTTTATGTTTAGCTATAAAGAAATCGATCGCGCTATGGGCTATATCGAAGGGACAATTGCGTACTCCAATTATTGGTAAGCGAATGTCGTGCTGCAGGTATGACAGCTAAACAGGTAGAAAAATTTTTTTGTAAAGAAAATGGGGCTCTTATAAGCCGTACCCTATAAAACTGGCCTATGAAGCAAGTTCTCGTATTTCTATAAAGGCTTTTAAAAGCACTCTTTAAAAAGGATTATATGAGGTTATATTAGATAGTCGCACAAGCAAAGGGGATATGTGGCGATTTAGGGATTTATGTTTGACCTATTGTGGGTATAAGGGATAAAAATGAAAGTACGTTATCGAGTAGTACCAAAACAGAATAGTAAACCTGCTTTCTATGTGAATTGTGATGATAAACAGGTAACCATACAAGCAGCAGATTCAGCGTTTAAAACATTAGTGTCATTACAAGAACGATTAGCTGCTTGGTACAAAGAAAAAAAATATTTCATTTGATACGATTCCTACCAATGCAACTACATCTTGCTGCTTTGCGTGGAAGGTAGATGACGATGATGAAGAATTTGCACCGTACTACTATGCCGGTGGTTGTGGTGTAGGTGAATTTATTGAAGATGTTGAAGCGCATCGACAAAAATTAGAGGAAGAAAACATGCCAGAGAGAGGAAAGTCCTTTGCTGGCAATAACGATGATGAAATTGATTATGCAGATGAGTTTGTGCCATTTATGGATGCGGTGGAATTGGACTATTTTAATCCAGACCCCACATCGTATGAGTCTGTAACTACAAGAAATCCATCTGTATCTAGTAGCTCATCATCTACATCTTCAGTTAATAGCGGGACATCAACACAAAGGGGGCAAGAAATATCCACAACGTGCGCCTAAGGATGCCCCAACTGATGAAGGTATGATTTTAGGTCCACGCATTGAGGGCACGACCTCCAGCATCATGGGCACTGTAGAAACACCAAGTGTCATATTTTTGAAGGTGTGTTCGTTGGCCTTGATAAACGCGATACTAGGACTGGTAAAAGTATCGTAAATGGCAGTATCGTAGATGATACGAACAGTATGAAGTTTATCAAATTTACGAATAGTCCAGAAGAAGGGGATGCCTTATTAAAACAATTAAAGAAATTGCAAAAGGTGCGTGTTCAAGGTAGTGTCAACTTTGATGATCGATTTGATAAGGACTATATTTTATCTATACGTAGTATCGAAGCTATCGAAGAAGACAATACAAATGAACGGACAGAAGACAGACCAGATTCTCGTGTTGAGCTTCATCTCCATACTAAGATGAGTGATAAAGATGCACTCGTATCGATTAAGGATTTATTTAAAACTGTCAAAAAATGGGGCCATCCTGCGGTCGCTATTACGGACCATGGTGTTGTACAAGCCTTTTCCTGAAGCACAAGCACTTGGTAAAGAACTTGGTGTTAAGGTTATTTATGGCGTTGAAGGATATCTCGTTGATGATGCGGATTTAGAAAAGGAATTATCCTTAGACGTTGTAAAACGAAAAGATGAAGCGCCTCGTTATCACATTATTTTTGTTAGCTCAAAAACATGGTGGGCTTACGTAATCTGTATAAAATGATTTCCATATCCCATTTGGAATACTATAAACGGAGACCCTCGTTTGCCCTCGTTCTATCATTGAAGAGCATCGTGAAGGTATTCTTATAGGGTCTGCCTGTGAAGCAGGTGAATTGATGCAGGCTATTGTTAAAGGTTCCTCCAAAGAAGAGCTATTAACGATTGCATCATTCTATGATTACCTTGAAATTCAACCACATACCAACAATACATTCTTAATTCGCAAGGGTATCGTGCCAGATGAACAAGCTCTTATCGATATGAATAAGACGGTTATTGAATTGGGCGAAGCCCTCAATAAACGCGTATGTGCTACCCTGTGACGTTCATTATTTAACACCAGAGGAAAAAGATATATCGTGAGATTATGTTAACCGCTTGTGGGTTCCCTGATGCGGATGAACAACCTGATTTACATTTGCGTACTACTGATGAAATGTTAGCTTCATTCCCATATTTGAGTGAAGAAAAGGCCTATGAGGTTGTTGTTGCGAATACACGGGCCATCAACGATAGTATTGAAGACATTAAACCAGTGCCCAGATGGCACATATTCACCCTAAAATCGAAGGGGCCGATGAAGCTTTCACAGAAATGTGTTATGTAAATGCGAAGAAGATTTATGGCGATCCATTGCCCTCGTGTTGTACAGGAACGCCTAGATTATGAGCTCGACTGTATCATCAGCAATGGTTATGGCGTGCTTTACTATATCGCTCATAAGCTGGTAAAAAAATCGCTAGATGATGGCTATCTCGTAGGTTCTCGTGGTTCTGTAGGTTCGTCCTTTGCAGCGACCATGTCGGAGATTACAGAGGTTAATCCATTGCCACCGCATTATATTTGCCCTGAATGTAAGTGGTCGGAATTTTTATGAAAATGGTGAATACGCCGGTGGATTCGATTTACCGCGTCGTGACTGTCCTAATTGCGGTCATCCATTACAAACGAATGGCCATGACATTCCATTTGCTATCTTCCTTGGTTTCGAAGGCGATAAGGTTCCAGATATTGATTTGAACTTCTCTGGTGACTACCAAGCGAAGGCCCATAAGTACACGGAAGAACTGTTCGGCCGTGATAATGTATTTAAGGCCGGTACGATTGGTACCATTGCAGATAAGACTGCATTTGGGTATGTAAAGAAATATGCAGAGCTAAGAAATATTCAGGCTCGCAGTGGATTCCTTGAGCACCTCGCAAAAGGTTTTACAAATGTAAAAAATACGACAGGCCAACATCCGGGTGGCATCATGGTTTGTCCTCGTGATATGGATGTGCACCATTTTACGCCGATTCAGCATCCGGCCAATAAAAAAGAGAGTGGCGTATTAACCACTCACTTTGATTATCACTCTATTGAAGGGCGTATGACAAAACTCGATATTCTGGGCCATGATGATCCGACGATTATTCGTATGTTGGAGGATTTGACCGGTATTGATGCGAAGACGATTCCTTTTGATGATCCTAGAACGCTAAGTCTATTTTCTTCAACAGAGGGTATCGGATTGACGCCTGAACAATTGCAAGGGGACCAAGTAGCGAGCCTTGCCGTACCGGAATGTGGTACGAAATTTGTACGGGGCATGCTAGAAGATTCACGGCCACAAACCTTCTCTGACCTTGTTCGTATTTCTGGTTTCTCCCACGGTACGAATGTATGGCTCGATAATGCACAGGAACTCATTAAAAATGGTACTTGTAAATTGAATGAAGCTATTTCTACTCGTGATGACGTAATGAACTTTTTAATTCATCGTGGCATGAATAAGAAAAATAGTTTCTTCGTCATGGAAAATGTTCGTAAAGGGAAGGGCATTGAAAAGAGAAATAAACAAGGCCAAGCGACTACGGAGTTTGAAAAAGAAATGCGAGAAAATAATATTCCTGAATGGTTTATTGAGTCTTGTAAAAAGATTTCCTATCTATTTCCTCGTGCCCATGCGGTTGCTTACGTTATGATGGCATTCCGTATTGCGTGGTTTAAGGTATACCATCCGTTAGCATTTTATGCTGCCTATTTCTCCATTCGTGCAAAAGCCTTTGATTTACGGATCATGACAGGTGATTTGAATACACAATTGAAAGAATTTAATCGTATTAAAGCTCTTGACCGTGGTGCCAGCCCTAAGGAAAAGGATTTGATGTCCGCCTTAGAGGTATCCATGGAAATGTATCAACGGGGGTATCGATTTATTAACGTAGATATTCAACATTCCGGTGCTCGCCGATTTAGCATTAAGGACGGCGCACTATTACCACCATTCTTAGCTATCGATTCACTTGGTGAAACCGTTGCTGATGCAATCGTAGAAGAACGAGAAGCAAAACCATTTACATCGTTAAAAGACTTGCAACGTCGTTGTAAGGTATCTGCTACAATCATTGAAACAATGAAAGAACTTAAATGCTGTGGAGATTTGCCAGAAGACGAACAAATGTCACTGTTTGGCTAATAAATTTAAAAGGTGTCATCGTTAGATGACACCTTTTTTTGAAAGTTTTGCAATTTAATTATTTTGGCAGATTTTAGTATAAGGATTTATATTTCATCCAGTTAGTTTTAGCCATTTCTTTAAGTTCCGTACCACGTCCATCAAGGATGGCGTTGATCAAGTATTTACTAAAGCCTTTTGCTTGTTGGTATGCAATTTTTGGAGGCATAGCAAGTTCTTGTTTATCAACACGGACATTGATAATAACAGGACCTTCATTATAGTTCAAAGCTTCTTTAATTTTTTCATCAACTTCACTAGAGTTTGTAATGCTAATACCTTTGATACCAGCTGCCTCAGCAAGTTTACCAAAATCAGGATTTACGAAGTCTGTAGCATAATCTAAGTAACCAGAAGCTTTCATTTCCATGGCGATGAAGCTAAGTTCTTCGTTGTTGAACACGAATACTTTTACAGGGAGATTTAATTGTTTTAATGACAACATTTCACCCATCATCATTGTAAAACCGCCGTCTCCAGAAAGGGAGATAACTTGGCGATTTGGACATGCGTTTTGAGCGCCTATTGCATGCATCATTGCATTGGCCATGGAACCGTGGTTGTAGGATCCAATGATACGACGTTTGCCATTCGTTTTAATATGGCGTGCAGTCCAGATAACAGGGGTGCCCACATCAAATGTAAAGATGGCATCATCAGCAGCTAATTTATTGAGACGATTTACGAAATATTGAGGGTGAATTGCTACACCATCTTGTTCTGCAACAGCATAGCTGTCCAAATCATTGCGGAATTTAGTGTATGCTTTACGAACGGTATCGATGAATTCTGTATCATCTCGTTGTGTAAGGTGAGGGAGTAGTTCGTGTAAGGTATCTTTTACAGAACCAATGATACCTTGTGTTAATGGAACGCGTGCACCAAGAGCGGATGGATTAATGTCTACTTGAATTACCTTAGCATTTTCAGGATAGAATGGACGATAAGGGAAATCGGTACCTAACATGATTAGTGTATCGCATTGCTCAATAGCACGGTAACCGGATGTATAACCAAGCAAACCTGTCATGCCCACATCATAAGGATTATCCCACTCAACCCATTCTTTGCCTCTGAAAGCATGTACAACAGGGGCTTGTAATTTAGTAGCAAGTTCAACCACTTCGTCATGAGCACCGGCACAACCAGCACCACAGAAAAGTGTAATGCGTTTGCCATTGGTTATATGTTGGACCATTTCAAGAATATCCTCTGATTGAGGAATTACGCGTGGCAATTTAGGCGCATGCCATGTAGGTAATTCATCAATTTCTGTTTCCATAACGGCCACATCACCAGGTAGAACGATTACGGCAACATCGCGATTGCCAACTGCAGCATTCATGGCGCGGAATAGGATTTCAGGCATTTGCTTTTGGATTAGAAAACGAGTTCACAGAAACAAGAGCACTCTTTAAATAAATTTTTCTGGATGTGTTTCTTGGAAATAGTTGAGACCGACTTCGGATTGTGGAATATGAGAGGCAATAGCGAGCACTGGTACACGATTGCGATGACAATCAAATAGACCATTGATCAAATGGAGATTACCAGGGCCAGAGCTACCAGCACATACGGTTAATTTACCTGTTAATAGAGCTTTCTGCACCAGCAGCGAAGGTCGCAGATTCTTCGTGGCGCACGTGTTCAAATTGAATTTTTCCCATTACGACGTAAACTATCGTTTACCGAGTTTAAACTATCCCCAGTAATACCATAAATTCTTTCAATACCTGCGTTAGCTAATACTTCTATGAGTACATCTGATATACGTTTTTTTGCCATATTATCACCTCTATATGATAATTAATGTTATTTAAAAATATAATTCATTGTATACTATAAATAGTAGTATCTTATGATTGCATATTATGTGACTTTTATCACAATATATTGTATACATCACAAAATTAGTTCAATTTCTAAAAGTGCTATATAGTTGAGATGGATATTAATAAGTTTTTCTCATATACAAATGTATAATCTTGCGAAAGTATCATAAAAAGTGGTACTATAAACATATAAATTAATATGATAAGTCTTTGGGGATAGGTGAAATTCCTTACCGGCGGTTATAGTCCGCGAGCTATATGGCATGAATCGGTGCAATTCCGATACCGACAGTAGAGTCTGGATGAGAAAAGACAATAGCACATATATTTTGTATGTGTATATATGATGACCCAAGGACTATGTATATAGTCCTTTTTTTATTGAGGTATTATGATGAACGACGAATTATATATGAAGCGTGCCATTTCTCTAGCAAAAATGGCAACTGGACATACATCGCCCAATCCCTTGGTTGGTGCCGTCGTAGTAAAAAATAATACAATAGTTGGCGAAGGGTATCACCATAAGGCTGGCGAGGCCCATGCGGAAGTACATGCTTTGGATGCCGCGGGAGACAATGCTAGGGGGGCTACCTTATATGTAACTCTTGAGCCTTGTGCTCATTATGGTAAGACTCCGCCATGTGCAAAGCGTGTCGTAGAATCTGGTATTGCTCGCGTTGTGATTGGTAGTACCGATCCAAATCCACTAGTGGCTGGTAAGGGCATTCAAATTCTTACTGAGGCAGGTATAGAGGTAACTACAGATGTATGTGTGGATGAATGTATTCAGTTGAATGAACATTTCTTTACATTTATTCAAACACATAAACCGTTTGTAACCATAAAAAAAGTGCTATGTCCCTAGATGGTAAAATTGCTACTTTCACCGGTCAATCTCAATGGATTACGAATGAAAGTTCCCGTAAGGACGGACATATATTGCGAGCGTCTCATGATGCGATGCTTGTTGGTATTGGTACCATCTTGGCTGATGATCCATTGCTTAATTGTAGGCTCACTAGAGATGAATTATATGAAGCACTTATCAACAGACACGATGTCTCGATAGATAATACATTAGAGGTGCATCAGCCAGATATTATTATTCTGGATAGTCAGGGGCGTACGCCAACGGATGCAAAGGTATTTACGATACCAAATCGTAAGGTTATCATTTATGTAGCGAAAAGGTTGTCCAGAGCAGCGTAGAATTGCTTTGGCTAATGTTGGAGCGATTGTAGAAGAACTCCCAACAAAATCGGTGCGTCAAGGACGTACCACTGATGTAGCTATAGATATTAAGAAGATAGATATTCAAGCGTGTTTGGAACATCTTGGGGAACAAGAATACACATCAGTGCTTGTTGAAGGTGGTTCCACCATTATCAGTTCCTTTGTTGAATCGTTGGCCTTTGATAAAATTGTTACCTATATAGGCAATCTTGTCATAGGAGGAGCGAATAGTACATCTGCTGTAGGTGGTACCGGTTTTGCTACATTACATGAGGCGCCTACACTCGAATTTGCTAGTTCGCGAATACTAGATAATAATATTCGTATAGAATCCTATCGTTTAGGAAGGGAGGGCTCCTATGTTTACAGGCATCGTTGAAGAAGTTGGCAAATAGTAAACGTTAAAAAGGGGGCCCAATCCTTATTATTGACGATTGGTGGACATAAAATTTTTGATGATTTAAAAATCGGTGATTCTGTGGCGGTTAATGGCGTTTGTTTAACAGCAACGTCAATTGGTAATCATCAATTTACAGCAGATGTGATGCCTGAGTCGATTAGCATGACGACGTTTACTAATTTAAAGGTGAACCAGCCAGTTAATCTCGAACGCGCTATGGCTGCTAATGGCAGATTTGGCGGACATATTGTAGCTGGTCATGTAGATGGTACAGGTCGCATCGTCAATATGAAACGAACAGATAATGCCATTGTTTTTACTATTTCTGCTCCAAAATCGATTATGGATTACGTCATTTATAAAGGATCTATTACAATCGATGGCATTAGCTTAACGATTATGGAAAGAACTGAATCGACATTTTCCGTATCTATCATTCCACATACATTAAGTGAAACTGTGCTCGGACATGCGTCGATTGGTACAGAGGTAAATTTAGAAACAGATATTACAGGCCGTTATATTCGTCATTTTATGACATTAGATGCGCCTACACATACAAGTAAGTCTCAAAAATCCATGGAATCTCTATTAGTAGAGAATGGATTTATGTAAAAGGAGGAGTTGTCTCCATGAATTATACATTGAACACCATTGAAGAAGTTCTTCAAGATATGAAAGTTGGTAAACCTGTTATTATCGTTGATGATGAAAGTCGCGAAAATGAAGGGGATTTAATTATCGCTGCCGAGTTTGCTACTCAAGAAAACATTAATTTCTTTGTTAAATATGCACGTGGTATCGTGTGCACTCCAATGAGACGAGAAGCTTTGGAACGCCTCGGTATTCCTGCAATGGTTACAAAGAATACGGATAATCATGAAACAGCATTTACTGTTACCGTTGACCATGTAGATACTACAACAGGTGTTTCTCCTGCAGAACGGGCGTATACGATTCAAAAATTATTGGATCCTAATGCAAAAGCTGCTGATTTCCGTAGACCTGGACACGTATTCCCATTGGTATATAAAGAAGGTGGCGTTCTCGTACGTCAAGGTCATACTGAAGCATCTGTTGACCTTTGTCGTCTTGCTGGTTTGCAAGAGGCTGCTGTTATCTGTGAAATCACTAAAGATGATGGTGATATGGCACGTTTACCGGATCTAATCGAATTTGCTAAGGAACATGATTTGAAAATTGCGTCCGTAGCAGAACTCATCGAATATCGCAAACAACATGAAGATATGATCGGATTAGGCGCTTGTTCCAAATTACCAACAAAATTTGGTGATTTCAATATCTTCGTATTTAAAAATGATTTAGATCATAAAGAGCATCTGGCAATCGTTAAGGGCGATGTACAAGATTGTGAAGATGTACTTGTACGTATTCACTCCGAATGTTTAACAGGGGATGTATTTGGTTCTAAACGTTGCGATTGTGGTGAACAATTAGAAAATGCATTACGGGCTATCGAAAAAGAGGGCAAAGGCGTTGTCGTTTATATGCGTCAAGAAGGTCGTGGTATTGGCTTAACCAATAAAATTAAAGCCTATGCATTACAAGAACAAGGTCTTGATACAGTAGAAGCGAATGAACAATTAGGTTTCCCTGCAGATATGCGCGAATATTCTTTAGCGGCTCAAATTATTCGATTCTTAGGTATTAAGAGTATCCGTTTATTGACGAATAATCTGAAAAACGCCATGGATTAGAACATTGGGGCGTTGATGTACACAAACGTGTACCTCTTATTATTCCTGCCAACAAATTTAATGCAGGCTATTTAAAAACAAAAGAAGAAAAAATGGGTCATATGTTAGAGGACTAATTTTTCTTTATTAACTTAGATATGTAAACTAATCATTCATAGGAGGCTATAACATGATGGTTCAAGAAGGTAATTTGGTTGGTACTGGTAAGAAATTTGCTATTATCGGTTCTCGTTTTAATGAGTTCATTACATCTAAATTAATTGGTGGCGCAGAAGATTGTTTATTGCGTCATGATGTTAAACAAGAAGATATTACAGTCATTTGGGTTCCTGGTGCTTATGAAATTCCTTTGATTGCAAAAAAAGCAGCTTTATCTGGTCGTTATGATGCTGTTATTTGTGTAGGTGCAGTTATTCGTGGGGCTACTACGCATTATGATTATGTTTGTAATGAAGTAGCTAAAGGTATTGCTCACGTTTCTTTAGAAACTGGTATCCCTGTTATGTTCGGTGTAGTAACAACTGAAAATATTGAACAAGCTATCGAACGTGCTGGTACAAAAGCGGGTAATAAAGGTTACGATTGCGCTATGGGGTGCTATTGAAATGGTTAATCTTATCGATCAAATCTAAATTAACCTTTGAAAACACTCGGTATCTTATGATACTGAGTGTTTTTTTATATCGAAAAATAGCATAAAAATCTAGTTATCCGCATAAAAACTGGACTTATCACACTTTATCAAGGTCAAAACCACTCAATTTACTACTAATTTACTACTTATGAATGAGCTTTGATACGACGATTTATCCTTGAAAAGTGAAGATATAAAGATACTTCCAATAAAAATTTGAATATTTAATAGGTAGACACTTCAAAAAAATGAGGTGTCTATTTTTTTACCCGATTTTGAAAGGAAGTGAACTTATGAAAACAAAAAATCAAGAATCAAAAGGTCGTTCCCCACTCTTTAAGACCATCAAACATTCATTCAGCCAATAAAAAAGAAAGGATAGGTAAAAATATGGAACTTAAATTTGTGATTCCCAACATGGAAAAAACATTCGGCAATTTAGAATTTGCTGGCGAGGATAAAGTCGTTCAGCGAAGAATCAACGGACGGCTAACTGTCTTATCAAGAAGCTATAATCTCTATTCTGATGTTCAAAGAGCAGATGATATTGTGGTGGTGCTTCCTGCTGAAGCTGGCGAAAAACATTTCGGCTTTGAGGAACGTGTGAAGTTAGTCAATCCACGTATTACCGCAGAGGGCTACAAAATCGGCACTCGTGGTTTTACAAATTACCTTTTACATGCTGACGACATGATAAAAGAATAAAGAAAGAGAGGAAAAATGATGAGATTAGCAAATGGCATTGTATTAGATAAAGACACGACTTTTTGGAGAATTGAAATTCTCTGCTCTACGTCGTGAAGTGAGAATCCAAAATGAAGACGGGTCGGTTTCAGATGAAATCAAGGAACGTACCTATGACTTAAAAATCCAAAGGACAAGGACGCATGATTCAAGTAAGTATTCCTGCCAGCGTGCCTTTGAAAGAGTTTGATTATAACGCACGGGTGGAACTTATCAATCCCATTGCGGACACCGTTGCTACTGCCACCTATCAAGGAGCAGATGTTGACTGGTATATCAAGGCAGACGATATTGTGCTGACAAAGGATTCTAGTTCATTCAAAGCTCAACCACAAGCAAAGAAAGAACCGACACAAGACAAATAGTCGCTAGGTAGAAAGGAGACTTTTTTTCGCATGAAACAGCGTGGTAAAAAGGATTCGCCCATCTGGTAAAGATTTAGTCTTTCATTTTACGATAGCGTCACTCCCTGCCTGTTTTTCCTGCTGGTTGTCGGACTGTTTCATGTGAAGACAATCCAGCAGATCAACTGGCAGGATTTTTAACCTATCACAAGCAGATAAGATTGACATTCCCTATTTAATTATCAGTTTCAGTGTCGCAATTCTTATCTGCTTGCTGGTAGCGTTTGTATTCAAACGGGTTCGCTATGATACGGTTAAACAACTTTACCACCGTCAAAAAAACTGGCAAAGATGATACTTGAAAACAAGTGGTATGAATCTGAACAGGTCAAAACAGAGGGTTTCTTTAAAGATAGTGCTGGTCGTACAAAGGAAAAAGATAACCTACTTCCCTAAAAATGTATTATCGACTTAAAAAAATGGCTTGATACAGATACGGGTGGAAATCACGCTGGGAAAATATCAAGACCAACTCTTACACTTGGAAAAGAAATTAGAGAGTGGCTTGTACTGTGAGCTGACGGATAAAGAGTTAAAGGATTCCTATGTGGAATATACTTTGCTCTATGACACCATAGCCAGTCGTATTTCTATTGATGAAGTAGAAGCTAAAGATGGTAAACTTCGCTTAATGAAAAACGTATGGTGGGAATATGATAAGCTCCCTCATATGTTGATTGCTGGTGGTACAGGTGGCGGTAAAACTTACTTTATACTGACACTGATTGAAGCCTTGCTTCATACAGATTCAAAACTGTATATTCTTGACCCGAAAAATGCTGACCTTGCGGACTTAGGTTCTGTGATGGCAAATGTCTACTATAGAAAAGAAGACTTGCTTTCTTGCATTGAAACATTCTATGAAGAAATGATGAAACGTAGTGAGGAAATGAAGCAGATGAAGAACTATAAGACTGGCAAAAAAATTATGCTTACTTAGGTCTCCCGGCACACTTCTTAATCTTTGATGAATACGTCGCTTTCATGGAAATGCTGGGAACAAAAGAAAACACCGCAGTTATGAATAAGCTGAAACAGATTGTCATGTTAGGTCGTCAAGCTGGCTTCTTTCTAATACTGGCTTGTCAACGTCCAGACGCAAAATATTTAGGCGACGGAATCCGTGATCAGTTTAATTTCAGAGTGGCTTTAGGTCGTATGTCTGAAATGGGCTATGGCATGATGTTTGGCAGTGACGTACAAAAAGGATTTCTTCTTAAAAGCGAATCAAAGGTCGTGGCTATGTTGATGTAGGAACAAGTGTCATATCAGAGTTTTATACTCCCCTTGTACCAAAAGGATATGATTTCTTGGAGGAAATTAAAAAGTTATCCAACAGCAGACAGTCCACGCAGGCGACGTGCGAAGCGGAAGTCGCAGGTGTGGACTCGATCTTGCTGGCTGGTGTGGCAATAGCCACGCCAGCACTTAACCCCCGTATC
>BNJV01002293.1_pt1 | contig 38520 bp, 44 predicted proteins | sample 8540591 | NCBI WGS metagenome assembly BNJV01 (sample SAMD00202457, study PRJDB9452) | human saliva metagenome | host: Homo sapiens
AGGAGATGATATTTTTCTCTTTTTAGCCTTAATCGGTATCTGCGTCTTCTTTGTTTTGTTCTCATTTCCTTATCTAATCTTAGAGTATCTTAATATTATGATTACCCAATGGAAATAAACGAATTGCTGAGCTTAGAAACTTTCCCTAAGAGTTATGAAGCTTGCTTTTTGGAGAACTGCGTAGTGAAAGAGATAGTCTTCACCATTTATATATCAAGTTGCAATTAGTTTCCAATACATGAGGAGATACAATCTTTCCTTCAGCACTTATACCCGAAAACCTAACCTTATCAGTGGTCGTGTAGAATGTTTCATGCGAAGAGTCTCGTCACTTGTTATGCAGGTTTCACTCATTTCTTTGATGAGGTAAGACGCAAGGACAATTTCTCTCTGCGCAATGAAATCTATTCATATTTCCGAGGACGAAGTAATTTCTATCGATACAGTAATGCAGAGAATGGCTAACTCTTTATACATCGAATGGCAGAAGATATTAAAAGCATATTCAAAAATATATGACTATGATGTACTCTGATATGAAAAAAACATTTGAATCATTAATTTGTTTTGAATATAAATAGACTCTGGGTAAACTATAAAAGTCTTTTTATAACAACTGATTTATTTTAGAAATGAAGTCTTGGATATTGTTTTTACTCTTAATACCTATTGATATCTTTGCTGAATCAAGAGACTCTATATCATTAGAAGATTCTACTACTTGTAGAACCTCCCCTTTAGAGGCTTCTTTGGAGTTATCGACAAAATATGTTTGGCGTGGTATTGAATATGGAACAGGGGCAGTCACTTTTGCAAAAAAATATCTTATCAGAAGAGAAATTTTGATGCATATTTAGAAGGTGTTTACAGCACTAATGGAAGTCATTCAGAAGTTGATTTGGGAATTGGATATACTTATAAATGGCTTTATGTCGGTTTAGCTGATTACTATTATCCCACAGCAGTTAGTAACAAAGATAAATATTTTAATTTAGCTAATAGAAGTACAGGACATTATATAGAAATGTATAGTATATTGTGTCCAACAAAGATACCCTTTCTGTTAACATTGTCGTCCCTATGTATTTGGTGCAGATAAGAATTTAAAAAGGTAGGCAAGCTTTTTTTCTTCTTATGCAGAGTTGGCTTACTTTTTATAAATTTAAGGATAATAACGTTTTAACTCTTGCTTTAGGGTCATGCTTAAATAAGGGATTTTATACAGATTATATGTCTGGATTTAATATAGTTAATTTTTTTCCCTTAAATATGAAACAAATTTCAAGTTTGGAAGTTTTCATTTGCCAGTCAGTGCGTCTTATATCGTTAATCCTTATAGGAAGAAATCTTATTTTACATTCTCTCTTTTTCTTAAAAAGCAAAATATGAATACGGCTGTTATTTTTAGCTGCGCGTAAAGAGCAGAATTCTTGTATACCTTATCCTTTGAAAGAGTTTTTTTCATAGGAGATGGAAAAAAATATGTTTACTGGAACGTATTCTTCTTATATTGGAAGAATATGGTTTCAGTAATATCTTGATAGTTGTTGGCTATCAGAAGCATTTGTTTACAAAGTTTGTAAATGAGAATGTTCATCTGATAGATAATCAAGAATATGAATTTACATCTTCAATGGGTTCGTTAGCTGTAGTAGAACCATATATTAAGGAAGATTTTTTTATTAATAGAAAGTGATACATTCTTTGAAAAAGAAACTAATAGAAAGACTTTCGAAGGTAGAAGATGGTAATTGTTTCTGTATAACAGAAGAGTCTGGAAATAGAGATGAAGCTTTTGTGCAACTAAGACAAGGAAGAGTACAACGGATATCAAAAGATTATCATCAGATTTCTCATATAGATGGTGAGATGATAGGGGGTACTCGTATAAATAAGGAGACTTTTTATCTTATGTGTCGTGCTTATGAACAGGCGACCAATAAGCGTGTAAATTATGAGTATCTTTTACTTGATAATACAGAACTTATAGATCGAAGATTTCTTATGTTTCCTAATCTAATATGGGGGGAGGCTGACAATGAAGACGATTTCAGGATGTTATCAAATTATGTATATCCTCGTCTTCGTAGGAAAGAAAATCCTTATGATAAGGAAAATCTATATAGCCATCTTCGGAAAATCTTCTCTGAAAAGCATGTTGATGAGACTTGGCAGATAGAACAAATCGGTGGTATGAGTAATAAGAATTTTAAGGTTACTTCACCTGATGGGGCTGAATACGTATTACGTGTGCCAGGTATTGGTTCAGAAGGTATGGTAGAGCGAAATAATGAAGATGTGAATGGTATGCTTGGATGTCGTCTCGGTTTAAACCCTTCCATAAGATATTTTGATAAAAACACTGGCATTAAACTGGCTGATTTTATTCATAATGCAGAACCTCTTAATGCTGGTACTATTCAACGTATGTCAAATATGAAGCAGATTGCTGCTATTTTCAGGACGCTACATTCTGCTAAAGTACGTTTTAATAATGAATTTAATATTTTCCATGAAATCATAAAGTATGAAAATCTTCTTATGAAGGCTCATGGAAAAATGTATGAGGGGTTTGAGGAGGTCAGAAAGCAAGTTATGGCTCTTGAAGACTACCTCTTTGATTTAGGTGTTGAGGTGAAGCCATGCCATAATGATCTTGTTGCGGAGAATTTCATTATAGATGAAAATGGTAAGATTTTTCTTATTGACTGGGAGTATTCTGGAATGAACGATCCAATGGCAGATTTTGCTGCTTTATTTCTTGAAAATAAATTTACAGCAGAGAACGTAGATTATGTCCTTAAAAAATATTTTGAAGGTAATGTTCCTGAGGGAACCTCTCAGAAAATTCTTGCTTATCAGGTGTTGTGGGATTACCTTTGGGCTTTATGGACTTGTATTAAGGAAGCAGAAGGGGATGATTTTGGAACTTATGGATTAGATCGTTATAATCGCGCAATTCAAAATCTTAAATTAATAAGGGTTAAATAATGAAAGCAAACACAAAGTATCTTATTCAAAAAGGATACATCTCTGGAATAGGCTCTGGTGTAACTTGGGGACTTGACGCAGTACTCCTTGGTATTGTTATGACTATGAGCCCTTTTGTTGAGAACCCAATTTTATTGGTAGGCGGAGCACTTGTTTGCAGTATGTTACATGATGTTTTCGCTTCAGTTTGGATGATATTAATAATGGGCTTGAAGGGAGAACTTAAGTTTTTTCGAGATGCACTATGTTCTAAAGATGGATTTTTTTGTATTTTAGGAGCGCTTTTCGGTGGCCCTTTAGCTATGACATTTTATCTGATGGCTATCTCAAAAGGTGGTCCAGCTTTGGCTGCAACTGTAACGGCATGTTATCCTTTGTTAGGTTCAATTCTTGCCATATTTATTTTAAAAGAGAAAGTACAACTACGTGGATGGATAGGTCTGCTAATATGTGTAGCAGGTATTGTTTGGATAGGGTATTCTCCAGAAAAAAATGAGAATATAAATGTATCACAAGGAGTTTTATTCTCTCTTATAGCAGCGATTGGTTGGGCTACAGAGGCTGTTATTTGTGGATATGGAATGAAAAATGGCAGAGTTAAGCCGCAAATGGCATTATTACTGCGTGAAGTCACATCTGGTACTGCATATATTTTAGTGATATCTCCTTTAATGTTAGGTGGTTTTGGGGCTTCTCAAGATGGTTTAAGAGCCATTTTCTCCTATCCTCCTTGTTGGAGTTTATTACTGCTTACAGCATTTGTTGGTATGAGCAGCTTCTTCCTTTGGTATACTTCTATTGATTTGATAGGGGCTGCTAAGGCTCTTTGTTTTAATGTTACTTATTCTTTTTGGGCAGTAGTTTTCACTTTTATCTTTATTGGAAATCAGCTTTCATGGAATATTGTAATTGGATCGCTGTTGATTATAGGTGGTGTGACTATAGCTACACTTATCCATAAAAAAAAGAAAGAAGTATGAATGCTATAATAATGGCTGCAGGGATGTCATCCCGCTTTATTCCTCTTTCATGGGAATGTCCTAAGGCTCTTCTTGAGGTTAAAGGGGAAATATTGATTGAACGTCAAATCAGGCAGCTCAAAGAGGCTGGAGTGACAGATATTACAGTTGTCACTGGCTACATGGCTGATAAATTTGACTATTTGATAGCCAAATATGGAGTTTCTTTAGTTTATAATTCAGATTATGCACGATATAATAATACATCAACATTAATGTGTGTACTTGATAAGCTTTCGGATACATGGATATGTTCCTCTGATAATTATTTTACAGAAAATATTTTTATTGACGAGCCTTTATGTTCACAATATTCTGCAGAGTATGCTGAGGGAAATACGGCTGAGTATTGTCTTTCTTTGGACAAATATGATAATATTGTAAAGGTTGAGGTTGGTGGGGCAGATGCTTGGTATATGTTAGGCCCTGTCTTTTTTTCAGCAGAATTCTCACAAGCATTTAAAGTTCTTTTAGGTGAAGAATATGTCAAGGAGGATGTTAGACTTGGGTATTGGGAAGATGTATATAAAAAAAATATTAAAAAGTTACCACCAATGCGTATTTGTAGATTTAGGTCTGGTGTTATTAATGAGTTTGATTCTCTAACAGAACTAAGAAATTTTGACAGGTCGTATATCTATGATACGCGTTCTACAATTATTAAGGATATATGTTTTTAAGTTCGGATGTGGCGAAGAAGAAATAAAAAGAAATTAACAAAGAAGGTAAAACTTTCAGTTTTTTTATTTTTAAAGGAAAAAAATATTTGTATGAAGGTCAAGATGGAACAATGAAATAACTTCATCTTAGTTGCTATGATTTTTTTGTCTTACAGAATAGTTGATTTTTAAAAAAACAGTAAATAATGCCAGAAATTTCGTCAAAAACGTCAGGTTACTAAAAATGCAATTATGCTATATGTGAGAATGTTTTTTTCTCTATGATTGTAGGGTTATATTCTTCACGTGTTATATTAAATACACTTGGCGTAGCTGACTATGGAATTTATAATGTTGTAGGGACCATAGTTCCAATTTTTGGGTTTTTAAGTAATGCTATGGCAGGCTCAATCTCTAGGTTTATAACTTATGAGCTTGGTAAGGGAAATATAGAACGCTTGAAAAGAACTTTTTAGTTCAGCAATAATCGTTCAGTTATCTATAGCTTTAATTATATTTATTTTGGGTGAGGTCGTAGGTTTATGGTTTGTTAATGCAAAATTAGTAATCCCATCAGAACGATTATATGCAGCGAACTGTATACTCCAGTTTTCAATCGTATCTATATTATTGAATATTATACAAGTGCCATATAATGCTTGTATAATAGCACATGAGAAAAATGGGAGTTTATGCTTATATCGAAATTTTTAAATGTTATATTAAAGTTACTAATATTATATATTCTTGTTATAGGAGGTTTTGACAAGTTAATTCTTTATGGATTGTTGTCTTTAATAGTATCTATTATCATTATGTCTTCTTATAGAATATATAGTATACGTAAATTTGAAGAATGTCACTTTAAATTTGTTCTTGATAAGGATATTCTAAAAATCAATGCTCACATTCAGTGGATATGATTTGTATGGGAATATATGTTTAACAGCTAAATTTCAAGGTATACCATTCATTATTAATCTTTTTCTTTGGAGTAGTAATGAATGCTGCTGTGGGTATAGTATATACAGTAACAAATGTTTTTTTCGTTCATTTTGTGGGAATATTTTTGACTGCATTTCGACCACAGATAGTGAAGAATTATGCTCAAGAAAAATTATACAGATATGTCTTATATGATAAATCTATCTATAAGAATGTTGTTGATGTTGTCAATTCTTATCGTCGTAATTCTTATCTATAATAGTCAGATTGTATTGGAATTATGGTTAGGAAAAGTACCACCAATGACATCTATATTATTAAATATAGCCTTGATTGAAAAATCTTTTTGCTCTTCTTGCTGAATCGCTGCGAATTGGCATAAATGCGACAGGTAAGATAAAGGGGTATAGTTTTTTTGGAATGGCACATCATTATTGTTGGTAATTCCATTCTCATATATTGCACTTAAATTTGATAGTTCTCCTGATATTGTTTTTTTATATAAGTTTAATATCGCAGATAGGATGTTCTACAATTAGTTTATATTATCTCAAAAAGTTTTTTTCCTCAATATTCTGTAGTTTTTATTATTTAAGATTTTTGTTTAAAGTTATTTTTTTCCATTAATAGTTGTATTGGTGTTTCTTTTTCTTTATTGATTTCAATACCTTTCCTATTTTTTTCTTAGATTATTATATTCTGTAGGGACAATATTCTTCTTGTATTTTTGTAAGTGCTTATTTTACTTTTGGCTCATAATGAAAAAGCTATACATAAAAGGTTATTTATATAGAAAGTTGGGCAAATGAAAACTATTCCTAAAATATCAGTTATTATTCCTGTCTATAATGCTGAAAAAAATATGTATCATATTGTATAGAAGGAATTTTTACATCAAAAGTTTGAAGATATAGAGGTTATTATCATAGATGATGGCAGTAAAGATAATTCAGCAACTATATGTAATGAATATGCAAAAAAAGATTCTAGAATACATGTTATAAGCCAAGAGAATCAAGGAGTAAGTGCTGCAAGAAATAAAGGAATAGAATTAGCAAAAAGGAGAATATATTGCTTTTTGTAGATAGTGATGATGAAATAACATCTAATTATTTATCATCCTTTAGTTTACGGAATGATATTGAGATACAAGGACATATTTTTAAGTGATGGCAAAAGAAAAAAAGTTGTTAAATTCGATAAGGTAGATGTACAAAAATGATGTTGCAAAGGCCTTCTGTTTAAGCTCTTTTAATTCAGCAGTGTGGGGTAAACTATTCCGCACTTCAATTATTAAAGAGAATAAAGTTTTTATTTCCTGTGAACTTATGTTTCAGTGAGGATACTATTTTTTTATTGCATTATGTTAGGTTTTTGTAAATCTTTATCTGTTTCTGCTACAGCTGAATATGTCTACATAAAAACGTGAGGGCTCACTGACAGATAAAAAAATATCCTATTAGTGATATGATGCTGAAGGAGAAAATGATTATTAATGCTTATAAGCAGCTTTTTTTCCAGAATCTAAGTTTCGAAAAGGATTTTTTTACGAGAGAAAAGTTTAAATATAATTTCTAAGTATTATTTTTTTACTACGACTTTGGCAAGAAAGAATATTCAAATACAGAGTTTTTTTAAAGTACTTTGAGTCAAACTTATTTAAATAAGTTTGACAAATTTATGTTGCTTTTTGGGTATGTCATTTTTTTGCATATTACGTTAGATGGCGTTATAGAATCAGGGTCAGAATTTTTAACTAAATTCTCTCCATGGAAGTAGACTACTTGTTAAGAATTCAATATCAAAGTGTGGTCTATGTTTAATTATTAGGTGTTTTTTATTTCCTTATTTTTATATAGTTTTGCTAATTATGTTGTTAATCTAGTAGTACAATTAAATAGGGTTGTAAATTATTTTTTTCTTATGTTATAGAAATATATTGATAAGTTTGGTATGAATAGGAAATTGACTCTAACAGAAATACAAAAAGTTTCTTTGGAAGTATTGTGCAAAGTTGATAGCTTCTGTAGGGAGCATGGGATTAGATATTCGCTTACCTATGGGACATTATTAGGTGCTGTTAGGCATAAAGGATTTATTCCATGGGATGATGATATCGATATTATGATGCCTCGTCCCGATTATGAACGTTTGTTATCTACATTTAAGGGTGACAATGAGGTTAGGTTAATATCTGAATATCAAAGTTATATTACTTTTTAGTCGAGTATGTGATATTAAAAGTACTTTTTTTGTGAAACACTATTGCCCTATGCTCCTCAAAAGTTAACTTCGAAAAACAGGAGTTTGGATTGATATTTTTCCCGTTGATGGCGTGGAAAGCGATATTAAAACTTTTAAGGAGAAGGTTGATTTTATAAATCATTATTGTAGTTTACAATTACAAAGAAGATGGGGCTGTCCTTCGCTTACATTACGTAAAGGGTATATGTATTTGTTAAAGTTGCTATATAGAAAAAAATTAAATATATTGCTTCACCTGTATATAAAATAAATAACGCTATAAGGAATTGTCGCAAACCATATACATTTGAAAATGCAGATTATGTTAGTCAAATTGTATGTGGGAAAATTTATGATAGGGAAATCTTTAAAAAAGAGATTTTTGATGAGTACATAGAAGTTACTTTTGAAGGTCATAATTTTTAAAGCAGTAAGTTGTTGGGATGAGGTGTTACGTGCAACTTATGGTGATTATATGGAATTGCCTTCAAAAGAAAATCGTATTCAACATAGTGTTAATCATACTTTTTTTATTGGAAATAAATTAAAAAAATATGCTGAATTTTACGGTAGGTCCAGTTATGTCCAGCGATTTAGTTCGTAGCATAGGACAAGAGCAGGTTCCTTATTTTTAGAACCAAAGAGTTTTCTGAAGTAATGCTTGAGAATGAGAATCTTATAAAGGAGTTTGCAGGTGTAGAAGAAAACGGTAGGGTTGTCTTTTTGACATGTTCTGGTACAGGATCAATGGAAGCTTCTGTTATGAATCTCTTTACTTCTAAAGATAAAGTACTTATTATTAATGGTGGAACCTTTGGAGCTCGCTTAGTACAACTTTGCCAAATTCATAGTATTTCTTATACCGAGATAATACCTGAGTTCGGGTATGATATTACAGATGATGTACTGAAGCAATATGATAATAAAGGGTATACAGGTTTCTTAGTAAATTTAGATGAAACCTCAACAGGAGTTCTATATGATATTAATAGGATTAGTAAATTCTGTAAGCGTAATAACTTGTTACTTGTTGTTGATTCTATTAGTTCATTTCTTTGTGATCCATTTAATATGCAAGAGTTAGGGGCAGACATTATGATTACTGGTTCGCAAAAAGCTTTGGCTTGTCCTCCAGGTATCTCACTTATCGCAATGTCGGAGCGTGCAGTTAAATGTATTAAACAAAATAGTGTACAATCTTTGTATTTTAATTTAAAAGATGCTCTTCTGGATGGAGAACGTGGACAAACTCCTTTTACCCCTGCTGTTGGTATTCTTCGTCAGATTAATGTTCGTTTACGTGAAATTAAAGCTTCTGGTGGTGTTGAAAGTGAGATAAAAAGGATTCGAGAGCTGGCGTATGATTTCAGATGTAAAATTAAGGATTTGCCTTTTAAGTTTGCTTCTCATTCTCCAGCTAACGCTGTTACTTCATTGTTTCCTTTGACAGCAAAGGCATTTGATATTTTTACTATATTGAAGGATGAATATAATATATGGGTATGTCCAAATGGAGGTGAGATGCGCGATAAAGTGTTTCGTGTTGGTCATATTGGAAACTTGACAACTTCGGATAATACAATACTAATTAATGCCTTCAAGGATCTGCAAAAACGAAATATTATTTAACGGATGATCAGAGTTATTACATATGGGACGTATGACCTTTTACATAAAGGACATATACGTCTTTTAGAGAGAGCTAAGGAACTTGGTGATTATTTGATAGTTGGTGTTACTGCAGATAATTTCGATAGATCTCGTGGAAAAATTAATGTTCAACAAACTTTAGCGGAACGTATCGAGGCTGTAAAAGCTACTGGGCTTGCTGATGAAATTGTTGTTGAAGAATATGAGGGGCAAAAAATAGATGACATACGACGTTATGGTGTCGATATTTTTACAGTTGGCTCTGATTGGAAGGGACATTTTGATTATCTAAATGAATATTGCAAGGTTGTTTATCTTGAGCGTACACAAGGAATTTCAAGTTCAGAGTTGAGAGCAGATAGCTGTGGCATCAGACTTGGATTGGTTGGTGAGTCGCCAATTTTAAATAAGATTGTGAACGAGAGTAGAATAGTTAATGGTATAGATATTTCTGGTATTTTCAGTGAAACTACAAAATTTCTTTCAGAGAAATTAGATGTTGTCAACTTTAGCTCGTTTAAGGAGTTGCTGGATAACTCTGATGCAATCTATATTATTTCGAATCCACAAAGGCATTATTGTCAGATTAAAGAGGCTTTACTATTAGGGAAGCATGTTTTGTGCGAGTCGCCTATCTGCATAAAGCAGGTAGAATGGGTTGAACTACAAAAAATTGCAGCCGAGCAATCTTGTGTACTAATGGACTCCATCAAGACTGCTTACTCCACAGCTTATTATAGATTATTATTATTAGCAAAGAGTGGACAGATTGGTAAAGTAGTATCTGTAGAAGCTACATGTACGAGTTTAGATTATCTACAAAAAGCTGATTCCGATGATATAAAATATATTTGGAATAGTATAAACGCATGGGGACCAACAGCTCTTTTACCAATTTTCCAACTTTTAGGTACAGAGTATCTTTCTAAAACAATAATCTCTCATCCTTTGAATAATAAATCAGATTTTGATGCTTTTACCAAAATAAATTTTATTTATCCAGAAGCTGTCGCCTCTATGATTGTTGGGCAAGGCGTAAAAATCTGAAGGAAACCCTCATAATTAGTGGTACAAAGGGTTATATTTATGTTCCTGCACCATGGTGGAAGACTGATTATTTTGAGTTAAGATTTGAAAATTCTGCAGAGAATAAACGTTATTTCTATCAGTTGGATGGTGAAGGAATTCGGTATGAGCTGGTATCTTTTGTTAAATCAATAAGGACAAAAGAAAATTATTTTTATGTTAGTAAGGAAGTCTCACAAGCTATTGTAGGTGTTATTGAAGATTTTTAATTCCCGTAAAGATTATATACAGATATAATGGAAAATTATGATTTAGCAAAGTTTAAGCACTACCTTTTGGAAACTTTTTAAAAGCTTTTTAAGGAGGTATGTACTATACACAATTTAACATACTACGCAGCCTTTGGTACAGCTTTGGGTGCTGTTCGTCACCAAGGCTTTATTCCTTGGGATGACGATATTGATGTATATATGCCTCGTGAGTCTTTGAAACGTTTTATGACGTTGAAAGGGAAAATTCAAGGACATTATGATATTGCATTTACGGATGATAATGGTTATTATGTCTATTTTTCCTAAATTTATAGACACAAACACTACAGTGTTAGAAGGTGAGGACTTTACTTTTTGTTGGCGGTGTTTGGATAGACATTTTCCCATTAGATGAGTTTGATATGAATCGAAAAGATGAGATTCATGAAAAGAATCTTATTTTCAGTCGTGTTTACAAGCAGTATTTTAAATCGGTTCGTGAAACAGGGCTATCTGTTTTGTTAAGAAAAATAGTCAAGGGTGATTTTGCTGGAAGTGTTAAAACTATAACAGATATCTTTTTATTATAATCCTCGTTCAGAAAAGTTTAAATCTGAATTACATTCTCTTATTGAGTATTTCTCCAGTATACGAGGTTCTCATTATTGTAGATACTCTCCCGATATAAACGAGAGTGATATTTATCCTAAAGAATGGTTTGGTGAGGGAGTGGAAGTACCCTTCGAGGACACAACGATTGTGTTGCCTAAATATTACGATAAGTATCTTTCTACTGAGTTTGGCGATTATATGACTCCTCCACCAGTAGATCAACGTGTCTCTAATCATGGTCATTATTTTTTAGACTTTGATAAGCACTATACGCTCGAAGAAGTGAAAAAGATTCTTGCAAAAAAAGGATAATTTGCTCATCAATTAAATCGGAATATTTATTTATGTTTATTCAATTGTCAATTCTAATAAGTAGAAATTGTTTTGTTAATACCCAGTACATATCTTTTTATGAAATAACAAGATTACGTGTATCATGAGACTCCCAAAAGATAGCGAAGAAGAAAAATATATTAATATAATCTTATTATTAGTAGTAGAGTAAGGATTCATCAAAGCAAATTTCTGCTAAGTAATTGTTGTTGTTATCATGTCACATGAAATCTTGAATTGGATATAATATCTGTTCAAGAAAGATGCTGAGTAGTAATGATTTTTTTGATTGATGGATTGAATGTCCTGAGAGAAGAATATCCTACGGCCCAATTGTTTTTACAGAAATTTTGATAGGATTTAAGTCATTATTTATAGAATATATCTTAATAGAAGTGATTTAAGCAAATATGTTAATTTTTTTCACAAAGAAACTTAGTGTTTTATGAATATTGATTTTTGTGATTTTTTTGGGTTGATGGTTCTGATATTGAATGGCAGAAGAAAAAAAGCACTATATAAAGGTACTCCTTTTCAGAATGCTGATGTCAGATATAGAGATTGGGATATCCTAAAATTTTGGTTTAGGGCTGTGGAAGAATATGCCCCTTGGGTAAACCATGTATATTTCGTAGCGGATAACCAAAAGCCTGAATGGTTGAATTGGGATAACCCTAAACTTTCTTATGTAGATCATAAGGATTTTATTCCACATGAGTTTCTGCCAACTTTTCAGGCAAACACTATCGAAAATAATCTTCATCGTATATCAGGGTTAAGTGAGCATTTTGTTGTATTCAACGATGATATGTTTATTAATGCCCCTATAACTCCTGAATATTATTTTAAGAACGGCTTACCATGTGATGCTACTTTAGAGTATATTTTTGGGGGTCGCGGTTTTATCTCTCCAGATGATTGGGGAATTAGCGTGATGGAGTATTGTAATACTCAGGTTGTTAATGCTCACTTTAATAGACGAGAGGTGACAAAAGTTAATCCTAAAGGGTGGTACGGAAGTTATTTAGGATGGAAGTATCGTTTGCAGGCCTATCTGATACTTTTTTTCAGACGAACAGAATTCCAGCATTTCTATACCCCTCACAATGAAAAAGCATTTCTTAAATCCGTATATGATGAAGTCTGGAGAGTTGAAAAAGACGCATTAGAGAAGAGCTGTACACGTTTCCGTGAACCAATGTCTAATAACTATCTTTTCCGGTATTGGCAGTTGGTAAGTAATAAGTTCTATCCAATGGAAGTATTAAGTAAAAAGAAAGTTATGCAAATCCAACCTGATACAATTTCTATGATTGAACGTATGATTACCGATTCAAGTATAAAATCTCTATGTTTGAACGATTCTACTTATTGTACATTTGAGGATTATCAAATCTTAAAGCCCCAAATCATCAGTTTCTACCAGAAGAAACATCCATCGAAGTCAGAATTTGAAAAAGTAGTATGTAAATTTATGGATAAAATTTATAATTGTGGATATTGTTTTTACACATTAATTAGTCTATTAGCATAATAATAAATGTGTTAGAAATATTATGTTTTAGATTAATAGTAGTACTAATTTAAATCAAAAAAATGAATGATGAAGCAGACTGAAAGATTATATATGTTAGATATGTTGAAGGGAATTGCAATTTTAGGTGTTGTTTTTTTACCATGCAAATCTTTTTCTCATATGGATATTTAGGAGTTGATATATTCTTAGTTATTGCTGGATATTTCACAACAAAAAAAGTATAGTAAATCAATATAATAATGGAAATTTCTCTTATTGGAGATTCCTGAGGAATAGATTAGTTCGTATATGGCCTTTTAGTTATAATTATAAGTATCTTATCTTTAGCTTTTAGGTTATTTTTACAATGCTTCCAACTAATTATAAGAATACTGCAGAAACAGCTTTAGGATCAGGTGTTTTTTTGAATAATTTTTGTTCAATATATTACAGCCGGTGATTACTGGGATGCATCTAATGAATATAAGCCATTGATGCATACATGGTATATAAGTTTAGTTTTTACAGTTCTATATCCTATACCCTTTATTTTTTTATTGTGGTTCATCGTTTATCTAAAGATTGGAAAGGACTTATATTTAAGGTCTTAAGTTTAGTAGGATTGCTATCTTTAGTTTTTATATTCATTACCAATATTAACTCCTGCATTCCATTTCTATTTGCTTCCGTCTCGTCTTTTTGAATTCATTGCTGGTGGACTTTTTAGTATTGCTTCCCGCTATTGAGCAAAAAAAGGAATTACTTGGAAAGTTTGGAGTTGTTTATTAGTAATAATTTTGTTAATAGCATTTAATGAAAATCTAAATGCTCAGCAGTATAGATTGCTAGCAATAGTATTTACAACAACACTTTTTAGTATGGCTTATTACTGCTAAGATAAACTTTATAACTATTCCCAATTTTAAGATATTATCTTTTTTTAGGGATGGCTAGTTATAGCATATATTTATGGCATCAAGTTATAATAGCATTTTTATCGAAATATATTTAATGATCAGTTAAATATATGGGAATATATATATGTAATAGGGGCCTCATTAGTGGTAGGGGGATATTCTTATTATTTTTATAGAGCAAGGTGTTGATAAAATAATAAAGAAAAACTCCCAAGCAACAAAAATATGTTTTTATCTATTTGTTGTATTATAGTCTTACCTATATCATATTTATCCGTTAATTTTTTTATAAACATGAAGGAGTTGTCAGAGACATTCCTGAGTTAGAAACTTATATCGCTAAACCTGCAACTTGGGCTACACTAGTATATAATGACACGATTCACAAGTATGATATTGATTTTTCCTAATAACGGTAAAAAAAGAATGTGCTAGTTGTTGGGGATAGCTATGCGCGTGATTGGTATAATATTCTTAAGGAATCTAATTATGCAGATTCTCTTAATCTATCATATCATAAAAGCCTTAGATAATATTTTTATATGATAGAATTAGAAAGGCTAATTATATTTTTTTAGCTAATCATGGAGATTTCAATCTTTTTGATTCATTTATCCCTCAAATGGCTAAAAAAAGAAACTTTTTTCGTGTTGGAGATAAAAAGGTTTTTTTCTAGTCCATGCTTGATTTATAATAAAAAGACTGTTTGATGATTCTTATTATAATCAAAAAAATAAATATAACAAAATGATATATTAAATCGTAATATAAAAAGAGAAAGTAATCTTTGGTGATGGATTTATTAATATGATGGATGTTATTAAAGATGGCTCTGGACAATATAATATCTTTACTCCAGAGCATAAACTGATTAGTCATGATGGTTTGCATTTGACAAGAGCTGGAGCGAGATACTATGCTCACAAACTAAATATTTCAAAATTATTTAATAGAGCACAGTTACCACTGCAAAAAAACAAAGTAAATATGACAAAACAGCAGACTCAATTTATTAAAAGGTATAGCCCTATTGTTTATGGTGTGGGGGCACTTGTTTGCAAGTCCTGAGATAACAAATAAATTACAATCATTGATATCTATTGGTGGTATCCCCTTTGAATCTCTTATATGTAGAGGAATGGGGCCTGTAGATTTTTTTCTTAGTTGTAGGCGGCTATGGATTATTTTTATCTATATAGAAAAGGTGATGATAAATATTTTTTTCTTAAGAATATTTAAATTATATATTCACTATTGGATAATTTTAATCTTCTTTGTGCCATTGGTAATTATAATTGGTCATAAAACTTTTGTTTTATCTTTCTTACAAATATTTTATGAATTTACAGGGTTACATGCTTCCTGGGATCCACCTGCATGGTTTTTACTCCCTTATTCTCTTTTTATCATTATCGCATAAGAAAATTTTCTATTTGGTAGATAAAATAAATTGGAAGTTTGCTATGCCGATTCTATATGTGTTATCATTTCTTATGGCAGTTTTTGTTGCATCTGTATGGTAGTACGGTAATTAATTCTAATCCTCTTTTATCAACCCCTATTGTTTTTCGTAGAGTTCTTATTCCCATTCTCTTTTGGAGCCTATGCATGCAAGTATGATATCTTTACAAAGTTAAAAGACTTTATCATTAATAGAAAAATACACACTCTTTATGTTGTACTTTCTTTGATAGTTTTATTTGCATTCCGGTGTTTTTTTAATACATCAGCTGGACATTCTCTATATGTGATTCTTTTTATTTGTCTTTTTGTTATGATTCCTATTAATAACTAAAGTTTCCCACCCAAATAAATAGATAGAAAAATAACAGTTTGTCGAATTTTCTTTGTAAATTAGTAATCGCTAAAGAACTGATTTTAAAGACAAGACAACAAAACTGTTATGGAAGCAAAAATAGAGAAAATAAGTGAGTTATCCAAACTTTTGAGTGTTAAAACCCGAATGAGTGATGATTTATTTCATCTTTTTGGCAAGTTTGGCATCGGTCACCTATTATCTCGCCTTTCATTGGAGAAACAGGACGGAGTTTCGGCTTCGGAGTTGCTCCTCTCTCTTTGCCTCTTCCGCATTGTGGGCGAGAGCATCCATAGTATATGCAAACATAAGATATATGAGCTTTCAAATCATGGTAAGAACTGTTTCTATCGCATGATGATTCGCCCACAGATGGATTGGAGACGATTGATGAACCACTTTGCACTGCGTTATATGTGCCTATTGCGTAAGTATGGCGAAGTTCCTCAATCAGATACCACTACATGTTTCATTATAGATGACACCGTACTTGAGAAGAGTGGTGTGAGGATGGAGGGTATCAGTCGTGTTTTTCGACCATATGAAAAGGCAGATGCGTATTGGGCTACAAGCTGTTACTTTGTGCCTTCTTTGACGGCAAGACAACTATACCCTTTGATTTTTTTCACTACATCAAGAAAAAGGGGAAGCAAGGCAACTACGGGCTGACAAGACAGCAACTCAAAAAGGCATATCACACCAAGAGGAACACCGGCAATCCTGATTATAAGCGCTTTCAAGAGTGTAAGATGTCTAAGCTGGAAGTTGCCATGGATATGCTTCGCCGTGGATGGAAGATGGGGTTACATGCGAAAGTATGTGATTACCGATAGTTGGTTTCACCTGCGAGCAACTTATGACATGTGTTAGAAGCATAGGTAAAGGGGCAATGCACTTTGTTGGACTTGCAAAAAAATGGGAAAGACAAAAATACACTATATCGGGCAAAAAGAAAAAAATGCTGCAGAACTCATTGCCACCTATGAACGTGAACGAGGAAAGAACTGTCGTAAATACAAATGTCGATATATTCAGCTCAACGGCAACTTAGGAGATATACCTATCAGAATCTTCCTCATCAAGTATGGTAGAAACTCCGCATGGAACGTTCTGCTCACCACGGATACAACGATGTCTTTCGTAAAAGCCTTTGAAGTGTATCAGATTAGATGGAACATAGAGGTGATGAACAAGGAGACTAAGCAATATCTCGGATTAGGAGGTTATCAAGGTTGTGACTTTAATGGTCAGATAGCCGACGCAACGCTGTGTTACCTTACATATACCGTCATGGCTTTGGAAAAGAGATTCACAGAATATCAAACCATGGGCGAACTCTTTTCGGATATGGAGGGTGATCTCATGGCACTCACGTTATGGAAGCGAGTTCTTACCTGCATCGAACGCATTCTTCGCATTTTAGGAGAAATACTTGGAATGACGCCCCAATACCTTATGGCTACAATCAGCGGAAACGACAAAGAGATGAGCAAAAATCCTTGTAATGGCTGAAGCGTTGGAAAAATGGGACGAAGTATGTGGATAGTCTGCATAACTTCTGTTAGGCATGTGTTAACAGTCAATGGATATGGGGGAAGACAGACAAAGGAAAATGAGAAAAGTTGGTGTTTTAAGGGGTGGGAAACTTTAGTTAATAACTCTAAGACTAACTACTTATGGATAATACTAGAGAAAATAGGTAAGCAATCTATGGGTATGTGGTTGATTCATTTTTTTATTTATGCTTATCTCTTTGATGGTGTAATTTATAATCTTAAAAAGCCCCTATGATAATATTTGTATCGGTAGTTAGCATTTCGTATGCTTGTTCATTGGCTATTAATGTTCTTACGAATATAATAATCTCTAAAGTAAGATTCCTAAAATGATTTGTACCAAAAAAAGATTTAAAAGAATGTCTTTTAAATGAGCTAACCTTGTATGGAGAAAATAGTAATTTCTCATGGCTTAGACGTTGGCTTTTTTTCATGGTAATTTAACTATATCAAGGTATATAAGGGTTTTTAAGGTACACAGAGTACTATCATAATAACAGTTATCATAAGACAGGTAAGTTATGTAATATTTTTAATGATATTATCTATATTTATTATCACCGTTTATATGAAGGGTTAGGTGCTAAATTGGGTTTAGAGATAGGGCTTAATTCTTGTGATTCTGGATTATTAATTTACCATAAAGGTTTTGTCGTAGTAAACTATCAAGCAAAGATTGGTAAAAATGCTCGTTTTCATGGATGTAATTGTGTCGGTAAAAGCCATACAGGGGTACCTGTGATAGGAGATAATGTTGAGTTTGGTGTAGGGGCTTCTGTTATTGGGGGAATACAAATTGCAAACAATGTGAAAATTGGAGCTGGAGCTGTTGTTACAAAAGATATTCTTGAAGAGGGAGCAACCGTAATAGGAGTTCCTGCTCATATTATAAATAATAAATGAAAAAGAAAGTTCTATTTATTATTGGAACCTTACAGTCTGGAGGGGTTTCTAAGAGTATGGTAAGTCTGCTGAACGTTTGGGATAGAGATAAGTATGATACTTCTCTATTACTGTGTTCTAAGGAAGGAGATGTTTTCTCAAAATATCTTCCAAAAGATGTAAATGTGATATATAGCCCAGTCGTTGAAAATGTTATGGGAGGATTTTCATCAGCAAAATGGTTATTGTTACATGGATACTTACTGCTTTCTATAGGTGTTTTAATTCGACTTTTACTTTCGCGTGTATCTAAATCGTTGTCTGGTGAATTGATTGCTAAGATGATGCCTGTTATTTCAAACGTGCATTATGACTTAGTCGTAGACTATGGTGGGCAACAGTTGCTGTATTACATGGTTAATAAACTAAGCGCAACACGCAAGGTGAGCTTTTTCCATAATGACTATTCGAAATGGTCTTATTATTATAGTGCTGATAAAAAGTATTATCCCAAAGTTGATAATATCTTTTCTATTTCTAAGACCTGTACAGATGCCTTAAAAAAATATTTCCCCAATTGTGCGGGTAAAATATCAATAATGGAGAATATATCTTCTCCAAGTATGATTCAAGCACAAGCGGAAGATTATACGGATGACTTACGAGTAATGTTGCAAGAATATAAGAATGATGGGAATAATATATTTTGTACTGTTGCTCACTTCTGTCGACGAAAGGGTGGGGATTTTTGCAATTGAAGCAGCAGAGATGTTAAAGAAACAACATATAAAATTTAAATGGTTATTTGTGGGTAAGGTTTTGGAACAAGATTTATTTAAGTCTATAAAAGAGAAGGGATTAGATGAAGATATGATATTTCTTGGTATCCATAGTAATCCTTATCCGTACATAAAATTATCAGATATTTATGTTCAGCCTTCTCGGTTTGAAGGTAAATCTATATCTTTGGATGAGGCAAAGATATTATGTAAACCTATTGTTGTTACAAACTTCTCTACTGTTGGTGATCAATTTGAAAATGGAAAGAATGGAACGATATGTGAAATGAATGGGGAGGCTGTTGCTAATGCGATTGCTGGGCTGATAAATGATTCTAGTTTACGTGAATCTTATCAAAAGTATCTTGAGACACATATTGTAGATAATTCAAATGAAGTAAATAAACTATATAAATATTTGTAATGGCATATTATATTATATTATTCGTTATAACAGCTATTCTTGCATGGCTAAATACTGGCAATACAAAAGTTTCTAAACCTTTTTTTCTTTACATTTTGCCTATGTATAGGCTTGTTTGTTGGCTTTGTCAGATATGTTAGGAGGATATGATAGATATATCTATTGTGAAGTATTTGAGATTATGCATGAAAATATTACAAAGGGTATATTTATTAATGAGCAATTTCTTAGTTTCTTTGGGAAAGAGCCAGTTTATGGTTTAATAAACGATTGTATTGCTTTTTTTACTCCTAATCGTTATATTTTTTTATTTTTAGTTTATACTCTATTTTTTTATATACGATATATGCTATTAATTTTTTTATAGATATACTAAAAATCCATTTTTTTGCTTTTTTTCTTGTATTTGAGGGCTTAATGTTTTTTTCTTTACTTTCACTTATCTTCGTCAGGTATTAGCAGCAGGAGTAATATGGTTGTCTCATCCCTTATGTGGCACAAAAGAAATTTTTAAGAAGTATTTTTTTATTTGTGATACTTGTAACTCTTATACATAACTCAGCAGCATACATGATTCTTTTTATATTTTTATACCAAGACGTAAATTTGAAAAAGAAATATATTGTGCTATTTATGTTGGTTTTATTGCTTATAGGAATTAGTGGTGTAACTAGATTTGTTTTTTTCTATATCTGGAGATGTCGTAAGTAATGCACGAATTGCTGGATATGCAAACACGGCCGAAATTGGTTTTAGAATAGAGTATGTTATAGAAGCAATGCTATTTCTCTTTATCTTATTGATAAATTATAGGAGAATTGATGACGATGAACTTTCGTTGACTATGACTAATGTATATTTAATGTTTTGTGGCTTACTGCTTTTCTTCTGTAAATCCTCAGACGGAGGTCGTATCTCATGGTATTGTTTATTAGGAATTATAGTTGTGTTAGAAAGGCTTTGTAGGCCTAAATCTGCTATACAGTTGAAGGCTTTTGTAAGTATAATGTGTTTTGTTCTTTTTTATCGTATTCTGTTAGCTTGGGGGGTATTAATATATCCTTACAAAACATTCCTAACTCCTGGAATCAGACAAGGAGACTTCATAGAAGAGATGTATGAGTATGATCATAAATATGATAATGATAAACTTTATAATCTATGATAACTGTTTTTACACCTACGTATAATAGAGGGCATCTATTAAACAGACTTTATGAAAGTCTTGTTATGCAGAGATATAAAGACTTTGAGTGGATAATTGTAGATGATGGTAGTACTGATGGTACACAGGATATTGTATCTTCCCTTATTTTAGGTCATGGCAATATGCAGGATGGGTTTCCTATTCGTTATTTTAAGAAAGAAAATGGTGGAAAGCATACGGCAATTAATTTAGGTGTAAAATATGCTGAAGGTGAATTATTTTTTATAGCAGATAGTGATGATTTCTTACCAAAAGATTCTTTACAAATTGCTCATGAGGAGTGGAGCAAGATAAAGTATGATGACACTTTTCTTGGTATTTGTGGTATTGATGCGGATCTGAATGGTAAGATTATAGGTAGTGGTTTACCTAAAGATTATATAGATTGTCATGCATGGGATTTATCACCTATTTATAAAGTTACTGGTGACCTTAAAGAAGTTTTTAGGACAGATGTGTTACGCCTGTTTCCTTTTCCCGAGATTAAAGGAGAGAAGTTTTGCCCAGAGGTGCTTGTATGGTTTCGAATGGCACGCAAATATAAAATGAGATTTTTAAATCGGATTATTTATATTGCAGATTATCAGCAAAATGGTATAACATCATCTATAACGCGCCTACGAATGAATAGCCCTATAGGTAGCATGCTAACATACTCTGAATTGGTATATTATCCAATCCCTTTTAAGGATAAATTAAGAAATGCGATAAATTATTGGCGTTTTCGTTTTTGTTTAACAACTAAAAATAGGACAGGTGTATCACAAAATGAAGTAGATATACCTAAAAATTAGTAGAAGGTGGTATTTCTTAGCGCCAATAGGATATTTAATGCATCTTAATGATAAAAAGAACTATATAAGTAATAAATATGATATCAGACAATCTTCATATAGCAATATCTTCTGACTCTAATTATGCCAAATTAGTTTCAATATTACTTGTTTCGCTCTTTGAAAATAATCAGTGGGCAAGTTGTATAACAGTTCATCTTTTGTCTAATAATATAGATGAAGAGAGTATAAAGTTGATTGAAAAGCATATTCCTTCTGATAAGGGAAACCTTGTAGTATATGATGTTAGTGATATTGCAGGAAGATTAAAAATTAAAGTTCCTAGTACAATCGCTATTTCCGCCTATTCTCGACTTTTTCTTTCATCTCTTTTGGATGAAAGTATTGATAGAGTTATCTATATGGACGTAGATGCTATAGTATTAGGAAGTTTAAAAACAATTTGGAGTTCTAATTTAGAAAATAATCAGATTGCAGGAGTCTTAGATGATGTTGCGCTTTATGCAAAAAAAGCTATTGACTTAGAATCTAATGAAGCATATGTAAATTCTGGTTTTTTGTTGCTTAATCTTAAACAATGGAGGGAGGAAGGTATTGAAGCAAAAATATTAGATTATCTTATAGCACATAATGGCAATGTTTTTCATCACGACCAAGGATTGATTAATGCTGTGTGCATACGTAAAATGATATTACCTGTAAATTATAATATGGTAACTAATTTCTTTGTTTTTCCATATCATAGCTTTAAGCAGCAACCATTCTATTCTGAAGAAGAAATGGAGGATGGAAAAAAGCATCCTATATTTATTCATTTTACAGCAGGTGTTGCTAACCGTCCATGGATGAGAAATTGTAAGCATCCTTTAAAGGATATTTTTCCTTAACTATAAGGCAAAAATCTTTATAAAAAAATGTTCCGTTAGAAAAAGGATACTCGTCCTATGAAACTTAAATTACTTGCAAGTTTGTACTACCATAGTAAGCCTCTCTATTACTTTACACTAAAGATTCGTTCTTTAGTGGAAAGTAGAAAAATAGTTATTATAATGGAAGTAGGAGTTTAATACATCTCCTTGGTAATAATATCGAGAATGTTGGTTGGGTAGTATGATATCCATCTATAATTTGATAAACAAATAATTTTTAAAGATCACTTAGATGAAGGTTTATATTGATCCAAGAACAGAATATAGATATACCTCTTTTTATAGATTAGGTTTATATAAGTTTTTTTGGTAAAGACAAAATAATATATTCCGTTAAACCATTTGAAGATTTAAAGATTACAAATGCAAGTCAATATGGTTGTGGAATGGAGGTAGTGTTTGATAATGAAAATGGTAAAATAACGAAAGTTTATTTTTGATATTAAGGACGTTGCTGAAATAGAAAAAGATAAATATGATTGGTGTGATATCTATTCTAAAGTTAATATTAAGTTTGGGGACTTAGAAAAGTATGACAAGCTTTTTATCCCTGGTCCTAACTTTGCCGTAAGAAATCGTTCTCTTATTGGATTATTAACTTTTGGATTGAAGAATTTCTTACGTGGACAATCTTCCTCTTTCCAGTCTCTGAAAGGATTTATGCGTGATTACTTTTACATTTATGAGCGTCGCCGCTCAATGGAATTCTATGAGAGGGATGTAGAGGTAAAGTCTAATTATATATTCCATGCGTCTACATTGTGGTATAATCAATTTGCTAAAGAATGTACAAATTTATATAGAGGAGAGTTCTTAAAGTCTTGTCAACGTGCAGGAATAGAAATAGAGGGAGGATTATATTACCTTAGAGATAATCCTGCAGTCTTATCAGAGATGCCAGATTATCCTGAATACGAAAAATTATATAAGGATTTTATTTATGATAAACGTTTATCTATGGACGATTATATAACGAAGACAAAGGAGAGCATTTTAGTTTTTAACACACCTTCTGTTTGTGGATGTCATGGATGGAAGTTGGGTGAGTATCTTTGTATGGGGAAAGCCATAATTTCATCTCCTCTTCTTCGTGAAATGCCTGGAGAAGGACTAACACATGGCAAAAATATTCATATTGTCAATTCGCCAGAAGAAATTTATGATGCTGTAGTAAAGATTAATTCTGATGCTCAGTATCGTAAGAGGTTAGAAGATGGAGCAAGAAGGTATTACGAAAAGTGGATTGCTCCAGAGATAGTTATTCAACGGTTATTAGAACAGGTTGGTGAACAGCCTTGAATCTGAAACATAATTCAGTTTTGCTGTCATTCTTGTCATTTGAATAGAGAGTATAATCTGGTAGATATCATTTGTTTATGATGAAATGTTAAAAGTGACAGCAAATAGTTTTTAAACTTATTGTGGTATTCTTATTTGGAATATGATTAAAACAGGATTATTATTGTAGAATAAACGCAGCTGATAATGAGAATATTACAAGTCATAACATCTTTGGATATGGGTGGGGCTGAAACGTTGGTTGTTAATTTGATACCAAGGTTGCAGTCTTTGGGGAATACTGTGGATTTATGTATCTTTAATGGTAAAGAGACACCATTGACCCATAGATTGAAGAAAGAGAGTCCACAGACAAAGATATTTGTATTAGGGCATGGAGTTTATAATCCACTCTATATATTTAAATTAGTAAAGATAATGAAGGATTATGATATTGTTCATACGCATAATTCTTCACCACAGCTATTTGTAGCAATCGCCAGTTTGTTTAGTCATACTAATCTTGTTTCTACGGAACATAATACTTCTAATCGGAAACGAAATTGGAAATGGTATCGCCCGATAGAAAGTTGGATGTACGGCAGGTATGATCATGTAATATGTATCAGCAAGATAGCAGAAGACAAACTAAGAGAATATATGGGAGGGGAATGGCTTGTCAAATCATCAAATAAGTACAAGTCAATTACCACAATAAATAATGGGATTGATGTCAATACAATATCAGAAGCTGAACCATGTAAAGAGTTGTTAGATTTAAAAGAAAGTCGTAAGTCTATCTTGATGGTGGCTGGATTTCGTAAACAAAAGAACCAAGATACTATTATTAGGGCTTTAACCTTATTAGATAAAGAAAAATATGAGGTCTGGTTTGCTGGTATAGGTGAACGGATGGAAGAAGTAAAACAGTTAGCTCTATCTTTAGGTGTAAGTGACCGAGTTAGATTTTTAGGCTTACGTACTGATATTCCAAATGTCCTGAGAGCAGCAGATATTATCGTGATGTCTTCTCATTGGGAAGGGTTAAGCCTTAGTAATGTCGAGGGAATGAGTGCACATAAGCCATTTATAGCCTCTGATGTAAATGGTTTGAAAGAGGTTACTAAGGGATATGGTATTCTTTTTCCACATGAGGATGCAAAGGCATTGGCTGAAGAAATCAACCGATTAGCAAGTGATGAAGCTTATTATAATGAGATTGCAGAACGCTGTTACAATAGAGCTTTGAAATTTGATATTAGCAATACAGTAAGTGGTTATGCTGATGTGTATAAAAAAATATCTTAAATTAATATCATCAAGTTTTTCGTCTTGATAAATAGGTTTCTATAAGTTGAAAGATATTCAAAGAAAGAAATTAATTCGCGTTACAACTGCAGACATATCTTTAAATAGTTTGCTAAAAGGGCAACTGATGTTTTTGAACCAATACTTCGAAGTTATTGGTGTTGCGAAAGATACAGGTGTTCTGAAGGAGGTTAGTGAACGAGAGGGAATCCGTGTAGTAGATGCTCCGTTAGAACGTCCTATTAGTTTAGTAAAAGATATAAAGGGCTTGTGGTTCTTGTATCGTCTGTTCCGTAAGGAGAAGCCATGGTGTGTACATGCTAATACTCCTAAGGGAAGCCTTTTGGCAATGATAGCAGCATGGTTTGCATGCGTTCCACATAGAGTTTATACCGTTACGGGTTTGCGTTATCAGGGTGCTCATGGACTTTTGAGAATGATTCTTAAGACGATGGAGCACTTGTCATGTCTTTTTGCTACAAATGTTATTCCAGAAGGACAAGGGGTATTACATGCTTTGCAAGAGGATTGCATTACTAAGAAGCCGTTGCGTGTGATTTGGAATGGAAATATTAACGGTATTGATACCGAGTTCTTTACCCCTGTTGATAATACCAATGATAAATCAGATACATTTACCTTTGTCTTTATTGGAAGAATGGTTAAAGATAAGGGAATGCACGAACTTACGGAGTGTATGCGACAACTGAATTGTCGGTTAATATTGGTTGGAACATTTGAGGAGGAGGATGCCGTTTCTGCTTCTGATAAAGAGTTCTTGACAACTTCTGAGAAGGTTAAGTTTGTTGGCTGGCAAAGTGATGTTCGTCCTTTCTTAGCTCAAGCTGATGCACTTGTTTTCCCAAGTTATCGTGAAGGATTCCCTAATGTGCCAATGCAAGCTGGTGCTATGGGATTGCCTTCTATTGTTACGAATATCAATGGCTGCAATGAAATTATTAAAGATGGTCTGAATGGTAAAATTATAGCTGCCCCTCTTAAAGAAGGGTCTGAGGTTATGCAGCAGGCTTTGTTTAATACTATGAAATGGTTTATTGAGCATCCTGAAGAGGCTAAACGTATGGGACGTAATGCTCGTCCAATGATACGTGAAAGGTATGAACAGAAGGATATTTGGAAGGCTTTAAAAGAGTTTTACGATGCTTTATAAAATAGCACATATCTTACGTGATAAGTTACCTTGGATCTGGGATGTCATCGGCATCATAAATTCTTTCCTTTTTGGATTAAGGTATGATGGTAAAATGGGGCAAGTTCAGAATATTCTTACTCATTTCACGAAGACAACAGAAGAGGATGGTAATGCACTTTCCTATAGGATAGAGAGCCTTGGTAAGGATAATCTTTCTTTGTTGGCAAAGATGTTTGCAGAACAGCCTGCGTCTGCTTTTGATTTCTTTAAGCCTCATGGTTTCGATGAACTGTCATTAAACAAGTTAGCAAAGGATAAAAGTTTTCTTGCTTATATTGTTGTTGCAGAAGGAAATGCTCAACAAAAAGTATGTGTTGGATATTTTTTCCAGCGTAGTTTCTTTTGGGGGAAATCCTTTCGTGGGTATATGACTGATTATCGTTGGCAACGTCGTGGAATCAATAAAATGATGAATCTGTGTGCGACTGATATATCTTCATTGTTAGGCCTCCGAGTGTTTGGTACAATTGCACCGGATAATATTGCTTCTATGAAATCTGCTCAGACTGCTAATGATATTCAGATTGTTGAAACATTACCTAATGGAGATTACTATGTAGAGTATAAACCAAAGACAAAATAAACTGCTAATTTCTCTAATTTTTCGAATGTTCTTTATGGACTGCTAATTTCTCTAATGTTCTTTGTGAACTGCTAATTTCTCTAATTCCCCGAATGTGCATTTAGGATAACGGATCTCTTTAATTTCACGAATATAGCTAAGCTTTTTCATATTATGAATGTTGAGAAGGAATTGGTGTGTAAAAATGAGGCGTACCAAATAATTGGAGCTGCAATGGCTGTTCATAATGAGTTGGGTAGTGGGATGCGTGAGATAGTTTATGGTGATGCTCTTGAGATAGAATTTAAATTACGAGGAATTCCTTTTCAACGGGAGCAGACATTCAATGTCTTTTATAAGGGAGTAGAGTTACAGCATAAGTTTAAATGTGACTTTATTTGCTTCAAGAATATAATTGTAGAACTTAAAGCAGAGAAGGGACTTACAGATATTGATCGCTCACAGATTATTAACTATTTGAAGATAACAAAATGCCCATTGGGTATACTTATTAATTTTGGTGAGAGTTCTTTAATGTACGAACGTTATATATGATACAAAAGATTAGTTCTATCCGTATTATTCGTAGTATATATTATTGGTTTCATTTTTGCTATTAGAGTGTCTTCTATTTATATCATTCGTGTCATTAGCGTCATTCGTAGTTTTTAATGAATCTGTTTTCATATTCTGAAATTCGTGTCATTAGCTTTATTCGTAGTTTTTAACTCATTTATAAGTTATGTTTTTAAAATGGATATTTGATAAACTCGCATCTTTGTTTGGTTTGCTATTCCTTAGTCCAGTATTATTGGTAGTAGCAATTCTAATCAAGGTGAAGATGCCTGGTCCTATTTTGTTTTGTCAGAAGAGAGTGGGCCAGTATGGCAAATTGTTTACTGTATATAAGTTCAGATCGATGACAGTCAAGGCTGAGGCTTCTTTGGCAAGTAGGGATTCAGAAGCAACTTCTATTGCATCAACTGAACAGTGCCGTATCACACCACTTGGCGAGAAACTTAGACGTTATAAGTTGGATGAGTTACCAGAACTCTGGAATGTCCTCAAAGGTGATATGAGTTTTGTCGGTCCACGTCCAGACGTTCCTGGCTATGCAGATCAGTTGCAAGGAGAAGAAAGAGATATTTTGAAGTTAAAGCCTGGAATCACAGGTCCAGCCAGCTTGAAATATAGAAATGAAGAAGAACTCTTAGCCTCTGTTGAGAATCCTGCTCAATATAATGATGAGGTTATTTTCCCTGATAAAGTTAAGTTAAACCTCTATTATCTAAAGAACTATTCCTTTATAAAAGATATTCAAATGATTGTCTGTACAGTTCTCGGTAAAAAGATGGACTATGCAGGTGAAAAAATATAATTAGTAAAATGGAAAGAAATCGTGTTTTACTTTGTCTCGCTCACATGAGTGGTAACGAGATGAAATACATCCAAGAGGCGTTTGATACCAATTGGGTGGTGCCATTGGGACCGAATGTCAATGGTTTTGAAGATGACTTGAGACGTTTTTCAGTCTCAGTAAGTCCTTCAGGTGTAAGAAGAAACTTCCTTGAAAAAGAGGAATATCCACAGACAATTATGGCGCATGAGGATAATCCTGATAATCTTTGGAAGGAGTCTTTACCAGAATTGGAGGATAAGCGTATAGTCGCACTCTGTTCTGGTACTTCTGCTGTACACCTCGCTTTAGTTGCATTGGGAGTTAAAGCAGGCGATGAGGTCATCTGTCAGAGTTTTACCTTTTGTGCCAGTTCACATCCAGTAACTTACCTTGGTGCAACTCCTGTGTTTGTTGACTCAGAGAAAGAAACATGGAATCTTGACCCTGCACTTTTGGAGGAAGTTATTAAAGATAGAATTGCCAAGACCGGTAAGAAGCCAAAGGCAATCATCGTAGTTTATCTTTATGGTATGCCTGCAAAGATAAAAGAAATTCTTGCAGTAGCAGATAAATATGATATCCCTGTTGTAGAGGATGCTGCAGAGGGTTTAGGTTCAAGATACGAAGGACAGGTATGTGGTACCTTTGGTGAGTATGGTGTTCTTTCATTTAATGGAAACAAGATGATTACCACATCAGGTGGAGGTGCACTTGTTTGTCCTAATGAAGAGGCTCGTAATAATGTGATGTTCTATGCAACACAGGCTCGCGAGGGTTATCCATACTATCAGCATGAGAAGATTGGTTTCAACTATCGTATGAGTAATGTTTGTGCTGGTATCGGTCGTGGTCAGATGACAGTTTTAGATGAACATATTGCTCATCACCGTCATATTGCTCATTTGTATGAAGAGGCTTTCAGTAAGATAGATGGTATTACCTTCCATGCAAACCCTTCATCAGAGTTTGATTCTAACTTCTGGCTGAATACAATGGTTCTTGACCCTTCTGTTAAGGTGAAAGGTCAGGAGAATGCATATAAGACAATAGTACAAGGAGCTGTAGGTGGTGCGGCTGGTGTTATTCATACAGTAGATAATGCTCATACAGATTGTGAACCAAATGCTAATATTGAGGCTATGCGTGTCTTCCTTGATAAAGCCAATATTGAGAGCCGTCCTCTTTGGAAGCCAATGCACAAGCAGCCTTGTTATAAGGATTGTCCAGCATACGTAAATGGTGTGAGCGAAAGTCTTTTCAAAGTAGGTATGTGTTTACCAAGTGGACCATTAGTAACAGATGATGATGTGAAATATATTGTGGAGAAGATAAAAGAGGCAATGGTATAAGTGTTATCTTTTATAACCCATATTAAGGGCTGACGTCGGAGATCTTAATGTCTTCGGTGCCAGCCCTTGTTGTGTTTCTCCATATATTAGATTATGGTAATATCTGATTTACCTTACCTTCTTATCCTCTACATAAAAGCCGTTGGGATTATCAAATGAATAAATAAAAAAATCTCAATTTTTTTATTAGGTTTGTATGTCAAGTGGATAAAAGGCATGATTTTTTTCTACCATTTTTTTGATATGTATGTGTCGCAAAAAGTACGAAAAAAACTGAACGAACGAAGAAAAGAATAGAAATTTAGTACTTATTTTTCAAGTTTTATTTTCTCTTCTTTTTTGATAATATCTTTTACATTATCTGGCGTTGTAGATGGTAATAACATCGTAGAAATCAATGAGTTGATAATTGTCGATATGTTTTTTAATTGCGTCGTCTTATTATCTTTATTGGTCGTGTTGTCTGTTATTTTCGACAAAGAATCCTTTGGCAATGTAGCCTCATAATTTGTCCAACAAGCAGCAGCCATACGTTTTATCTGTGCAAGTCGTCCCTGCATATTTTCTTCCTGTTTGTACTGGTTATAAATCTTTTCAGCATTCATATATTGGTCATATGCAGGTTTCCATGATTGAAGAAACATATTGCATAGACCTAACCGATAATAGACATCTCCTTTTTCCCGTTCATAACATACGGTTAGTGTTTTCTCATAATAGGGGATTGCTTCCTTGTATTGCTTTAAGTTAAACTTACTTTCTGCAGTAGTATAATAGTAGACTGACCGCTCATGTGGCGCAAATACTTCCAATTTAGGCATAACACCCTCCAAGTATTTAACTGCTGCTTCATAATCCCACTCATGGTAATAGCAAAGACCTATATAAGCTTTGAAACGTTCGTTAAGCTTATATTCTTTATCCAATCGCTGAAAGATAAGCAGGGCTTCATGATACTTTGCAGAAGTAAAGTATTCCAGTGCTTTCCCTAATTCTTCAGCATCCTTGCTCTTTTGTGCAAATGCAGGGATAGAAGTTGTAAGGCATAGCAGAAGCGTTATGATTAATTTTCCTGTTCTTCTTACAGCCATATTATCTTTTTTACAATCTTCTCGCCATATTGTGCAAGGTCAATATCAATCAGAACTTTTCCTATTTGATGATTTTCGTGAGAGTCACCCATAGTCTGTTCTATCTCCTTTAAGCATTGTATTACTTGGGTGAGAGATAATTTTGTGTCAAAAGTTCCTATACAATTCAAGAATTTGTCAGACTTTATTTCAATCGGTTCAGTCCATTGTGCATCAGAGAATTTGACACCCTCGAAACGTTGTTTCAGCAGTGTCTGAGCTTTGAAAATATTCTCCTCCTGATTAGAATTTGAGCCAAGTGCAATGATTGTCTTCATGAATACAAAGTTACGTATAAGTTTTGAAATCTTTGTGAGATTTAAGATAATTCACTTTGTATTATATAATAAAACCCGTATTTTTGCAGTTATATAATCTAAAAAGAACTTTTTATGAAGCGATATATCTTCCTTTTTATCTCATTCCTCTATATGTTTTCTACCGTAGCGTCGGGACAGGCAAGGTGGAATCAAGTTTATCAATCCTATATTGATCAGTATAAAGACATGGCTATTGAAGGTATGCTGAAGTATGGCGTACCTGCAAGTATCACGTTAGCACAAGGTTTGCTCGAGAGTGGGGCAGGGCGTGGAAGACTTGTTCTTCTTGGTAATAATCACTTTGGTATCAAATGTCATGGTTGGCTGGGTCGTACGATTTCGCATGATGATGATGCAAAAGGAGAATGTTTCCGTGCGTATGATAGTGCGTTAGAAAGTTTCGAAGATCATTGTAAGTTTCTTCGTGACCGCCCCCGTTATAGAAGTCTGTTCAGTTTGGATAGATCCGATTATCGTGGTTGGGCGTATGGATTGAAGCGAGCAGGTTATGCTACTAATCCTGTCTATGCACAGAGTCTCATTAATCTTATTGAGCTTTATAAGCTTTACGAGTATGATAAGGCGAAAAGTTATGACCGCTTTATGGCTCATCATAGTGGTGAGAATTCTGTTATTCGTGGCATAGAAAATGGTCGTCCAAATCCTGTTCAGGTTTTGGGTGCACATCCTATCAATAAATACAATGACAACTATTATGTTATTGTAAGACAGGGAGATTCTTTTAAGTCGTTAAGTAAAGAATTAGAAATTAGTGTAGGTAAGTTGGCTAAGTACAATGAACGTGATAAGCATGAACGTCTGATTCCTGGAGAGTATATCTGGTTGAAGAAGAAACAAAAGAAAGGTCCGAAGGAGTTTAAGAAGCGTCCATATTATGTACGTAAGTCAGAGAGTTTGTACGATATTGCACAACGTTATGGTATTCGTTTGAAGAGTCTTGTGAAGAAGAACGAAAAGATTGCCGAGCGTGGTCTGAGAATTGGCGATGAGGTGATATTATATTAATCCCCCAATCTCTGTATTCATTGCAATTCATATTGTAAACTTAGAGCTTTGGATTAAACGTAATATCTCTCTAAAATGGTTTATCTGATACCTGCGCAATCAGTCATGGCACAAAGAAAGTTTACTTGAGCCCGGGATAAGTTTATGAAAGTTCCAACTGCCTTGTTTTTTCCACATACACCGGCAGCCTCTGGCTTCTGTTATCAAAGAAGCAGTATGTTGTAAGGGCAGAACACAAGTTCATGATGTTGTGTATCGAGCGGGTGTCTTGAGGAACAAGGTTGGCCTTGTTCTTACAGTTCGTTAATGCACCTGATGATGTATCTTTCCTCAGCATGATCTTGTCCCACAGGCATCAATTTGTTCTTCATCTTGGGCCTTTGAGCCTATGAACGAGTTGGATACCTGACCGAACAGGTCAAAGAGTTCCTGCTTGATATCCTCTATCATGAAGACCTTCCCCAAACAAGACCTGGTAAACACTGCCCACACCCTGCTATCCCCGTCATCCACATTTGCTCCTGTAAGACAGAACGTTATCACTTCACCAGAATCATTGCATAGTAGGTGCAGTTAAAACTACGCACCAGCTCATTAAGTTCTTTCCGGGTTCTGGCAAGGTCGGCAAAAGACTTTGTTGTAATATCGTCGTACACAGACACGGGTATCATTAAAGCATCAACGAATGTTATACCTGTACACTTGCCGAAGGCATAGAGCTTCATGAACAGCATCATCTAAAGAACACTTCAGAAGGAGCCCAACGAAGCGGTTATACCGGAAAATCCTGACGCACTTTGACTCCAATTCAAATAATACCCTTGAAATTATGATATGCGCGAAATGGTTAGCATACCAAAATGGTTTATAATCTCGCTTGAGAGCCCGTCTTTGTGGTTTCGGTAGCGTTTGCCGTCGTTATGAGACGGTAGACGGCATTTTCGCACCAAAATCAAATTCTTATCAAAATCGTCGATTATGCGGGTTGGTAATTTCAGTAATTGTTCCGGTATCATCGTTCAAAAAATTTGCAATTCATTGATTACCACCTATAAAGATGCTGGCCGGCCTTTGATGAGATTACTAACTTTTACAAGCCTTTTTCTTTATCCCGAACTCATGATAGTTTAGGCTAATGACTACTAGAGGCCAAGATGATTATTAGAGACATAGTCTTTATTTATCTGCTTATAGATAAGTAAGGGCTTTGTTATTTGTTTGTCTTTACGCTATTTGCTACGTCTTTGCAACAAATGCAAACAATCTGTTCGATAGTAAAATAGTTAGAGTTCCTAAGAAGCGGATAAGGACCTATGCCTGATTAGAAATCAGTCAGACAGGTATCCAATGCTTTGGTGATAGCCTCTTTGTCGAGGTCTTGACCAATAAATACGAGTTTCTGCATTCTATCACCGTATGGCTCCTCCCAATCTTTCTTAAGTTTAGGATTATTCTCAAGGAACCTCGCGAACTGGAATGGTGGGCATAGTAGCATACCATTGACCTGCATTGCGAAGGCTCACCTGCTTACCAGCCTGCTCAAAGACATAACAGATATCCTTCTCATTAGAGAAATAGCAGAGACCTTTACAACGAATAATCTGCTTAGGCCACTGACGAGCTACGAAGTCATCAAAGAAATTGATGTCGAATGGACGGCGTGCATAGTAAACGAAGGTCTGATGTTATATTCCAAAGCTTCACCGCTTTCTTTCATTCTCCAAACCGTGATGATGGTGGCAGTGGTGGTGATGGTGATGCTCGTGATGATGATCGTCATGCTCATCGTGGTGGTGTTCATGCTCATCATGGTCGTGATGATGTTCATGTTCATCCTCCTCATCATCGTGACCTTCTATCTCTGCAATCCATGAAGCAGAGGTAGCAACCTTATCAAAGTTGAAATCTCCTGTATTGAGGATCTTGTCTAAGTCAACATCTCCATAATCACACCTCGATAATCTCAGCCTTTGGTTGAAGTGAACGAATAATCTTCTTCACCAGTCCTAATTCCTCTTTGCTGACATCATCCACCTTATTAAGAAGGATAATATCAGAACTCAATCTGCTGGATAAGTAAGTTCTCAATGTCATCCTCTTTGCAAGTCTTTCTTCAAAAGGTCGTTTCCAGCAGAGAACTCATCACACATACGACGTGCATCAACAACGGTCACAATAGAATCAGTACTGCCTTACCTTTCTTAGCAAGGTCTGGATCACATTTGTGGATATGCGCAGATAGTCTGTGCGATAGGGCAGGCCTGCAGACACCACTTCGCCTCGATAAACAATGTAGTCGAACTTCTGCTGTGAAACAATTTCGTTCAACTGCTGCACTAAGTCCATCTTCAGCGTACAACAAATACAACCATTTTGAGTGCAACGAGCGAATCATCCTTCTGATCGACAACGCCACCCTGCCTCGATGAGGTCAGCATCAATATTTACTTCACCGATGTCGTTGACAATAACGGCAAACTTAATACCTTTCTTGTTGGCAAGAATCTTGTTTACTAACGTTGTCTCACTGCTGCCTAAATAACCTGTAAGCAGGAGGACAGGAGTCTCTTTTATATTCATCTTATGTGTCTTTTGTTTTTATAATTCTTAGACTACAAAGTTACAAAAAAATATGCCAAGTGACGTATTCAGCATGATGAAATATTGTGTAATTTAGTTTTTCCTATTCCTTGATTGAAAAAGAGTGGCTATGCCAATCAACGCACAGCCACTCTTTGGGATGTATATTGATCTCTAATATGCTTTTATAGACAAAGGGAAGCCCCAACTCACTTATCCCTATCGAAAAATAGTTCTATCTCAAAAACCAACGTAGAAAAAGCAGGGATATCACCATCGCGTTTTTGTTCCATAACTCTCTCGGTAGGGGATATGAACACACCAATGGTCACTCTTATGCATCGCACAGAGTGCCGTTTGAAATCCTGTAATCAGTTCGTTTACACGAATGCTTCAGGAATACCTCTCTGCCAACTATCATCGAAAACATTACCGTTAATAAGACTACATGTAATGACAGGTGACAATAGAACGCTCAGTAACTTTTTCCTTCACCACTTCCTTCTTTTATTACTTCGTATAGAATACCGTTAGGAAGTTTCTTGATACCTTCCTTCTGACTAAGTTCTCCAAGGTATTCTTCATTCTTTAATTTGTATTCTTGTTTTTCCCCATACATCTTGATTCTACATTAATGCACGCAAAATTAGCCAATATCTTTTGATTTCACAATTAATTCAATTACTTTTGTTTCGGCATAGTGTTTGTTCTATAGCTTATAAACGTACGATATGAATTTTGATAGAATAGAGAATGATACACGTCGGGCAGAGTTGATTCGCGTGTTGGAACATTCAATAGAGCGATTGTCATTAGCAGAGTTGGAAGCTTTGTATTACGACCTTGTTGCTAAGGATTACATAAGGGAGTAGTGAAATGCAGCTATTGGATAACTGGAACAAGGAGATTTTACGCCTTGCCATCCCTTCTATTATAAGTAATGTGACTGTTCCATTGTTAGGTCTTGTTGACTTGGCAGTGGTTGGACATATTGGTAATGAGGCTTATATTAGCGCGATAGCAGTCGGTTCTGATGATATTCAATGTGATGTACTGGCTATTAGGATTCCTACGCATGGGAACGAGTGGTATGACATCACAAGCATATGGACGACAAGACGGGCAGGAATGTATGAATATTCTTGTGCGTACACTGACAATAGGAGTGGGAATGGGAGTCCCTCTTTATTGTGGCACAGCGTGGTATAGAGTGGGGATGCTTCGCTGATGAATACGCCAGAGGCTTCGTGGCACTTTTGTAGCTACCTACTTTAGAATCGTTATATGGGTGTAATCCTGCCATGTTGGGACTCTACGGACTGACTGGATGGTTTATCGGAATGCAAGATACGCGACGCCAATGGTGGTGGCTGTGTTGCAGAATGTGGTTAATATCCTTGCCTCTTTGTTTTTCGTTTTTGTATTTGACTGGAAAATCAGTGGTGTTGCTGCAGGTACAGCTTTGGCTCAGTGGGCAGGCTTTGTTGTCTCTTTATATGCTGCACAAGCGGATAAACATCAGAAAAGAGCGAGGATTGGCTTTTTGGGAAAGAACGTTGTGTAGCCTTGCAGACAACCTTCCGTCATGTATTTATCATGAGAGGAAAATGGGGTGAGTTCTTCCGTGTAAACAAAGATATCTTCTTGCGTACGCTTTGTTTGGTGGCAGTGAACTTCTTCTTTACGTCAGCTGGAGGAAAGCAGGGGGCTATGATGTTAGCTGTGAATACATTATTAATGACCTTGTTTACGCTCTTCTCTTATCTGATGGATGGTTTTGCCTATGCTGGAGAGGCGCTTTAGTGGTAAGTATTATGGTGCAGGAGATAAAGAAGGACCGCACATAACAGTTCGTCGACTCTTTGGTTTTGGTGTCATTATGGCATTGATGTTTACTGCGGTTTACGTCTTTGGCGGCGTAGGTTTCCTTCGTCTTCTCACAAGTGATACGGCTGTTGTGACAGCTGCACAGCCTTATCTCTTTTGGGCTTACCTTATTCCTATAGCAGGAATGGCGGCTTTTGTGTTAGATGGGGTCTTTATCGGCTTGACAGCTACTAAGGGAATGTTATTTTCAACAGCTATGGCAATGATAACATTCTTCGTTGTCTATTATTTGTTTTGGAATAGTCATGGAAATAATGCCTTATGGATAGCTTTCCTATCGTTTCTTGGGATGAGAGGATTTGCCTCTATTCTCTGGGCACGTAGATATTTAGTAATAATTTAAGAAATAAGATTGTAAGATGGGTTATGGTTGGATAATTGTGTTTCTTTTGGTCCTTTTGCTGGGCTGTGGATATGTAAGTTGGCATGTATGGCAGATTCTGCCCCTTGCTGTAGTAGGTAAGTGGATTGTCGTTGGAGCATTGTTGCTTTGCATCGTATGCTTCTTTACCAATTTTATCTTAGGCTTGGATAATAAGGCAATGCCAATAGCTATAGCATTGTATGAAGTTGGCAATTCTGCTGTGTTTATCGGGCTGTATCTGTTGTTACTCTTCCTTGTGCTCGACTTGGGAAGATTACTTCATCTTGTTCCTCGTTCCTTTCTTTATAATAGTTGGGCAGGTACATTATCGGTAGTTGTTATTATGATTGGATTATTCGTTTATGGATATTTCAATTATTTACACAAAGAGTGTGTACCCTTAACTTTGCAGTCGGCAAAACCGATGAAACAGCAACATCGTTTGGTAATGATGACTGACCTACATTTAGGTTATCATAATCGTACAGATGAGTTCAGAAAGTGGGTTGATAAGGTGAATGAAGAGCAACCAGAGGCTATTCTTATAGCAGGAGATATTATTGATGGTAGTATTCGTGCATTAATAGACCAAGATATGGCAGCTGAGTTTCGTCGTCTGAAGGCTCCTGTTTATGCTTGTTTAGGCAATCATGAGTATTTAAGTGGCGAGCCACGTGCAAAGAAGTTCTATCAAGATGCAGGGATTCATCTGCTCATTGATAATCATAGCGTGGTGCCTTTGGCAGGTGGTGACTCAATTCTTATTGTAGGACGCGATGATAGGACGAATAAAAAGCGTGCCAGCCTACAGCATTTGATGAAGTTTGCTCCAAAGGGTTATTATACAATTCTTATGGATCATCAGCCTTATCACTTGGAGGAGGCACAGCAAGCTGGTATCGACTTCCCAACTCTCTGGCCACACGCATTATGGTCAGGTGTGGCCTGTAAGCTGGATAGAAGACCTTATCTATGAGGATGCTTTCGGACCTTTACAGAAAGGGAATACTCAATATTATGTGTCTTCTGGAATCGGTATTTGGGGTGGTAAGTTCCGTATCGGAACAAGGTCTGAATATGTAGTAGCTGATATTAAGTAGGGATTAACCATTCTGTTTGTTTAGAACAATATTTTTAATAAACTACTTATAGCATAATATGCTTATTGTTAGTGGTTTAATTTATATCATTAAATGATATCTACAAGTTGAATTCTTCATCATCTGTTATAATGTTCATGCTGCGCACATATAGGTGCGGAGCATGAACACCATAGGTGCGGGGCGTAAGCACCATTGGTGTTCATGGTTTAATGTTTTATTATTTTTTGTTGAGAGGGGGCTATGCATTGTCGGAAAAGAAGCATATAACCAAATATAAACGATAAGATCGGTAATTGTACGATTAATTAAGAAATAAAACTTCATTATCGCCTATCACCAGATGAGAGATTAAGACAGAATAATTTTTAAAGATGTTCCAACGTTTTTCTTTAATAAGATAAGTCGTTCGTTACGATGTGTTGAAGAATCTAAAAAGAAAAAAACAGATATT
>BNJV01001059.1_pt1 | contig 38511 bp, 63 predicted proteins | sample 8540591 | NCBI WGS metagenome assembly BNJV01 (sample SAMD00202457, study PRJDB9452) | human saliva metagenome | host: Homo sapiens
ATCCCCGGTAACACGGGTGCGGCAATCCGTCTGTCGGCCTGCACGGGGTCCATGCTGCACCTCGTGAAGCCGCTGGGCTTCGACATGGACGATGCGAAGCTGCGCCGTGCGGGGCTGGATTACCACGACCTCGCGCACGTCATGGTGCACGAATCCCTGGACGACGCGCTCGCGCAGGTTCCGGGACGTGTGGGCACTGACGGGGCATGCGAGCGCCATGTACTCGGACGTGTCCTACGCGGATGGCGACGGCCTGCTATTTGGGCGCGAATCGGTGGGCCTGTCCGAGGAGGCGATGAGCCACCCGCGCGTAGAGAAACGTATTCGCATCCACATGCGCGAGGGCGTGCGTTCACTCAACTTGGCCAATTCAGCATCGATCGTCCTGTACGAGGCGTGGCGTCAGCTGGGCTTCCCGGGCGGCGTCTAGCCGCTGGCAGACAAGAAACCGCAGACAGGAACGAGGCCCGGGTCGGATTACTCCGCCGGGCCTCGTGACGCGCGATCACCTCAGGGACGAGACTGTGGTCAGTGCCCCTTCCACGGCGAACTCGAGCGCTCAACCTGTTCGGCGAGCGACACGATCCTGCGCGGATTCGAACGCCACATCCACACGACCCCAATAAGGGAGACGAGTAACGGCAGATAGTAGAAGTCCGCGCCCATGCCGGTCCACGCCGAGCGCGCAACGTTGAGTTCGTCCAAGCCGAGGGAAGCAACCCACAGGATGATCGGCACGGCGATCGACAGACCGATGGTCACCCAGCCGACCTGTCGCATGCGCTTGCCATTGTGGGTCAGGGCCGTCGCGGCGACGAGGTAGTCGACGCCAGCCAGGAGTGCAACGATCTGCGGACCCCAAGGCTTGCCCTGCCCATGGAAGAGATCGACGATAGCCGTTACAAAAAAATCCAGGCCCCCAGGAGCCAAAAACAACGCAATGATAATGCGCCCAAGCCCCAGGGAGGGAGGGCGCTTATCGCGAGCGTCGCCAACATCAGGAGTCGCGTCTTGTTCATGCACGCTTTGATCCTACCGACAGGTCCGTTGTGTCGCACCGCGTTCCGCATGACAACGCGAGGAATGCGATGCGTGTGGCCCGATGCACCAAGCCGCCCCACCGACCTGTGGGACAGCATCACACAAACGTGGGACAATGGGCCTATATGGACCGTGAGGCCCGTCATGAAAACAACCATCTGAGCGTTAAGCTCATCAACGAGGAGTTATCTACCTTGAGCGAATCGACCTACGACATCGTCATTCTGGGGGCGGGTTCCGGCGGCTATGCGACTGCCCTGCGCGCGGCGCAGCTCGGCATGACAGTCGCCCTTATCGACGGCGATAAGGTGGGCGGCACCTGTCTGCACCGCGGTTGCATCCCGACGAAGGCGTACCTGCATGCCGCCGAGACGGCCGAGGCCGTGCGCGAGTCCGCGAAGTTCGGCGTCAACTCCACCTTCAACGGTATCGACATGGCCCAGGTCGGCAAGTACCGTGACTCGGTCATTGCTGGCCTCTACAAGGGCCTGCAGGGGCTTCTCAAGTCCCGCAAGGTCGAACTCATCTCCGGCTGGGGTCGCCTCGCTGACGCCAACACTGTCGAGGTGGGCGGCCAGCGCATCACCGGCCGCAACATTGTGCTGGCCACCGGCTCCTACTCGCGTTCGATCCCCGGCCTCGAGATCGGCGGTCGCGTGATCTCCTCCGACCAGGCGCTCCAGATGGACTGGGTTCCCTCTTCTGTCGTGATTCTCGGCGGCGGCGTCATCGGCCTCGAGTTTGCCTCCGTGTGGCGTAGCTTCGGTGCCGAGGTCACGATCATTGAAGCACTGCCCCACCTCGCCAACAACGAGGACGAGGCCATCTCCAAGCAACTCGAGCGCGCCTACCGCAAGCGCGGCATCAAGTTCCACACGAAGACCCGTTTTGCCTCCGCGACACAGTCCGATCAGGGCGTACACGTGACCACCGAGGACGGCAAGGCGTTCGACGCCGACGTTCTCCTGGTCGCCGTTGGCCGTGGCCCCGTCACCGAAGGCCTGGGCTACGAGCAGGTCGGCATCACGTTGGATCGCGGCTTTGTCATCACGAATGATCGTCTGCACACCGGCGTGGGCAACATCTACGCGGTTGGCGACATCGTCCCCGGCCTCCAGCTGGCCCACCGTGGCTTCATGCAAGGTATCTTCGTCGCCGAAGAGATCGCCGGCCTGAACCCGACGATGCAGGCCGACATCGACATCCCGCGCGTGACCTTCTGCGAACCTGAAATTGCCTCGGTCGGCATGACGGAGAAGCAGGCCCGCGAGAAGTACGGCGATCAGGTGCGCACGGTCGAGTACAACCTCGCCGGCAATGGAAAGTCGTCTATCCTGGCAACGTCGGGTCTCATCAAGCTGGTCTCGGTTGAGGGCGGTCCGATCGTGGGCTTCCACGGTATCGGCGCACGCATCGGGGAGCAGATTGGTGAGGGCGAGCTCATGGTGAACTGGGAGGCGTACCCCTCGGACGTCGCGTCCCTGATCCACGCGCACCCGAGCCAGAACGAGTCGCTCGGCGAGGCAGCTATGGCGCTGGCCGGCAAGCCCCTTCACGTCCACAACTGATACAGCTTTTATTAGGAGAACACACATGGCAACGTCAGTGACTATGCCCGCTCTGGGCGAGTCCGTCACCGAGGGCACCGTTACGACGTGGCTCAAGCAGGTCGGCGATACCGTCGAACTCGACGAGCCCATCGTTGAGGTGTCCACCGACAAGGTTGACTCTGAGGTTCCTTCCCCGTCGCTTAGCGTCCTCCTCGAGATCCTGGTTCCCGAGGATGAGACCGTCGAGGTCGGCACCGAGATCGCGCGCATTGGCGACGCGTCCGAGGCCTCGGCCCCCGCTGCTGCTCCTGCCGCCGCCCCGGCAGCTCCCTGCCCGGCGGCTCCCGTGGCAGCTGCTCCGGCTACTCCTGCCACCGCGCCCGCTCAGGGCACCGAGGTGCGCATGCCCGCTCTGGGCGAGTCCGTCACCGAGGGCACCGTCACCACGTGGCTGAAGGCCGTGGGCGACGCCATCGATGCCGACGAGCCGCTGCTTGAGGTCTCCACCGACAAGGTGGACTCCGAGGTTCCTGCTCCCGTCGCAGGTTTCCTCGCGGAGATCCGCGTGCCCGAGGACGAGACCGTCGAGGTCGGCACGGTCGTCGCGATTATCTCCGAGACTGCTCCGTCGGCGGCCCCTGCTGTTGTCGCTGCTCCGGCTGCCCCTGTCGCCCCGGCTGCCCCTGTCGCCCCTGCTGCTCCGGTTGTCCCTGCTGCTCCGGTTGTCCCTGCTGCTCCGGTTGCTCCGGCTGCTCCTGCCGCTCCCGTCGATCCGTTCCCGAACGTGTCGACTCTGGCTGCCGCCGCAACTGGCGCTCCCGTCGTTGCGACGCCGGCCACCGCAACCGGCAGCGTCTACGTGACACCGATCGTGCGTAAGCTTGCCCGCGACCTCGGCGTTGACCTGGCCACTGTGTCGGGCACCGGCGTCGGTGGCCGCGTGCGCCGCGAGGATATTGAGGCTGCCGCCGCAGCCGCTCGTGCTGCTGCCGCCGCGCCTGCTCCTGCTCCGGCTCCCGCCGCAAAGGTCGAAGCTGTCCGCGAGCCCTCGCCGCTGCGTGGCACGACCGAGAAGATGTCGCGTCTGCGTCAGACGATCGCCCGCCGCATGGTGGAGTCGCTGCAGACCGCCGCCCAGCTGACCACTGTCATTGAGGTCGACGTCACCAAGGTTGCTGCGCTTCGCGCTCGCTCGAAGGACGCGTTCCTGGCCAAGCACGGCACGAAGCTCACCTTCTGCCCTTCTTTGTGAAGGCTGCGACGGAGGCCCTGGCCTACCACCCGAAGATCAACGCGACCATCAACGACAAGGAGGTCACGTACTTCGATTACGAGCACGTGGGCATCGCTGTTGACACGCCGCGTGGCCTGCTCGTGCCCGTCATCAAGAATGCGGGCGAGAAGGACATCCCGGGTATCGCAGCGTCTATCAATGACCTGGCGGCGCGCACGCGCGATTCCAAGATCGGTCCCGACGAGCTGTCTGGCTCTACCTTCACGGTCACGAACACCGGTTCCGGCGGTGCCCTTTTCGACACGCCCGTCCTGAACATGCCCGAGACCGCGATCATGGGCGTCGGCACGATCGTCAAGCGTCCCGTCGTGATGAAGGGTATCGACGGCGCAGACGTCATCGCGATCCGCTCGATGGTCTACCTGTCGCTGTCCTATGATCACCGCTTGGTTGACGGCGCAGATGCTTCTCGCTTCCTCATGGATGTGAAGAAGCGCCTCGAAGCCGGCGGGTTTGAGGCCGACCTGGCTCTCTAATCCGCCTGTCAATGCGCTGATGGGGTGGGTCCGCAGACCCACCCCATCAGCGCATGCACCACAATGCGTCTACTTGCCCGACTGCGTGGCATCCTCATTCGATGCGTGTGTGAGCGTCGCGGAGACGACCTTGCCCGAGATCGGATCAACACGCACGTCCAGGTAGGTGGAATACGGCGCACCATACAGGTTGCAGCCACTCGCCGTGCACGTTTCGGCTTCCGATACGAGCAGGGTCACGCGCGCGTCCACGGCATCGGGTTCACATGAGACGATGGCGACGTTCTGGACGCTCGACGACAGGGCGCGCACCTGCACGCCACCTGCGCGCATATCCTCGATGCGCTGAGCGTCTTCCGTGAGCAGTTCACCGCCGAGTACGGCATCAAGCGTTGACGCATCCCCGTCTTTCATCGCTTGGTCGCGCGCCTGGATCGCTGAATTGATGAGGTCGGCGGCAGCCGTGGGATCGCAAAGTCCGACTGGCGTGTCTTCGGTCGGCGTCGTGGCAGGTGGCACCTGCGAAGGCTGCGACATTCGCGCGGATGCCCAAGCCCCGTACACGGCAACCGTCGCTCCCAAGGCAACAATGACGGAGCACGCGACGATCAACGCGACCAATCCTTTACGGCGAGGAGACCGAGAGCTGTCCGAGGATGCAGCGCCGCGCCGCATGTGCGACGCGCGCACCTCGTCCTCGGTGAGTGTGTCCTCACGCAGGGCTGCCGCTCGTAGGTCGGCAATCACTCGTTCAGGGTCGATGGGTTCGCGCGCAATCACGTGCTCTACCGGGTCACAGACAAGCGGCGTTGCTCCCGATCCGGGGGTCGCAGCCAGCTCGTCGAAGCCCAACTCAGCCAGGACCTCGTCCATCTGAAGGAGCGACGCGATGCGGCGCAGGCACTGCCGATCCCCCTCCATACCCGATGTCTCGAGGCTCCACCCGGGAGTTCCCGCTCCAGGCCCGATCTCATCGATCATGTCGATAATGACCGCTCGTCCTTGTGGCGTCACGATGATGTTCGCGGGCGTCAGGTCTCCATGCACGATACCTGCGCCGTGCAGGGCGCTCATGCCGGCGGCGATCCCTTCGACAATCTGACGTCGCGTAGCCTTCGGACGTAGGTCGGCTGATCCAATCTCAACATCGAGTGGACGTCCGGGAACGAAGTCCTGAACGATGGCCCACCGCCCATCATCTGAGCGCACGACGTCACGCAGGGCAACGACGTGCCGGGAGGAAACAGACGCCCACGCCTTCCACCGGTCGAGCAAACGCTCCCCATCGTCGGAGGAGCGCAGGGCAAGAAGCGCTTCACCGTCACTCGAACGCGTCCTCCACAGGGGGCCGCGCGCGCCGACGTGGAACACCTGACCGATCTCGTATCCGCCTATATTCATGGTGATATTGTCTAAATTCGCAGAATGTGATGCAACTCATCTCACATAGTGCCAGGTCGGACGCGTGGACTTTCTCAGGGTGTATGCACGTAGAATGGAGATGCTATGAGTGAAAAGAATCCCCCCGCGAAGAGGCGCTTCTATCAGAACATCCTCGACGCATACCGACTGACCGCACGCACATATCCGGCACTCCCGTGGATGCTCCTGGGAACCGCCGCACTCGTCATCGCCGCGTTCATGCTGTTGGCGTTCCTGACGAACACCTCCTGGATTGGCTGGCTCATTGTCGGCATCATGGGGTCCATCACCGCGGCACTTGCCCTTCTCAGCTTCCTGGCACGCCGCGCGCTGTACGCACAGGTCGAGGAAACCACCGGTGCCGTCAAGGTTGCACTCTCGCAGATTCAGCGCGGCTGGATTATCCCCGAGCAGCCCGTCGCTTTCACGCGCGAACAGGATCTTGTGTGGCGCATCGTCGGTCGCCCCGGCGTCGTTCTCATCTCTGAGGGTCCGGCCTCTCGTGTGCGCCCACTGCTGTCCGCAGAGTCCAAGCGCATCACCAAGATCATGCGTAACGTTCCCGTCCACCAGATCCAGGTTGGCCGCGACGAGGGGCAGATTCCCCTCAAGGACCTGCAGAGCGCGCTGCGTAAGCTAAAGAATGTCCTCACGGCCGAGGAGGTCCCCCAGGTGTCAGCGCGCATCAATGCACTACGTTCGGGCGAGCCGCCGATCCCTAAGGGCATCGATCCGCTGAGGGTCCGCGGCACGTCGAGGCGCGGACTGCGCGGCAACTGAGTCACACAGTCAAGTGGGCGAGCACTATGTGCTCGCCCACTTTTGCATCCAGGATGTGAGACTCGATGGACATGCATAGTATGCGTCTGTTTGCATAAACAGTATCACTGACCGCGAGCAATACAGATACCAAGGAACATAACCATGCACACAACGAAGATTCTCACAGCCCTAACCATGGCGACGATGGTGGTCACTCTCACCGCCTGCGCCGACCCGATGACAAACTCGACAAGTGGCGCGCAGAGCAACGCCGCTGCCTCGTCGAACACCACGACCTACGATGTCTCCCAGATCCCCACCGACGCCGACATCGCCGCGCTGGTTCCGGAGGATGTCAAGAAACGGGGAACACTGCGCAACGGCGCTTCGACGGGTTACGCTCCGGCCGAGTACATGGCCACCGACGGACAAACCCCCGTCGGCTACGACATCGACATCAACAAGGGCACTGGCCAAGGTGATGGGCCTTCAGGAGGGCAGCACGCATCACGCCGAATTCCCCACGATTATCCCCCGCCCCTGGGCACGAAGTTCGATGTCGGCCTCCTCCTTTCACGATCACCTCGAGCGAGAGCAACAGGTCAACATGACTCTCCTACCTCAACGTGGGATCGGCGTGGGGCGTCGCGCAGGGGAACCCGAAAGCATTTTCGACCTCCAACCCGTGCGGCATGACGATCGCCGTTCAGACCGGCACCGCCCAGGAGACCTACGCGAAACGATCTGTCCAACCGGTGCGTGGCCGACGGGAAAGAGAAGATCGCAGTCATGCCGCACGAACTCCAGACCGACATTGCCACCAAAGCTTATATCCGGCCAGTCGACGCAAACCTGGCCGACTCGACCGTTATCGCACACGAGCGCGCAGTCGGGCGGAAAGATCGTCCAGCTCGGAGACGCTTCGATCCGCACCCAGGGCGTCGCGGTGAGCAAGGATGATGCAGGCTGACCGAGGCGGTCCAGAAGGCCATGCAGTACCTCATGGACAACGGCTATCTCACCGACATCCTCGCGACCTACGGCGCAGACAGTGCAGCTCTGACGAGCGCGGACGTCAACCCCGCCGTCGACTGATCGCGTGACACTCAACGCATAATATGCATCATTATGCATATAGGCGCATAATAGGTAGCAACGCAGGGCACTCAGCCCCACCCCATCGGAAGGCACATCATGACCATCACGAAGGCACACGCTCTCATCGCTCTCGCAGCCGCGGCCGCACTCCCGCTGGCCGCCTGCGCTGACCCGACCACGTCCTCGAACGGACCGTCCACCGGGGCGAACGCTTCCAGCTCGAGCGCTGCCACGACCTCGTACGACGTCTCGGCGATCCCCAGTCGACGAGATCGCCGCCCTGGTGCCCGACGACGTTGCGAAGCAGGAACCCTGCGCAACGGCGCCTCCGCGGACTTCGCCCCCGCCGAATTCCTCGGCGACGACTCCCCGAACCCCCAGGGCTGCGACGTCGACATCAACCGCCCTCGCCAAGGTCGTGGGCCTGAAGGAGGCACCACCACGCGGGTTCCCGACGATCATCCGGCCCTCGGCACTCAAGTTCGACGGGCATCTCCTCCTTCACGATCACCTCCGAGCGCGAGCAGGCTAACCTGATCTCCTACGTCCAGGTCGGATCCGCCTTCGGCGTCGCCGCGAGCAACCCGAAGAACTTCGACCCGACTCAACCCCTGCGGCACCACGATCGGCGTCCAGACCGGCACCGCTCAGGAAGACTACGCGAACGAGCTGTCCGAGAGTGCGTGGCCGACGGTGGACAAGATCACGATCATGCCGCGACCTGCAGACCGACATCACCACCAAGGTGATCGGCGGCCAGTACGATGCGACCTTCGCCGACTCCACCGTCATCGGATACCGGCTTCCCTCTCGGGCGGCCAGATCGAGCAGGTCGGCGACGTCGTCGAGTCCGCCCCCAGGGCGTGGCCGTCAACAGGATGACGCCCAGCTCACCGAGGCGGTCCAGAAGGCCATGCAGTACCTGATGGACAACGGCTACCTCGCCGACATCCTCGACTCCTACGGCGCGAAGGAAGCCGCCCTGACGACGGCGGAACTCAACCCGGCAACCACCGACGGGGCTCACATGGCACACATGAAGACGGCGTCGAGCTGCTCGATGCCAAACCCGTCCCCGGCCGGGGAGGTGGGTCAGCGCGATCATCGTCGCGATCCTCGCGGCAATGGCCATTCACGGCCTGATCACCAACGTGAATTTCCAATGGAACGTCGTGTTCCAGTGGCTCTCTCCGCCTCGATCATGCAGGGCGTCGCCTTCACGATCATCCTGACGGTCCTCGCGATGGCGGTGGGCACGGTCCTCGCCATCACGATGGCGATCATGCGCCAGTCGGTCAACCCGGTCCTGCGCTGGGTGGCGATGGCCTCACATCTGGTTCTTCCGCGGACGCCTATCTACACGCAGCTGATCTTCTGGTCGCTGCTGCCCGCGCTCTACCCGTCACTGTCCGTTGGGGTGCCGTTCCTTGGCACGCTGTGGGGCTGGGAGGTCAGCTTCAATACGGCGACCTGCTTCACGCCCTTCTGGATGGCGTTCGTGGGCCTGGGCCTCAACGAGGGCGCGTACCTCGCGGAGATCATGCGCGCGGGCCTGCTGAGCGTCTCGAAGGGCCAGTGGGAGGCGGCGACGGCCCTGGGTATGCCGCGGGCGACGATCTTCCGCAGGATCATCCTGCCCAGGCGATGCGCGCGTCATCGTGCCTCGATCGGCAACGAGACGATCTCGATGCTCAAGACCACCTCCCTTGTGTCGGCGATTCCCTTCACGCTTGAGCTCACCTTCATCGCGCGTCAGCGCGGCCAGGCGACCTTCGCCCCCGTGCCGCTCCTGATCGCAGCCGCGATCTGGTACCTGGTGATTACGAGCCTGCTGATGGTCATCCAGTCGATGATCAACGCACTTCGGCAAGGGCTTCGAGCGCCGCGACAACACCGGCGCGCAGCGCGTCCACCGGCGAGGATAGCTCGGATGGGGACGACAAGAAGATGAGCACGCACAAGTTTTTGGATGTGACACCATGACGGACAAGGCTGTGGAGACGACGACCGATGCGACGCCGATGGTGTCCGTGCGTGGCGTCCATAAGTTCTTCGGCGACCTGCACGTGCTGCGGGCATCGACCTGGACATCGCGCCGGGCAGGTGTGCGTGATCCTGGGGCCGTCGGGTTCGGGTGAAGTCCACGCCGCTGCGCTGCTTGAATCTGCTGGAGAAGATCAGCGCGGGTCGCGTGTACGTCGATGGGGAGCTGCTGGGCTATCGCGGTATGCGGGCGGCGCGCTCTTCTGAGCGCCACGACAAGGAGATCGCCGCGCAGCGTTCCGCATCGGCATGGTGTTTCAGCGCTTCAACCTGTTCCCCACGACGGCCCCTGGAGAACGTGATGGAGGCGCCCGTTCAGGTGCTCAAGCGTTCGAAGAAGGAGGCCCGCGTGCAGGCCCTGGAGCTCCTGGATCGTGTGGGCCTGGCGGATCGCGCGGACCACTACCCCGCCGAGCTGTCGGGCGGCCAGCAGCAGCTGTGGCGATCGCCCGTGCGCTCGCGCGATGGATCGGACATCATGCTCTTCGATGAGCCCCACGCTCCGCGCTCGACGGAGCTGGTCGGCGAGGTCCTCCAGGTCATGCAGGACCTGGCGGCGTCGGGCATGACGATGGCCGTGGTCACCCACGAGATCGGGTTTGCTCGGGAGGTCGCCGATCAGGTGGTCTTCATGGACGGCGGCGTGATCGTCGAGGCGGGCGCTCCCGCGGATGTCATCGACAACCCCACGGAGGACCGCACGAAGGAGTTCTTCTCAAGGTCCCTGTGACAGGTGCGACGAGGCCGGGGCTGGTTTCTTCGAGTCCCGGCCTTGCCGTGGCTGCGCCGCCTCAGGTGAGGGTGACGAGGTCGAGGTAGCTGTCGTCCCAGAGGTCCTCGTCGGCGTCGGGAAGGAGCAAGACGCGCTGCGGGTTGAGGGCGGTGACGGCACCGGGATCGTGGGTGACGAGGATGACGGCGCCCTTCGTAGTCGCGCAGGGCGGCGAGGATCTCCTCGCGTGAGGCGGGGTCGAGGTTGTTGGTGGGCTCGTCGAGCAACAGGACGTTGGCGCCGGAGACGACGAGGGTGGCCAGGGCGAGGCGGGTCTTTTCGCCGCCGGAGAGCACGGAGACGGGCTTGTCGACGTCGTCGCCCTGGAAGAGGAACTGTCCAAGGATGTTGCGCACGTGCGTGTCGTCGAGCGTGGGGGCGGCCTCGGCCATGTTCTCGCGGATCGTGCGGGTGTCGTCAAGGGTTTCGTGCTCCTGGGCGTAGTAGCCGAGCTTGAGGCCGTGGCCGGGGACGACCCGGCCGGAGTCGGGGTTTCCTCGATGCCGGACGGGAGGCGCAGCAGCGTGGTCTTTCCGGCGCCGTTGAGGCCCAGGACGACGACCTTGGAGCCGCGGTCGATGGCCGAGTCGACGCCGGTGAAGACTTCGAGGGAACCGTAGGGACTTGGACAGGCCCTCGGCGGTGAGCGGCACGCGGCCGGAGGGGCAGGGGTCGGGGAAGCGCAGGCGCGCGACCTTGTCCTGATCGACCTCGCCTCCCGCCTGGGCGAGAGTTCTTCGGCGCGGCGCAGCATCTGCTGGGCGGCGACGGCCTTGGTGGCACTTGGCCTCATCTTTTCGCCCTGGGCCTTGAGGTGCTCGGCCTTCTTCAGGGGCGTTGGCGCGTTCCTTGCGGCGGCGGCGCTCGTCCTCCTCGCGCTGCTGAGGTAGGCGGCCCAGCCGAGATGGTAGATGTCGAGGTGGGCGCGGTTGGCGTCAGGTAGAACACCTGATTGACGGTGTCGCCCAGCAGCTTGACGTCGTGGGAGATGATCCAAGACGCCGCCGGGGAAGGTCTTGATCCAGTCGCGCAGCCACACGATGGAAGTCGTGGTCGAGGTGGTTGGTGGGCTCGTCGAGAGGACACGTCGGCGTTGGAGAAGAGCGCGCGGGCGAGCTCGACGCGGCGGCTGACCGCCGAGGCGTGTCGAGCCTCTGATCCAGGACGCGATCCTCGAGGCCGAGGGGTGGGCGATCTGTGCGGCTTCCGCGTTGGCTGCCCAGCCGCCCGAATTCGTGAACTGCTGATCGAGCTTGACGTAGCGTTCCATGGCCCGCTGCTGGCGGCGCCCTCGGTCGTGGACATCTCGTGCTCTGCCTTGCGGATGCGCGCGATGATCGAGTCGATGCCGCGCACGGAGATGATGCGGTCACGGGCCCAACATCTGCGGGTCGCCGACGTGCGTGTCCTGCGCGAGGTAGCCGATGGTGCCGTTGGAGGTGATCGTGCCGGTGTACTCGGCCGCTCCCCCGCGGTCGGCTTCGCCGGCGAGCAGGCGCATCGTCGTGGTCTTTCCGGCGCCGTTGCGCCCCACGAGGCCGATGCACATTCCTTTGTCGATGCGGAAGCTCGCGTGGTTGACGAGTTCACGGGCACCGATTCGCAGCGGGAAGTCCTGGACGTTAATCACGCTCCAAGAGTAGAGGGAGGGACCGTTGTGGGCGAATCAACCCGCCCCGGCAGGGCCCTGTTGGGTCACGCGCACCTTTCCGGGCACAATGGGTGGTGAATGCTAACCGTTTCAGTGCTCGTAAGTGAGTTTCATCCCCATGACAGCATAGCCCGGTCCGTCTGGATCGGCGCGCCCGCGCGCGCCCTCGTTATCATCTCGGTCGCGTTCGTCGCGCTGCTGCTTATCTCAATATCGCAGCGACGAAGGCTTTTATGGTGGGTTCTTCCTCCCACTATTTGATTTTCGATGGGGGCGCCATCCTCTTCCCGCTCACCTACATCATCGGCGACGTCCCTGTCCGAGGTGTATGGTTTTGCTCGCGCGCGGCGGGTCATCATCATGGGTTTCGTGGCCTCGTTCCTGGCTCTCTCACGTTCTTCGTCGTCCAGTACTGCCTCCGGCCCCCTGACTACCAGAACCAGGACGCCTTCGCCGCGGTCTTGGGCGTCGTGTGCGCGCGGTGCTGGCGTCCCTGGTCGGTTACCTGGCGGGATCAGCTCCTGAACTCCTACGTGCTCGTGTGGATTCGGCGCAAGTGGGGCGCCAAGCACCTGTGGGCCCCGCCTCATCGGTTCGACGATCGTCGGCGAGGCCGCGGACACGATCCTGTTTTGCACGATCCTGTTCTACGGCGAGATGACGCTGGGCAACTTCATCAACTACACGGTGACCGGGTACTTCTACAAGGTGCTCCTCGAGGTCGTTCTTCTCCCCGTCACCTATCCGGTGATCGCGGCCATCCGTCGCGCGAGGGCCTGAAGAAAGACGAGGTGTTTGATCGATGAAGGACAACTGGCTCTCGCCCCACTCCCCGAGCAGGTCGCGCCCTTCCCTGCCCCGGCCTCGTCGGGAGCCCACCGCCCCGACCCGCGGATTCGAGGTCGGCACGCGCCTGGGCACCGAGCGCGGCCTGGGGCGAACCGGCGTCATTCACACCGCGCACGGCACCATTGCCACGCCGGCCTTCATTCCCGTGGGAACCAGGCGAACGTCAAGGCGCTCACCCCGGATATGGTGCGATCGCTCGGCGCCCAGGCGGTGCTGGCCAACGCCCTATCACCTCTACCTCCAGCCGGGCTCCGACATCGTCGACGAGGCCGGCGGCTTCGCGTCCTTCATGAACTGGGCGGGCCCGACCTACACGGATTCGGGCGGCTTGCGGTCCTCTCCCTGGGCGCTGGCTTCAAGAAGGTCCTCTCGCGGGAGTTTTCCGGCCACGCCGATCCGAGCGACCCGGCCGTCCAGATGCAGGCGATCAAGGCCTCGAACGCCGTCGTCGACGATGACGGCGTCGTGTTCTCAGCCACATCGATGGCACGAAACACCGCTTCACCCCCGAGGTGTCGATGGGCATCCAGCATCAGCTGGGCGCCGACATCATGTTCGCCTTCGACGAGCTGACGTCGCTGCTGCACCCGCGCGGCTACCAGGTCGAATCGCTCGAGCGCACGCACGCGTGGGCGAGGCGCTGCCTGGTCGAGCACCGGCGGCTGACGCGCGAACGCGCGGGCAAAGCCCTACCAGCAGCTGTGGGGCGTCATCCAGGGCGCCCAGTGGGAGGACCTGCGCCGCCGGGCCGCGCGCACGATGGCGGACATGGAGGCCGACGGGCAGCGCTTCGACGGTTTCGGGGTGGGCGGCGCCCTCGAGAAAGAGAACCTCGGCACGATCGTGTCCTGGGTGTGCGGAGCTCGGCGAGGACCGACCCCGCCATCTCCTGGGGATCTCCGAGGCCGAGGACCTCTTCGCCGGCGTCGCGGCCGGCGCCGATACCTGTCGACTGTGGAACCCCTCGCGCGTCGCACGCAACGCCGCGATCTATACGCCCGACGGCCGCTTCAACATCACGAACGCGCGCTTCAAGCGTGACTTCACGCCGCTCGTCGAGGGCTGCGAGTGCTACACCTGCACGCACTACACGCGCGCCTACGTCCATCACCCTCTTCAAAGCGAAGGAAATCCTGTCCTCGACGCTGGCCACGATCCACAACGAGTGGTTCACGCTGCGCCTCGTGGACGCCATCCGTGCTTCCATTGAGGACGGCTGCTTCGAGGAGTTCCGTTCCGACATGCTCGGCCGCTATCAGGCCGGTCGCCGCCCCTGACGATCTGGAGTATCAATGAGTTTCAACGACAACATTCACCTGGATCCCTCGCGTGTGGGCACCTCGGGCGCTGGCCGTAAGGCCGCCGGCGTCGGCGGCGGCTCGATCCTGGGCGTCCTGCTGATCCTGGGTTTCTCCTATCTCACGGGCATCGACCCTGACGAGCCTCATCTCCTCCCCGTCGTCGACGTCGTCCTCGTCCGGCTCCACGGTTGATGTCTCGACATGTCGCACGGGCGCGGACGCGAACGCGCGTGTGGAGTGCCGCATGGTGCCACCGCCCAGTCCCTGGACGAGGTGTGGAAGGCGCAGCTGGCGCAGCAGAACACGGGCGTTGGCTACGAGCTGCCCGACTTCCAGGTGTTCACGGGTTCCGTGTCCACGGCGTGCGGCTCCGCGACGAGCGCCGTCGGTCCCTTCTATTGCCCGGGTGACCAGACGGTGTACCTCGACCTCGGCTTCTTCGAGGACATGGTCTCCCAGTACGGTGCGTCCGACTCCGAGCTGGCGCAGGAGTACGTCGTCGCCCACGAGTGGGGCCACCACATCCAGAACCTACAGGGCGTGTTCCGCACCTACGACACGCGCGAGACGGGCGAACAGGAGCCGGCGTGCGCTCCGAGCTGCAGGCGGACTGCTATGCGGGCGTGTGGATGCACTGGGCCTCCACCACCGCGGATCCGACGACGGGCACGCCCTACCTGCGCACGCCAACGGCCGACCAGGTGATGGGCGCACTCCAGACCGCCGAGGCCATCGGCGACGACCGACTCCAGAGCAAGTACCGGGCACGACCAACCCCGAATCGTGGACACGGCAGCGCCACGCAGCGCGCGACCTGGCTGCAGAAGGGTCTGGACTCCGGCGATATTGCGACGTGCGACACCTGGAGCGCCTCTCGCGTGTGAGCGCGCCCGTGCCGGTCGCTACAATTGTTGAGGCCGATCACAGGAGGACGTCATGACACGGAGTATCGTCGAGCAGGCACACGACTTCTACGACGCGGTGCCCTACGAGGTACCCGTGGCCGAGGCTTCCCTATATGAGCTCCTCGACACGGCCGCGCGCCTGTACCCCGATCGCGTGGCGTTGGACTATTTCGGAGCCACGACCACCTACGCGCAGGTGCGCGATCAGGTGCTGCGCGCCGCGCGCGTCCTGCACGAGGCCGGGGTGCGTTCCGGTGACACGGTGGCCATCGCGCTGCCGAACTGCCCGCAGGCTTTCGTGGCCTTCTACGCCTGCATGCGCATCGGGGCGGTCGCGGCCCAGCACAATCCCCTCGCTCCCGCGCAAGAAATAGCCGGGCAGCTGGCGCGTCACGGCGGTCGGGTCGCGGTCGTGTGGGAAAAGTGCGTCGACGCCTATCCCTCGATGCGCTCGACACGGTCTTGACGGTCGATATTTCCCACGCGATGCCCGCCTCCCAGCGTTTCCTCCTGAAGCTGCCGGTGCCTCGCGCGCGCCAGATGCGCGCTCAGCTGCGAGGCGCCGTGCCCGCGGCCTGCGTGTCGTGGGATCGAGCCACTGCCTCGGCGCGCCCCATCGACGACGATCACCCGCTGCCGCGCGTGCACGACCGCGCCGTCATCTTGCACACCTCGGGCACGAACGGGGTTCCCCAAGTCGGCTCCCCTGACCCACGCGAACATCGGCGTCAACGTCAATCAGTGCTTGTTCTGGGTGTGGAAACTGCACGAGGGCGCCGAAACGTTCTTTTCTCTGCTGCCCTACTTCCATGCCTTTGGCCTGACCTTCTTCCTGTGCGCTGCTGTGCGCAAGGCCGCCACCCAGGTGCTGCTGCCCAAGTTCGACGCCCAGATGGCCCTCGACGCGCACAAGCGTCGCCCGGTGACCTTCTTCGTGGGCGTCCCGCCCATGTTCGAGCGGATCCTCGCGCGCGCGAAGCAGACCGGCACCGACATCTCGTCGATCCGCTATTCGGTCGCGGGCGCGATGCCCTGTCGACCGCGCTCGCCGCGGACTGGGAGGCCACCACGGGCGGCCTCATCGTCGAGGGATACGGGCTTTCCGAGACGGCGCCCGTCCTCACTGGCGCTCCCCTCTCCGCACGGCGTCGACACGGTGTGCTCGGTGTCCCCTTCCCTCTACACAGCTGCGCCTCGTCTCCCTCGAGGATGACACGCGCGACGTCGAAGACGGCCAGCCCGGCGAGATCATCGTGCGTGGCCCGCAGGTCTTCGAGGGCTACCTCGACGCTCCCGAGGAGTGCGCGCGTGTTTACCTCGGAAGGATGGTTCAAAAACCGGGGATATTGGCGTCAACCACGACGGCTACATCTCCATGGCCGACCGTAAGAAAGAGTTGATCCTCTCCGGCGGTTTCAACGTCTATCCCTCCCAGGTTGAGGCCGCAATCAGGTCGCTGCCCGGGGTTGCTGACGTCGCCGTCGTCGGAGTGCCCGTCTCCGATGCCACCGAGGAGGTCACCGCGGCGATCATCATGGAGGAGGGCGCCGCGCGCCTCACCCTGGAGCAGGTGCGCGAGTGGGCGGAAAAGTCGATCGCCCACTACGCCCCTGCCTCGCCAGATCGTCTTCATCGCGGAGCTTCCCCGCAACCAGATGGGTAAAATTCTGCGCCGCAAGGTCGCTCAGGTCGTGCGCGAGAAGCTCGGGCGCTAGGCGCGCGTCAACGCCCGCAACGTATCGTCAGCTCGTCGATCGCTGCCTTCGTCTGGGCAATCGCCTCGCTGAGAGGAATTCGTAGCCGCAGGCGTTCGCGTTGCGTGGTCCCGTGAGCCTTCCACTGGGCGCGCAGTCGATCCTGCCTGCCCTGACACTCAAGCAAACGCTCGATCACAGCCACCACATCCGGGGTCCGGCACAGACCCGGATCCGGATAGAAGCCAACAAGACGAGCGACGCGAGCCAAACGGATTCTGGCCATGATGTCCTGGATCAGATGAGCCAGCGAACGCTGATCGAGGGTCTCGAAAGCGAGCGAGGACAGGAACGCCTTCCCCTGCTCGGTGCGCCGCCACGAACCGATGTCACTGTCCACCTCCATGGCGTCAACGGTGAACCCCGTCGCACGCTTGCGACGCGACGTGAGCGCTGCCGACGGGCAGACGTCGCCACGGGTGTTCTCCAGGATCAGGACCGATGGATGCGGGAAGCAGGCGTGTACCACAGTGGCAGTCGACTCGAGCGCCCGCGTGTTGCCGAGGGAGGCCCGCACGAACAGCACCGCGTCGATACGACGATCGGTCGCTGGCGCGGCGGGAATACGAGTCGTGGCCTCCTGTGCGACTCCCAGGAGTGTCAGCGCCTCAATCTTGCCCAGACCTTCGCGCTGCGTGCGCGTCAGCTCCGCCTCGCGCTCCAGCACGTGGACAGGAATCGTGCGCTCGAATTGGCGGACGCCGGGTGGCATGGCCAGTGTCGACGCCCAGTCGATGGAACTCACAGGAGCACCACAAAGCTCACCAGCGAGAAGTCAGCTTCTGACGAGGCGCCCTGGGCTATCGCTCCGGGCGTGAACAGCGATTCGAGGGTCGCCTCTTCTCCCTGCCTGATCGCCGCTGCGACGGCCTGGGTCAACATAGCCGAGTACTCGCTCATGTCCTCACCATCACGTGTGTCTCGATCGAATTGCGCGCACAGGGCCTCCAGTGGCTCACGGTGTCCCCTCGCACAGCCGCCTGAGCAGGTCCAGGGAACACGTTGGATGGGACAGCGCCGGTGCGCCGCCGCGTCCCGCGGCATAGATCAGAGAAAGCGGGGCGTGTGCGCGGCTGGCATGACTGGTGCCGTCACGCTGTTGCAGGCAGAAAATCACTCCCGGCCTCACCTGAGCTCGCAGGTCATCGGGGATTGACACGACCGCGTACAAGCCCGTCGCCGCGCCTTCCAACGCGCCCGGGTTCGCGTTCATGTAGCGCTCCAGCTCGATCCGGTAATCGTCCAACGCAAAAATCAGTGATCGACATTCCTCGCCGCATGTCTTCGAGGTCGAGGGTCTCGCTGCGCAGGGCACGCAACTGATCCGAGCGATACTCCAGGTCGTTCATGTCCTCCGAAGGGGTGAGCAGATTCTCCTCTCCGGAGGCGCTCACATCGCCCAGAGCCATGCGTGCCTTCACACGCGACTCAAGCTTAATGTAGGACTCCAGGTCGACGTCCGGCCAGAAAGTCACCATCTGAATGTGCGTGTTCGACGAGCCGAGGCGATCGATGCGGCCGAAGCGCTGCACGATGCGAACAGGGTTCCAGTGCACGTCGTAATTGACCACGCAATCGCAGTCCTGGAGGTTCTGCCCTTCCGAAATGCAATCCGTCGCGACGACAATATCGATCTCGCCCTCCGCTGCGCAAGAGCGATGGTTTCCTTCGAACGCGGCGAGAAACGACCGAGGATATCCTCGAAGCCACCACGCGCCCGTCGCTTCCCAGTGACGCGATTGCGAGTGCCCGTCACCTGCGCGCACGTCAGACCATGGGTCCGGAGCAGATCCGGTGCCAACTGGTCATACAGGTAGGTAGCGGTGTCAGCGAAGGCGCTGAAAACGAGTATTTTCCTGTTACCCGGATTGATCTGTCCAGCTCCGGTCTTCTCCGCGATGAGTGTCCTCAACGCGCCGAGCTTAGCATCCCGATCCGGTGTCACCGCGCGAGCATAACCGATCAGCTCGTCGAGGATCTCGATGTCGCGTGACAGGGTCCGCAGACAAAGCCTCACAGTCCACGTCGCGCAAGTCGACGCGAATCTGAGCCCCGACCTCGAACATCTCGGCATCGCGGTCATCGAGGCCGTCGTCGAGCCCCTCGGTCCCATATCCCACGTCGACGCAAGCGAGAGCATCGTTGGTATCGCGCGCGTCAAGCGCCGCGAGTCGGCCCAGGATGTCGGCGCAGGAACTACGCACGCGGCCCAGCGTCGAACGGAAGGCGCTCACGGAGGACTCCATGCGCTTGAGGAGATTGACACGCATCAACACGGCAACCGCGTTCGTCCGATGCAGTTCGCTGCCGAAGTCGTTGCCGAAGCCCTCGCGGTAGTCGGCCTCGTAGGCTGGCCGAGCGTCCTCGCGCACATAGGGACAGAAGCTGATACTGGGCGAACGTCGGGTCACTGATCATGTCGTAGAGCGCCCCGATAGGGAGGTAGCTCGCCGCGTGAATCAATGGGAACCTGCTCGTTGCGTGGAGCGAGGCGGGTGGGGAACGTGCCCGTCTCAGCGCCATAGTACTTCGCCACGTGCTTGCGGCTACGCGCGATTGTCAGCGCATCGAGGAGCCTGAAATAGTCCGCGTTCACGTACTCGGCGAGCTCTGCGTCGTGTGTCGTCCATGTGCCTGCGAGCTCCACAGATTGAAGCGCTTTTTGTGCCAGCCGCATCACCGAGTTAATGGACGTGATGCCGTCGGTCTTCTCGAGGTAGTCATCGCGGCCCTCCGTGATGAGCTCGATCTGGTGACGCAGGTCGGCGAGACGATTGTTGATCGGGTCGCCGACAGCATGAGCACCTTCGTGCGTCCGTTGGCCCGGATGACCTCGTTCATCAGGCGCGTGTAGCGATTCGTGCTCGCCCCGGTCGCGCTCCTGTTGCGGAAGTTGTGGCTCTCGTCGATGACCACCAGATCGAGATGTCCCCCACTGCAGGTGTTCCAGGTCGGTGTCCCCGCTCTTGCCACGGCGGCGCGACAGGGTCCGTGTGGTTCAACACCTTGTAGGCGAATCGGTCCTTTGCCAGGGATTACGTTCATCGCTCGCCTGCGTCCAGAGCGTCCAGTTCTCACGCAGGCGCTTGGGGCTGGGACCAGGACGTTCTTGTTGAGCTGCTGGTAGTACTTGATGACGGCGAGGTGCTTCGAACGTCTTGCCCAGGCCGACGCTGTCGGCGATGATGCAGCCGTTGTACTTTTCCAACTTACGAATCGCCCCGATGACGGCGTCCTTCTGGAAATCGTACAGCTTGTCCCAGATCACCGACTCGAAAAAACCGGTGTCTTCACGCGGGTTGTGGTCCTGGTTCTCCTGAAGGAAACGCCGGAAGATGTGGTAGAGGGTCAGGAAATAGATGAATTCCGGGGCATTGTCTGTGTGAAGCGCCTCGACCTTCGAAGCGACCTGCTCGGTGACGTCACAGGTCAGGGGCGTCATCGGCCCACACGGACTCAAATTGCGCCATGAGGAATGCGACCAGCCCCTTGGCCTCATCCCCCGCACAATGGGTGATCATCGTCAGCGTGTCCGGTCGGCGCTCAACGCCCAGTCCCTCCAGGGTGAAGGTGGCGCCCTGTCCCGACAACAGATGGGGGCTCACGCCAGAGCCTTCGATGACGTAGGACGGCGGATGCTGGAACATGTGCTCGCGCCGCACGGAACGCAGGGTGACCTTCTCCCTGAGCCAGGATGCACACGCCCGCGCGAGAGCGCGCTGGTTCAACTTGTTACGCAACGACAGTTCCAAGTCCGAGTCAGCGAGCGCTCTTTCTCTCGCACTGCGCCCGTCGCGCGATATCGAACTCGGGAACATCGGCGAGCCGTTCCATGTCCGATATGAATGTCGGTTCGTTGAACAGTACGCGCACGGAATCGAGGGCGTTCAAGCTCCTCGCGGAGCTCTCCGAAGGCGAACAGGGCTGATGTGCGCGCTGATAATCGACAATTTCAGCATCGTCGTCGAGGGCGGCACGCAGGAGTCTCCCAGGCGTTTGCCCTCGGTGTTGTCGAGCACCTCTATGGGCATTGTTCCTCTCCTTCATGCCGTGACTCACATTGGGTTACCGGAACAGCATGAGGAACGGCACGAGCGACACCGGTACTGCTCGTACAGGACAACGGCACGGGTGACAACGGTGACCGTGGGGCTGCATACAGTGTCCCCGGGACCAAGGGGTTCCGGGGACACCGAAGACGGGCAGCTCAGATGTTGAAGCCGATCGCGCGCAGCTGCTCGCGGCCGTCCGGCGTGATGCGGTCGGGGCCCCACGGCGGCATCCACGCAGTTGATCTGCACCTCGTCGGTCACGCCCGACAGGGATCGTGTGGGCCTGACGCTCGATCACGTCGGTCAGCGGGCAGGCGGCCGACGTCAGCGTCATGTCGAGGCGCACCTGATTCTCGGGGCCGATCACGACGCCGTACACGAGGCCCAAGTCGACGATGTTGATGCCCAGCTCGGGATCGATGACGTCCTTGAGGGGCCTCCAACACGTTGTCGGCGGCCAGGCTCCCCCTGCTCGACGACGTCAGTTCCGTCGATCTGGCGAGTCGGGGCGGGTGCCTGCTCGGCCTCGTTCGAGGCGGGCGCGCTGAAGCGCTGCTCGACGGGCCCGGACTGAGCCATCGGGTTACTCATTGCGGTTCCTTTACTGCTCGGCGGGCTCGCCCGCATGGGAAATGTCGATACCGGACTTGGCCATCGCGTCGCGCAGGGCATACCAGCCCAGCAGCGCGCCCTGACGCGGTTGGCGAACTGGGACGTGGACTCCAGGGCGGCCGCGTCACCTAGCTCGTCAAGGATCTCGTCGTCGACGCCCAGGTTGCGCGAATGCATCATGACTTCCATGTCCCGGTAGAGGCGACCAATCTCCTCGGCGCTCTTGCCCTGGGTCAGATCCGTCATCATGGACAGGGGACGCGCGCGAGATCGAGCAGCCGTCGCCGTCCCACTGGACGGACGCGAGAGTCTGTCCGTCCAACGTCACCCCGAGGGTCACCTCGTCGCCGCAGGTCGGGTTCACCTGGTGGGAGGATGCGTCCATCCCCGTAGGATCGCCCTCCCCATGCTTTTCGCGCGCATGATCCAAGATGACCTGCTGATACAACTGCTCGAGACTTCCCATAGCTACCTTTCCAAACTGCTTCGAGGGCTGCGACCGATTCTACCGGCCGAAGAAGGCTCGTACCTTCGACAGGCCATCCACCAGACGCTCGATCTCTTCCGGCGTGGTCGTGGGCGCCACGGAGGCTCGCGCCGACGAACGCACCCGGAAGAAGGTGTGCAGCGGGATGGCGCAATGGTGTCCGACGCGCACGGCGACGTCCACCGAGTCCATGAACTGTCCGACGTCGTGGGGGTGCACGCCATCGACGGCGAAAGCCACGACGCCGATGCGGTCCACGTCCGTGTTGGGACCCAGCACCGTGATGCCCTCGATCGAGGATGCCCCTCGAGCATGAGGCGCGTGAGCGCGTGCTCGTGGGCCTCGACGCGGGTCATGTCGAGCGCCGTCATGTAGCGCAGCGCCTCGGACCACGCGGCGATCTGCGCGACGGGCTGGGAGCCGGCCTCGAAGCGTTCGGGCGGCGCCATGAGGTGGACTCCTCCATGGTCACCCACTCGATCATGGAACCGCCGGTGAGGACGGGGGCATCGCCTCAGGAGCGAGCGCCGACCCCACAGGGCGCCCGCGCCCGTCGGGCCAGAGCATCTTGTGGGAGGAGAACACCGCGAAGTCCACGTCGAGGGTGGACAGGTCGAGGGGCATGTGAGCGCTCGACTGGCATGTGTCCAGCAGAATGAGCGCTCCCACCGCGCGAGCCGCTGCCGTGATCGCGGCGACCGGCGAGACGGCACCGGTCACGTTGGAGACGTGCGTGAAGGCGACAAGCTTCGTGTTCGGGGGTGATGACCGAGAGGGTCTCGAGGTCGATGCGCCCGTCGGGGCTCAGGTCAAGCCAGGCGAGCTCGGCCCCCGTGCGCTGGCACAGCTGCTGCCACGGAACGATGTTCGCGTGGTGCTCGGCCCGCGTGCACACGATGCGGTCGCCGGGTCCCACGCGCATGGGCGCGGCCTGCGCACCGCCCAAGCCCTGGGACGCGTTGCCCATCGACAGGGCGACCAGGTTGATGGCCTCGGTGGCGTTTTTTTCGTCCACACGATCTCGTCCGGGCTCGCGCCCACGAACGAGGCCAGGGTGACCCTCGCGCTCTCGAAGGCGTCGGTCGCCTCGTCGCCCAGCAGGTGCGTGCCCCTGTGGACCGCACCGTTGGAGCGTCGGTAGAAGGTAGCCTCGGCGTCGATGACGGCCTCGGGCTTTTGCGAGGTCGCCGACGCGTCGAGGTACGCAATCAGGCGTGCCGCCGCGCCCGACGCGGCCCAGGATCGGGAAGACCGATCGGATCGCGTCGAGCTCGACGGCGGTGAAATCCGTGGGCACGGGTATCAGAGTCCCAGGTACTTGTCGTAGCCGTTTTCCTCGAGCTCGTCGGCCAGCTCGGGGCCGCCCTGGGCGGCGACGTGGCCGTCAACGAACACGTGGACGTGGCTCGGCTTGATGTAGCGCAGGATGCGGGTGTAGTGCGTGATGAGCATGACGCCGCAGCCGGTCTCGCCGTGGACGCGGTTGACGCCCTCGGAGACGATGCGCAGCGCGTCGACGTCGAGGCCGGAGTCGGTCTCGTCGAGGACGGCGAAGGAGGGCTTGAGGGCTCCATCTGGAGGATCTCGAGGCGCTTCTTCTCGCCGCCGGAGAAGCCGACGTTGACGTCACGCTCGGCGAAGTCGGGATCCATGCGCAGGTTTTCCATGGAGGTCTTCATGTCCTTGACCCACGAACGCAGGGGCGGGGAGCCTGACCGTCGATGGCGGTCTTGGCGGTGCGCAGGAAGTTCGACACGGACACGCCCGCGACCTCGACGGGGTACTGCATGGCCAGGAACAGGCCCGCCTTGGCGCGCTCGTCGACGCTCATCTCGGTGATGAGCTGATCGTCGAGCCAGGCCTCGCCCGAGGTGATCTCGTAGTCGGGGTGGCCGGCCAGCGCGTAGGCCATGGTGGACTTGCCGGAGCCGTTGGGGCCCATGATGGCGTGAATTTCGCCGGAGTTGATCGTGAGGTTGACGCCCTGAGGATCTCCTTGGGGCCCTCGGAGGTCTCGACGGAGACGTGCAGATCCTAATGCGTAGAGTCGACATGTGTATTCCTTACAGCTCGAGTTGTTACGGGACTTGGCCAGCTCGGCCTCGACGGTTGCCATGAGGTGATCGACCACCTCGGGGACGCCAATCTGATTGATGAGTTCGGCGAAGAAGCCGCGCACGACGAGGCGGCGGGCCTCGGCCTCGGGGACGCCGCGGCTCATCAGGTAGAAGAGCTGCTCGTCGTCGAAGCGACCGGTCGCGGAGGCGTGTCCGGCGCCCCTCGATCTCACCGTTTTCGATCTCGAGGTTGGGCACGGAGTCGGCCTTGGCGCCCCTCGGTGAGCACCAGGTTGCGGTTCAGCTCGTAGGTGTCCGTCCGTCGGCGGCCTCGCGGATCAGGCGGTCGCCGATCCACACCGAGTGCGCGTCCTTGCCCTGCAGGGCGCCCTTGTAGGTGACGCGCGAGAAGCACTTGGGCTGGGAGTGGTCCACGAAGACGCGGTGCTCGAGGTGCTGGCCGCCGTCCACGAAGTAGATGCCGAGCATCGTCAGCTCAGCGCCGGGGCCGCGGAAGTCGGTGTCCGCGCACAGGCGCACGAGGTCGCCGCCGAAGGTGACGACGATGTGCGTGAGCTTGGAGTCGCGGCCCAGGGGCGAGGCGCTGGTTCGAGGCGTGCAGGACGGTGTCGTCCCATTCCTGCAGCGACACGACGGTCAGGGTCGGCGCTGTCGCCGGTCTCGACCTCGACGGTCTGGTTGAGCGCGGCCTGGGCGGAGCCGGTGTGCGAGAGGATCACGGTGGCCTTGGAGAAGGCGGCCGCGCGGATGACGATGTGCTGGGCACGGGTGCCCTCGACATCTGCGACGTTGATGCGCACCGGGGCGTCAAGCTCTGCCTCGGCCGGGATCTCGATGACGGTGGCCTGCTCGAAGCCGTTCCAGGCCACGACCGCGGTGCGGTCGCCGGGAGCCAGGACAGTGCCCAGGCGCTTGTCATCGCGCGCGACGGTCTCGACGGAGACGGGGCGGGGAGCCCTCGACGGCCACGGCCGCGTCGCCCGCGTCGTAGTTGGCGGGCTCGAAGAGGCGCTCGATGCGACGCATCGGGGTGAAGCGCCAGTCTTCCTCACGTCCGTGGGGCACAGCGATGTCGTCCAGGTTGAACGAGGTCGGGCGGTCCGCGCGCGAAGGGTGCGCCTTCTCGGCGTGCGCCCCGTGCGAGTGGGCCTTGTTCATGGTGTCGACAATAGTGTTGGGGGTCGTCATCAGCCGACGGATCCTTCCATCTGCAGTTCAATGAGGCGGTTGAGCTCGAGGGCGTACTCCATGGGCAGCTCCCTGGCGATCGGCTCGACGAAGCCGCGCACGATCGTGGCCATGGCCTCGTTCTCGTCCAGGCCTCGGCTCATGAGGTAGAAGAGCTGATCGGCGCTCACCTTGGTCACGGTGGCCTCGTGGCCCATCTCGACGTCGTCCGTGCGCACGTCCACGTAGGGGTACGTGTCGGTCCGCGAGATCTTGTCCACGAGCAGGGCGTCGCACAGCACGTTCGACTTGGAGTGGCGGGCGCGCGCGTTGACCTGGACGAGGCCTCGGTAGGACGTGCGGCCGCCGCCGCGCGAGACGGACTTCGACACGATGGAGGACGAGGTGTGGGGCGCCATGTGCACCATCTTGGCGCCCGTGTCCTGCTGCTGGCCGGGGCCGGCAAAGCCGATGGACAGCGTCTCTCCGCGGGCGTGCTCGCCCATTAGGAAGCAGGCGGGGTACTTCATGGTGATTGCGGCACCCATGTTGCCGTCGACCCACTCCATGGTGCCACCCTCTTCGACGATGGCACGCTGGGTCACCAGGTTCAGGACGTTCGTCGACCAGTTCTGGATCGTCGTGTAGCGAACGCGAGCGTCCTTCTTCACGAAGATCTCGATGACGCCCGAGTGCAGCGAGTTCTCGTCGTAGATCGGCGCGGTGCAACCCTCGACGTAGTGCACGTAGGGAGCCCTCGTCGGCGATGATGAGCGTTCGCTCGAACTGGCCCATCGCGGAGGTGTTGATACGGAAGTATGCCTGCAGCGGGATCGTCACGTGCACGCCCTTGGGGACGTACACGAAGGAGCCACCCGACCACGCGGCCGTGTTCAGAGCCGAAAACTTGTTGTCGCCGGCGGGCACGCACTTGCCGAAGTACTCCTCGAAGATCTCGGGGTACTCGCGCAGGCCCGTGTCGGTGTCGGTGAAGATGACGCCCTGGCGCTCCAGGTCTTCCTGGATCTGCTGGTAGACGACTTCGGACTCGTACTGGGCGGCGACGCCGGAGACCAGGCGGGCCTTCTCCGCCTCGGGAATACCCAGACGGTCGTAGGTGTCGCGGATTTCCTCAGGGAGGTCCTCCCAGTCGTTGACCTGACGGTCCGTGGGACGCACATAGTACTTAAAGGCGTCGAAGTCCACGTGGGACAGGTCGGGACCCCAGGCCGGCATGGGCTTGCGTTCGAAAAGCTCCAGGGCCTTCAGGCGGCGTTCGCGCATCCACTGCGGTTCATCTTTGACGTCCGAGATAAAACGGACGATATCTTCGTTAATGCCGGTGGGGACGTCCTTCGAATAGTCGTCGGAATCGTGCCAACCGTATTCGTAACCGCCGATCGACTCGATGATCTCGTCATCGGTCATACGACGGTCGTCAGCGCCCGAGGCGGGTGCCTGCGTCATAGTTGTGTCAACTCTCGTTCTTAACCGTGTGCTACTTGCGTCGCACGTTCCTCGCGCCGGGGCGGATGATGGGCATGCCCACCGGTATGTGGGTGGTGCACACGTGTCCCCCGCCCGCGAGCGTGGAAAGTCTCTGGACGTGCACGTCGAGCAGCTTGCCAAAAGGCAATCGTCTCGGCGTCGCACAGTTGAGGAAAAATCCCCGGCAACGTTCTGGATCGGGCAGTGTCCCTGGCACAGCTGAACAGCCAGCGTGCCTCCCCGATGTCGCGGACGGTCGCGGCGTATCCGTCCTGCGTGAGCGCGTCGGCCAGCGCCTGGGCCCGGACCCTCGGATCCGTGCCCGCATCGCGCACGATGGGCGCGTAGCGACGCTCGATTTCGCGCGAGCGCGCGGCCGCGAAGGATTCGACGGCCTCTTCTCCGCCAACTTGTCCGAGGTACCCCAGGGCCTTGGTCGCAAGGTCGGAATACCCGTCGGCAAGGTGGACGTGCGCCCGCTCGGTAGCCACATAGTGCCGGGCGGGGCGTCCGCGTCCCCGCTTGGAGGGGGCGCTCGGCTCGTGTTCGGCGATCTCCTTGGAGTCGAGGAGGAGCGTGATGTGGCGACGCACGGCCGCCGTCGTCAGGCCCAGGACCTGGCAATCGCCGATGCCGTCACAGGGCCCTTTTTCGACAATGAGATCGAGCACCTGCTGACGGGTTGTGGCGTCTACTTCTTCAGCCACCTGTCCTCCCGCTCCGACACGCATCTCGCGCGCCCCAATCCGTGCTTTTCTCTGGAAAGAAGTCTACGCTAATTTGGATAAAGAGGCGTTGCGAAAAGCGTGTCGAGTGTTACACCCACACGTCGAGGGACTTACGACCCTATTACCGGGCAATCACCGAAGCCAGGGAGCACCCGGCTCCCTCAGCCCCCGCCCAGCCACGGCCTCGTGCCGCGTGTGCCGAGAGGATGCCGATGACCGTCGACGGGTTGTGCAGGCGCCCGGCCAGCACCCAGTCGAGCGCCGTGGACAGCGCCACCCACGCGTATTCCATCGTCGCTTCCTCATCCTCACGCTCAAACGTCGTGCCGGTCTCTTCGAGGTCACGGGCCAGGAAAACGCGCAGGGGCTCCGTCGAGCCACCGGGCGACGTAAAGAAGTCCACGAGCACATCCCAGCGTCGGGCCGCCAGATCCGCCTCCTCGGCAAGCTCACGCTCGGCGGCGACAAGGGGATCCTCCCCCGGAATGTCCAGCAGACCCGCGGGAATCTCCCACAGCGACGCATTCACGGGGTGACGGTACTGGCGCTCGAGCAGGATCTCCTCGGCTCCCTCCTCGCCGCGCATGACGACGACGGCGACGGCGCCGGGGTGGCGCGTGTACTGGCGCACGACCGGTTCCTCGCCCTCGACGACCACCACACGGTCCTCCACCATGTCGACGATCCGCCCGCTCCACACGACTTCGCTCGCCGCAACCGTGTGTGGGCTTCGCTGATCAGCGATCGCGCGGACCTGCTCGCTCGACAGAAAATGCATGTCGTCTCTCATTCCTTCTCATCTGGGCGCGATGAGTAACGTCCCACGTGACGCTTCAACGCGGCTGCGATCAGCCCCGCGAACAGCGGGTGCGGGCGCGTCGGTCGCTCTTGAACTCCGGGTGCGCCTGTGTTGCAACATAATAGGGGTGCAGCGTCGAATCAAGCTCGACGAACTCGACGAGCGAGCCGTCCGGAGAGGTTCCCGACACCTTCAGGCCCGCCTGTTCGAGGCGGTCACGGTAAGCGTTGTTGACCTCGTAACGGTGGCGATGCCGCTCACTGACCTCCGTCGCGCCATAGGCCGTGGCAACAATCGAATTCGGGACGAGAACCGCAGGGGTATGCGCCGAGTCGCATCGTTCCACCCATATCGCCGCCGCCATCGACGAACTCGTGTTGGTCTGCCATCGTGTGAATGACGGGCTCGGTCGTGTCCGGATCCATTTCCGTCGACGACGCCCCGGTGATGCCAGCGAGATGACGGGCGGCCTCAATCACCATGCACTGCAGGCCCAGGCACAGCCCCAGCGTCGGAACACGATGCTCGCGCGCCCAGCGCAGCGCGCCGAGCTTTCCCTCAATGCCACGGATGCCGAAGCCTCCGGGGACGACGATCGCGTCGACGCCGGCGAGCTCGCGGGCAGCGCCCTTCGGGCGTCTCGCACGTGTCCGACGCGACCCAGCGGATGTCAACACGGGCGTTGTGCGCGAAGCCTCCGTGCTTGATCGCCTCAGACACCGACAGATACGCGTCGTGCGGGTCGATGTACTTGCCGACCAGGGCAACCTCAACGCGGCGCTTGGGAGAATGCACGCGCTCCAGGAGTTCCTTCCACTCCTTCCAGTCGACGTCGCGGAAGGACAACCCGAGACGCTGGACGAGGTAGGCGTCGAGGCCCTCTCGATGCAGCGTCAGCGGCACGTTGTAGATGGAGGCAACATCGGCGCACTCGATGACCGCGTCGGGATCGACATCGCACATGAGAGCGACCTTCGACTTAATGCCCTCGGGAAGCGCGCGGTCGGTGCGCGGGACCAGCGCGTCCGGCGCGATGCCAATCGATCGCAGTGCGCTGACGGAGTGCTGCGTCGGCTTTGTCTTCAACTCTCCCGCTGCGGGCAGGAAAGGAATGAGCGACACGTGCACGAAGGCGACGTTCGAGCGGCCGAGGTCGTGACGCACCTGGCGGGCCGCCTCCAGAACGGCTGTGATTCGATATCGCCGACAGTGCCGCCGATTTCCGTGATGATGACGTCCGGGCGGTCGCCATTCTCATCGGGCTGGGCCTGGCGACGCATGACGTTCTTAATCTCGTCGGTGATATGAGGATGACCTGAACCGTATCGCCCAGGTATTCGCCGCGACGCTCCTTGGCGATCACCGTGGGTACACCTGGCCGGTCGTCGCGTTAGCGGCGCCCGATAGGTTCACGTCGAGGAAGCGCTCGTAATGGCCGATATCCAGATCGGTCTCCGCGCCGTCCTCCGTCACGAACACCTCGCCATGTTGGAAGGGGTTCATCGTGCCGGGATCGACGTTGATGTAGGGATCGAGCTTCTGCATGACCACATGCAGTCCCCGCGAGCGAAGAAGCCTACCCAAGCTGGAGGCGGTCAGGCCCTTGCCCAAGGAGGAGACGACACCGCCCGTCACAAAAATATGCTTGGTCATGGAATGTTCCGCGCGCACCGCGCGCATTGAAGTACTCACCATGGAACTTCAGCTTAACACTCCACCGATGACTCGGCCCCCGCTATCTGTGCAGATCAGCGGGGGCCGACAACGAGATCGCGTCATCGCGCGCATTACTTGATGCTCGGGATGACGGACTGTGCTCCGTTACCCACTCCATAGGCGCGGGCGCCGTTCGAGGCAGTGGATAGGGCGAGCGCGGTGTCGACGGAGGCGAGGGTCGTGCCCACCGAGTCGACGGTCGTCACCGCAGTTCCCGACGTGCGAATCTGGGAGATCATGGCGTCGCGCGATGACGCGTCGCCGACGACCACGCCGGAAGTGGAACCCACCGCCAGGCCGAGACCGATCCATGCATCGGAGCTCGCCGCGACCGCCGCCTGCGTGGACGTCGCGGCCTGCGCGCGCGCCCCAACGGCGACGAGCGTCGTGGCCTTACCGGCGGGATCCTCGTCGATCGTCATGAGCGGCGTGGACTTGTCGGTGAGGATCTGGCGCAGCAGGTCGGTCTCCGCGCCCGTCGAGGTCAGGGACCTGGAGGATCGAGTAGCCCACGACGCCGTCGGCGCTCGCCGTCTTCGCAGCGCCCGACTCGAGGTGGGAGGCCAGCGTCGTGGCCAGCGTCGTGCGGTACTGGCTCATCGAGGTCGACTGCCAGTTGTCCGTCAGCGTGACGCGTCCCACGACGGAGGCTCCCGCGTCGGTCAGGGTCGAACGTATGGCGGACACGTCGTCGTCGGAGGCACCCGGCAGGACCACGAGCCACCGAGGTTCCGGTCAGCGATCCGGCGAGCGTCGAGGAGGCCAGTGCCTTCAGGCCCGCCGCCTCGGCCTCGGCCTGCGCGCTCAGAACCGGGTCGGAGGCGGCCTGCGACGACGAGGGGTTCATGCCGGCGTTAATGCTGCGCTGGAGCGGGCCGGCGCCGAGGACGACGCCGACGGCCAACGCGATGAAGATCCCGATGATCGAGACGACGTGGTAACGGAAGTTAATCATTGGGCTCCTCCAGCAAGGTGCATGAGCGACGAGAAGAAGGACGTGAGCGGATACAGGAGGTCGTTACCCCAGGGGTGGACCACAAAGCAACGCCCATGAGTGCGAGGCGACGAGCGCAAGCAGGACGAGCGTCCAGCCGCGCGGGCGAGGACGGAAGGTGGCTGCGACGGCTTCCGCGCCGATGAGCGCGACCCGCACGCGAGGCGCGAGAAGAAGGCTGGGGCGACCAGGGCGCGCCCAGCGTCAACGAGTTCGGCTTCACCGTAGGACACGCCGGCCGTAATGACGGCGGAGGCATCAGGGTGGGCCGCAACGACCATCGCGGCGTCGAGCGAGGCCGGCCATCGGGACCGAGCTGTAGACGACTCCCATACGGTCGAGGCGATCGGCGCCAGGGGCCAGTCCGTCGCCGCCGACACGCACAATGAAGGAACGGGCCTTGCGAATCGCCTTCTCGCTCATCAGGTCGGCGTCTCCGACCACGGCGTCAAAGGGCAGGTGCGCCTTCAGGGCGACGTCCGCTCCCCCGTCGACGGCGAGCACGAAGGGGCTGCCTCCGAGCGCCAACGGGCGAGGGCACGCAGCTGGGGGGCCGCGTCCGGGGCTCCGGTAACGAGCAGGATCGGGCGTCCGCGCAGGCCCGGAGAGCTCAGGGACGTCCTGGCCTCGCAAGACGGTGGCTCCGTCTTTGGCCAGGTGAGTCTTCGATCGCACCCTCGAAGCCGGCGAACAGTGGCGCGGAATCAGCGACCTCAATGTCGAGGTCCTCGCTTTCCACGGGCGTGCCCGTCGCGATAACGGTGCCCTCGAGCAGCACTTTGCCGCCGGTCACCGTCACTTCCTGTCCCTCGCGCAGGGACATGATGTCCTGGCCGAGGTCGTCCACGAGCGGAATCTGCGCGTCGACGATGAGCCTGGGACCCATCGCGGCCACTCGGCCCGTCAGGGAGGGCTGGGCGTTCAGGATGGCGGCGGGTTGGCTCGCCACGAGCGCAGCGGCGCTCTCCTTGTCCAGGTCCGCGACGTTAATGACGGCGATATCGCCGCGCTCCAGGCGCGTCGCCAGGTGCTGGGGCGGTCGTCGATTCGGACCCGCCCCGTCCGGGCGTGTGCTGTTGTTGAACGTGTGTCACTCATCCCTGCGATTGTGACACGGCGGAGGCCAAGACCTGCGAAGCGTGGCGGCGCGCCGCCTGCGAGTGCGGATCGCCACCCATCATTCGGGTGAGTTCCGCCTCGCGCTGCGCCCCCGTCACCTCTCTGACGTTCGTCGTGCCGTCGTGCTTCTCGATGACGAGGTGTTGGTCCCCGAAGGCGGCGACCTGCGCCAGGTGGGTGACGACGATGACCTGCCGGCTGGCAGCGAGCCTCTTGAGCCTGGCGCCCACCTCGGTCGCGGTCTGCCCGCCGATGCCGGCGTCGATCTCGTCGAAAATAAAGGTGGACGAGGCCTCGGTGCGTCCCAGCATGAGTTCGAGGGCGAGCATGACGCGGGACAACTCGCCGCCGGAGGCTCCCTGACCGAGGGGGCGCGCGGGGGCGTGCGGATGAGGCTGGAGCCGGAACACGACCGTTTCGCATCCGTGAGGCTTGGCTTCGTTGCCTCCAGGTCGATGTGAAGAGTCGCGTCGGGCATCGACAGGGCGTGCAGCTCGTCGTTGACTCCGGCCGCGAGCTTGCGGGCCAGGCGGGCACGGGCCTTCGTCAGGCGCGCGCCGACGTCCAGAACGCGGCTCTGCGCCTGCGCGAGCTCGCGCTCGACCACCGCTGGATCCGAGGCCGGGGCCGACAGCTCCTCCACGCGCCCGCGCGCCTGGTGGGCCCACGCCAGCAGGGACTCAATGTCGCCGGCGCGCCCGCGCAGCCTCGTCCTGATGGCCGCGCGACGGGCGTGGATCTGGGCCAGACGCTCGGGATCGGCATCGAGGCGTAGAGGTAGGCAGACACGTCGTCGGCCAGCGCGTCCAGCTCGAGGGGCCTGGCTGCGAGCGCGAGCGGCAAACTCCGCCACGGCCTCGTCGAAACGAGAAGCGTCGTCCAGCTGCGCGTAGGCGCCGCGCGCGGACTCGACAGCCCCCGCGTAGTCGCCACGATCGTCGCCCGTGAGGTAACCGAGAGAGCCCCCCATGAGCGCACGCAGATCCTCAACGTTCGTCAAGCGAGACGCCTCGCGGATCAGCTCTTCTTCCTCGCCGGGCTGCGGGTTCAACGCGTCGATCTGGGCGAGGGCGCCGCGCAGGTCCTCGAGTTCCCTCCGCGCGCTCGTTCGCATCCCCACGCAGCGAGTCGAGTCGGTGCTTCGTGTCCACCGCCTCGCGAAAGGCCTCGCGATACTCCTCCAGCAGCGCGGCGTGAGCGGCCCCGCCGAACTGGTCGAGCGCGCGGCGCTGGGCCGCTTCACCGGTCAGGCGAATCTGATCCGACTGCCCGTGGATCGTGACCATCGACCCGACGATCTCCGGACAGCGCGGAGGCGGGAACGGGCCGCGACCCCAGGTGCGCGCGCGATCTGCCGGCAGCGCGGACGGAGCGGCCGACGATGAGTTCGCCCCCTCGACGACGCCACCGGCCTCCTCGACGCGAGAAGCGACGTCATCGCCGACAGAAAAGATGCCGTCCACGGAGAGCCGATCGGCGCCGCTTCGCACGAGCGCCGCGTCGGCCCTGGCCCCTCAGCAGAAGCTGCAGGCTCGACAGGACCATCGTCTTACCCGCTCCTGTCTCGCCCGTCACAACGATCAGGCCGCCGCCAAAATCGACGTGCGCCGACGCGATGACGCCCAGGTTGGCAATATCGAGAGACTCAATCACCGGGAGCCATCCCTCCACCCGCGCACGGGAAGATTGAATTTACGCACGAGACGCGCCGAGAAGGGAGTGTCGTCCACGCGCACGAGCTGGACGGGCGCAGACCCGACGCAGGCGCGAACGACGCTGCCCGCCGGAACGGTCATGCGCCGCAGACGATCACACCATCTCGGGGGCCGTCCACATGTCGTCCAGGACGACGATCTCCACGCATGCGGAGGGGCCGACCACGAGCGGGCGCGTGAACAGGCCGTGCGCGGCCAGCGGAGCCACGACGATCGCCTCCGTGTCCAGGCCACACGACGGGACCGCCAGCCGAGAACGAATACGCCGTCGAGCCGGTGGGCGTCGACAGGATCATCCCGTCCGCGCCGTGGTGGACACTTCCCTGCCCATCGACAACGAGCAAAGTGAACAGGATGTGCGACATCCGTGTGCATGATGACGGCCTCGTTGAGCGCCCAGTCGGACGCCCTCGAACCGTCGGGGCGCTCCATGGTGACGTCCAGCGTCATACGCCGCTCGACCGTGAAGTCACCCTGCGCGATTTTGCGGGCGACGTCGCCCGTACCGGTCGCACCGAGCTCCGTCAAGAATCCCATATGTCCGGCGTTGATACCGAGCAGCGGCACGTCCAGGGCTCGCGCGCTCGAGGCGGCAACCAGGAACGTGCCGTCGCCGCCGATCGAGACCACCATGTCGACGTCGCCGACGGACGCGTCCTCGACGACCTCGATGCCGCGCTCAGACAGGGGCCTGCGACAGCGTCACCGCGGAAGTCACCGCGTTGGGTCGATGACGGTGACGCACCATCAGAACACGCGTCATGCCGCTCCTCCTGCCGGTCCTTGCGCGACGGCTGCGCGAATGTAGTCGGTCAGCTCACGCGGGTCGATCGGCTCCGGGTAGTCGCGGCGCATGTAGAGAAATACTCGACGTTGCCGGAGGGACCGGGCAGCGGGGAGGCCGCGATGGCGGCAATGTCCAGCCCCAGGCCGATGGCGCAGCGCGCCACGTTCTCGACAGTCTCGACGTGGTGCTCGGGATTGCGAACCACTCCCCCGTGCCCGAGGCGCTCCTTACCGATCTCAAACTGCGGCTTGACCGCGAGCAGGAAGTCGGCGTCGGGAGCGGCCGCTGCGACCAGCGCGGGCAGCACGAGTCAGTGAAATAAAGGGACATGTCGCCCACGACGAGGCCGGGGGCGGGCGCCACGGATGCGGGATCCAGCGTTCGCACGTTGGTCCGATCGTGCACCTCCACGCGCGGGTCGGACTGAAGCTTCCAGGCGAGCTGGCCGTAACCCCACGTCGACGGCGACGACGGAGGCCGCTCCCCTGCGCAGCAGAACGTCCGTGAAGCCTCCCGTCGAGGCCCCCGCGTCGAGGGCGCGACGCCCCCGAATACGCGGGGCCTTCTCCCCCAGGGCATCGAGGGCCCCGGCGAGCTTATGCGCTCCGCGAGAGACGTATTCGGGGTCGTCAGAGGCGGCCACGACGATAGCCTGCGCGGGATCCATCTGGCGCGCGGGCTTGAGGACAATCTGGCCGTCGAGTTTGACGCGTCCCTCCTCAATCATGGACGCCGCTGCCGAGCGCGACTTCGCCGAGGCCTCGTCGCACCAGCTCGGAGTCGATCCTTCTCAGCTTCACGTGTGTGCCCTCCCGTCCTCTCGCGATCCGACGCCCACACCCGGAACTGGCGTTGCCGGGGGCACGTCGGCCGACAGGGCCCGCCGCAGGTCGGCTTCGATCGCCGTGAGCGTCGAGATTTGCATCTGCGCGCCAAGCTCATCGAAGCCGACCAGGCGGGCCGCCGTCTGTTCACTCAGGGTCATCAGGCCTCGTCATCCATGTCGGCCGTCGACTCCAGGAGCGCCTCGAGTTCCTCCTCACCGGGCAGGGAAGGCGGGGGTGTCCTCGCCGGGCTCGGGCAGCGCGTCGGCGTCGGCTCCCTCGACGAACTCGTCATCCGCGTCGGCAACCGGTTCCGGGGCGGTCACGATGCCGGACGGGTCATCGTTGTCAACGACCGTCATGTCGGGGCACGTCACCGGGTTGCCGGAGCCGTCGGCCCATTCCCACGCCGCCGCTGCGAGCGCGCGGTAGGAGTCGATGGAGATCGTGACCGCGTCGGTGAGCTCGACGTCGTCAGGGTCAGCACGCCCGCGCGCGTCACCTTGGCCACCTGGGACAGGCCGCAGGTCCACGTGCCATCGCGGTGGTGCTTGGGCGCCGGGTGCGACTCGAGCAGACCACGCATGTCGATCGCGAGGTAAGCGGGACGCTGGCCGCGCGGAGCGCTGCAGGACCTCGCGGGCCTGGTGAACGCCGGTCAGGACGTGCATGGCGGGCACGCCGGCGGCGACGGCACCCATGATGTCGGTCTCGAGGCGATCGCCCACTGCCACGGGGTTCGTGGCACCGACGAAACTCGCTCGCGCGGCGGTAGATTCCGGGCTCGGGCTTGCCTCCCGCGGTGGGACGCTTTGCGGGTGGCGTGCTGGATCGCGCACGAGCGAGCCGTTGCCCAGAGCCTGTCCGCGCTCGACGGGCAGCGTCGCGTCGAGGTTGGAGGCGTAGAAGGCTGCACCGCGTTCGATGGCGAACGCGCCCTCGGACAGGAGGGTCCAGTTGACCTCCTTATCGAGGCCCTGGACGACGGCAGCGGGCTCATCGTCGGCGCTGTCGACCAGCTCGAAACCTCGCTCCTCGAGGGCGAGGCGCAGGCCAGGCCACCGAGCACGAAGACCTTGGCGCCCTCTTCGAGCTCCTCCGCCATGATCGCGGCAATGTCCATCGCCGAGGTCATGACCATGTCCGGGGTCGCCTCGAAGTCCATGCCGTTGAGCTTGTCTGCAACCTGCTGCGGCGTGCGCATCGCGTTGTTCGTCACGAACGCGGAGGCCATGCCCATCGTGCGTGCCTCAATGACGGAGGAGGGCCGCATGTTCGATGCGCTCGTCGCCGGACCAGGCGGTGCCATCCAGGTCGAGCAGCGCGCAGTCGAACTCCTCGGCCAACGCGGTCTCCGAGCCGCGCAACGGCGAGCGCTTGTTGTCGACGTCGGCATCCTGATACAGGGCCACATCAATGATGTCGGCGTCCTCGACCTCGGCGGGCATCGCTGCGATGGCTTCCTCAGCTTCCTCGGTACGACCGAGCTCGGTCAGGCGCTCAGCCTTGACCGCCATGAGGCGGCGGCGCAGCTCGTCGTCAGCGGACGCGGGCAGCGCCGCCAGCGCATCATCGACGATCACGAGGCCGACGTCGGACTGACCGAGATCGGCGCGGGCGCCGAAGAAACGAGAACGAGCTCGACCTGCTCAGCGAGATCCAGGGACGAGGTCGGTGGCGTCGATGATCTCACGGCCTTCTCGGGGTGGCCGAGCCCGCGCTCAGCATCCGCTTCCACGGCGCGCAGCGACTCGTCACCGCGCATGCGGCGAACAGCGCGAACCTCGCGCAGGGCTTCCCGTAGCGGCCCGACGCGTAGGCGGTCAGGGCGGCTGCCTCGCGGACCACGTCGACGCGTCCGGCGCGACTCACCGCGGCCTGCGCGTGCTGGTAGGCGGCCTCGGGGTCGAGGTCGATGAGCTGGCCGGCCATGACGAGGTGGCGTGCGACGATGTCGCGGTTGGGGCCCGACAGGGTCGTCAGGGCGCGCGCGGCGTCAGCGTCGAGCTCCTGGGCGCTCACGCCGGCAGGGAATGGTCGGCTCATTGCCGTGAGGGGACACGTATTCCTCAGTCGAGGGTAGTTCTGGTAGTTCGCGTCCTTGCGGCGGTCGTTGCCGCGAGGACCGCGACCATCGCGACGATCATCACGGAAGCCGCCACGTCGGTCGTCACGACGTTGATAGCCACCACGTCGATCATCGCGACGCTGGTAACCCCCACGCTCACCGCGGTCGTCGAAGCCACCCTGCGGTCATCGCGTCGCTGATAGCCACCACGATCAGCGTCGCGGCGGTCATAACCCCGCGACGATCATCGCGACCGCCAAACTCGACGATCGTTATCGCGACGCTGGAAACCGCGGTCCCCCTCACGACGCTGATAGCCACCACGTCGATCATCACGACGCTGGTAACCCCCACGCTCACCACGAGCATCATCGCGGCCGCCGAAGTCACGACGTTCCCCATCACGACGCTGGTGGTCGCGGTCTGCGCCGCGGTCATAACCCCCGCGACGATCATCGCGACCGCCAAACTCGACGATCGTTATCGCGACGCTGGAAACCGCGGTCCCCTCACGACGCTGATAGCCACCACGTCGATCATCACGACGCTGGTAACCCCCACGCTCACCACGAGCATCATCGCGGCCGCCGAAGTCACGACGTTCCCCATCACGACGCTGGTAGTCGCGGTCTGCGCCGCGGTCATAACCCCGCGACGATCATCGCGACGCTGGTAACCCCACGCTCACCGCGCTCACGCCACTGAGGCTGACGCTTCGAGTAGTCACCACGGCCGAATCCGCCGCGTCCTTGAGTCTCTTCTGCCATGGTGCTAAACCTCTATTCCTGCGCTCGCTCGCGCTCTTGTCTGTGGTGCGCACGAAGCGCGTTCAACTACCCAATGTTAGACGACGTTTGGCCTGGTGGGTGTGGTGGGGGTGTGAAAGGAGAGGGACGGCACGCCGTGTGGCGTTCCGTCCCTCTCTGTGTGAGCGTGTTGTGGCGGTGTCCTACTCTCCC
>BNJV01001625.1_pt1 | contig 38491 bp, 43 predicted proteins | sample 8540591 | NCBI WGS metagenome assembly BNJV01 (sample SAMD00202457, study PRJDB9452) | human saliva metagenome | host: Homo sapiens
ATGTTACGTATTGCTATGCTGAGCAAAGCCATAATGATACCATCCTTATCAGTGGTCCATACGGTTCCATCCTTCTTCAAGAAAGAGGCCCCTGCACTTTCTTCTACCACCAATGCCAATGACTCCATCAAATAAAAGCTGTGAGAAAATATTTAAAGCCCTACAGGCACTTCAAAACACAGGAGTTTCAACATCAGCAGCCCATTTATCAATCATCGTAGTGCATACAACAGTCTTACCAACACCCTTTATTTTTTTCCATCCCCGCGTCGTAAATAAATAGCGTAGCTGCTAATGTCAGAAAATGATATTAGCCGATACTAAGCCCACTAGATACAACAATGCCATAGCGATCATAGTCGGATCATTCCCAACAGCTAAATCAAAATCGCCAATTCTATTAATAACCGACTCCATTACATATGGAGAAGAGCAATCCATTCGCACCTTACCATCATGGTCATAGGTCATAAAACTAAAGGTCGGATCATAATCATCATGAATGATAGTTAAATCAAGACCATATCGTTCCTTGATAGCATTCCAATAGCTGGCACCGCTACCACCCTAATGTGTCCACTAATAGCTCTTGGACCGGCCGCTTTAATGGCCTCCATATTAATCACATCGCCTCAATTCTTCCACATATAAGACCTTTATAGTCATACGGCACTTGAGCAGTAGGTTCAATATTATCTACGCTAATGCGCTTGAAGTCCTCACTTTCACAATAGGCAGTCAAATACTCGTTCGCACGCATCTCAATCCATTTTGTCACCACCGTATCAGCAGGACCACCGATAATCGTATTATATTTTGATGCCCCCATTATCAGGCGGGTTGTGAGATGGTGTAATAATGATACCGTCCGCCTTATCGTCATGTTCTATCATTGTATCGAATAATAGCGCGTGATACAGAAGGTGTTGGGACGAAAATCCATATCACAATCTACCATAGCTGTAACGCCATTACCAGCTAATACCTCAAGCACGGTTACAAGTGCGGGCTGAGATAATGCATGCGTATCTTGTCCTACGAAACATCGGACCAGTAGCACCAAATTGCTTTACGACCATCACAAATGGCTTGTGTAATAGCCGCCACATGAAGGTCCGTAAATGTACCATCTACGGAGGTACCACGATGGCCCAGATGTACCGAAAGGAAACCAACTGTGTAGGGATTTGTCATATCTGGAACATTATCAAAAGTACGCATCTACAATCGTTTGAACATCTATAATATCTTGTTCTTGAACAGGTTTTCCTGCTAATGCATGAGCCATACTAGCCTCCTTATTCTAATCTTTTGTGCTTCTACATAATGAGCATTATCCTCACATTCTTTGACAAGATTTTTCTATCGACGTCGGCACATCAGGTGTAGTAATCCCTTTGCCGATAACCTCTTGTGCATCTGTGATGAGAATGAAAGCCTCATTATCCACCTCTTCGATAACTTCTTTTCAATTTATTGACTTGTAGTAAATTAACCGCTACCATTACAATCTGTTTCGGCGTTCTTGTATACGCACCGATACCATTGATAATCGTCGCACCACGGCCGACCTTACTAATGACCGCATCACAGACCTCATAGGTTCTGATAGGTAATGATGAAAGCTACCTTTTCGTTGATTAAAAGCCAATGACGACCTTATTAGTAATAATCGTATACACATACAGCGATACGAGTGTAACCGCTACAGCCTCTAAAAGCCAACCACCAAATACAGCAGCTGCTAAAGATAGTAGCATTGATGAGCACTATTAATGGATCCCCATTTGAAGTCCATAGTATTTTCGGACAATCAATGCTATCGGATCAAGTCCACCCCGTATTACCGCCAACACGATATACCATACCGAGGCCTATCCCCGTTGTAACACCAGCCATCATAGAACTCAGTAAATGGATCGAGATATGACCATATTGTATTGCAAGAAATCAAAGGCATCTACCATCCAGGACAACATGACGGTACCATACAATGTATTGATCATCACGCTTCTTACCTAGCCAATGCCAAGCGGCCCAGAAAATATCGGTATGTTTCAAAAATCACATTCCATGTACCAACGGATAAAGTCCGGTAATGATAATAGAGTATAAGACCAACACCACTAATTCCTAGTACTCACCAATTTGTGCGGGTAGCACAAAACGCATCAAGGCCAGCACCAAAAGATAGCACAGCCAATGGCAACCATTACACATTGGTATAGAGTCATCTTTATATTTAGACCACATATAGGCCTCCCTAAATTGCTATTTCACTATAAATATTTCTATAATTAATTAATTGAGATATACAGCAAATAAACGCAGTATATTTACATACATATACAATTTCATCATAAACTACTTAATGTTTATTTTTCAATCATTTTTCATCATCATGTACGACATGGTATAGAAATTTGTACAAATCATATGTAAACACATCGAGGATTTTATGTCAAAAAGTATCGAACAATTGGGTCTTTAGCAAAATCAATATCGGCCTTGCTATTACAGGCAAACGCGATGATGGATATCACAATATCGACAGTATATTCCAGTCCATCCGACTCGCGGACTCCATCTACTTTTGCCAAAACATCACTCCGTCGTATTCTCCGGTGTAGCACCAGAGTTACCACAATACATTCAAGATCTCATTCCCCTATGACGAACGCAATTTAGCATTAAAAGGCATTGCGCGAAGCTACAAAAGCTATACAGGATGTAAGGCTGGTGCCGCTATCCATTTGCTGAAAACGCGTACCCTGCGGCGGCAGGTCTTGGCGGTGGCAGTGCCGATGCAGCAGCTATGTTATTAGGGCTCAACAAATTTTGGGATTTGCGACTCACCACGATGAGCTGATGACATTAGGTGCTAAAATTAGGTTCAGATGTACCATTCTCTATTAAAAAGGTGGTACTGCTCGCGGCACAGGGCGCGGAGAAAAAAACTGTCTATCATCCATCACCCAGAACCTCATTGGCTATTACTTGGTAAAACCTGAAAGTATCTGTATCTACTGCAGTAGCCTATGGTCATTACACGGGACAATCCAAAACGCATCGTCTGACACAATTTACTAAACTGTATTATCACCACTTTAGAAAAATAATGATTTATATGCTGCTTTTCACAAGTAGCGCTAATACATTTGAAGAATGTTATTCCCTGATCACGAAGAACTGATTTCATGTAAAAGAGTTCTTTCACGAGTCGTGGGTATCCAACCATCATGACCGGCAGTGGCCCCAACTATGGTTGTTTTATTAGATAAGCAGCTCAAGCATTGTCCTTACAAGAAGAAATTAAAAACGCTGGTCATAACTGGCTTTCACTCATCACCAAAAACATGCACACAGGAGGAGGTATTCAATGACAAAACGATTACAACCTATACGTCTTAGATGCCTATAAAGCCATTGAGCGAAGTGGTGAGCGAAACACTACGCTCAGCCATTCAGGACGGCACCCTCAAACCCGGGTGAGCGCTTTGATGGAAATTCCCTCTCGCCGAAGAACTCGGTGTGAGTCAGTACACCCTATCCGCGAAGCTATTCGCAAACTCGAGTTGAGGGATTTGTCGTAATGGTTCCACGTCGCGGTACCTATGTGGCAAATATTTCATTAAAAGGATATTACCCAAGTATTTCGAAATTCGTTCCGCCCTTGAAGAATTAGCCGCTGGCCTTGCAGCAGAGCGCATTACAAGCGATGAAATTGAAACGCTAGAGCGCATGCTCGTGGAAATCGGCGATTACATGGAAAAACAAAGATATGGATAGTGTAGTAGCCGCAGACGTGGCATTTCATGAGGTGCTCTACAAAGGCTTCCCGTAACGAACGTCTTAGCAGATATCGTCCACAACTTTGCGTGAACAAACCTATCGATTCCGCAGTTTTTTTCCATGAACCAACCAGGACGCTTTACGCAAAAACGTGGGAAGAGCATCGTCACTTGGTCGAAGCCATCGCATCCCATAACGCAGTGCAGGCTCGTAAACTCGCACAAATTCACATGGAACATTCTGAACAAACCCTATTACAAGGCATGGAGAATGCTAGTCCTTTCAGTACAGAGGATATATAACTACTAGAAATACTACTAGATGACTACATACTAAACCGCATGCATAGATGATAAATTGTATCTATATATGCGTGTTTTATTATATTCTATAGAAGAATGTTTCCCTCATTTTCTGATACAATAGATACACATTTTATGAGTGTTATTTAGAGAAAGGTGAGTTTTATGGAAACTCTACTCAATGATGCAGTCTCCACGGTCAATACCTACCTGTGGAACTACTTAATCATCTTTCATTCTCATCGGTGCTGGTCTCTTCTTTACGATGACCACTGGTGCCGTCCAAATCCGTATGTTTAAAGAAATGGTTCGCCTTGTCGCTTCTGGCGCTGGTTCTAAAAACAGAAAAAGAACCACGTATCCTCCTTCCAAGCATTCTGCGTTAGTACCGCATCCCGCGTAGGTGTTGGTAATATCGCTGGTATCGCTATCGCCGTTGTACTCGGTGGTCCCTGGCGCCATGTTCTGGATGTGGGTTATCGCCCTTCATCGGTTCTGCTACTGGCTTTTATTGAAAGTACACTAGCTCAAATTTACAAGGAACCAGTTGCCAAAAGGCGGTTTCTATGGTGGTCCCTGCGTACTATATCCGCTACGGTCTTAACAACAAATTCGCTAGCTGTTTTATTTGCTATTTTTGATCAGCATTACCTATGGCTGGATTTACAACTCTGTACAAGCTAACACATTGGCTGCATCCCTTCAAATCTTTCAACTTTTGATGTAGCCTATACCGGTGCCGTTGTAGCCGCTACTTGTTGGTCTTATCATCTTTGGTGGTATCAGTCGCGTTGCTAAAGCATCTGAAATCATCGTTCCAATCATGGCTGTTCTTTTACATTGCAACTGCCTTATTCGTAGTCATCTCCAATATCGAGCCACTTCCCCATGTAATCTATACAATCGTTACATCTGCATTTGAACCATCTGCAGCCGGTGGCGGTCTCTTAGGTGCTACCATAATGAACGGTATCAAACGTGGTCTATTCTCCAACGAAGCCGGTGAAGGTTCTGTACCAAATGCAGCTGCAACAGCCGCTGTTAATCACCCTGTAGAACAAGGCCTTGTTCAAGCATTCGGTGTATTCCTTGATACATTTCATTATCTGTACAGCATCTGCATTTTATCGTTCTCATAGTTGGCGACTATAGCACAACAGGTCTTACTGGTGTAGCACTTGTGCAACATAACCTAGCTCAAGAACTCGGTTCCTGGGCACCTACTGCTGTTGCTGTATTCATCGTAATGTTCTCCTTTAGTTCCCTTATCGGTAACTACTATTATGGTGAAATCAACATCAGCCACTTAACAGACAAAAAATATTGTCTCCATTTATTCCGTATCGGCGTAGTCCTAATGACATTCATCGGCTCTATCGCATCCCTCGACCTTGTGTGGAACCCTAGCCGACTTATTCATGGCGTTCTTAGTGTTAACAAACATTAGCTCCATCGTTCGCATGGGACGTACCGCAGGTCTTGCGCTTGATGATTACATCAAACAACGTAAAGCTGGTATCGATACGCCTGTATTTAACCGTTCCGTTCTTAATCATACATTTGGTATTGTATGGTGGGGCGAAGGTCAAACTACAGATTCCTCTGTACCTGCTACACCTGTAGAAGATACAATCGAAAAATAATATATCGATTCTTAGGGTCTTTATTCTTTGAATAAGGACGCTATTTTTATCGTAAAGCTCTAACTATTTACAATCATATCCAACTATAGAATATAGTTAACTTATTGTATGTAGGGTATTCGATTCGTCCATGTCGAATACAATAAATAGCAAGACATTTTAAACAATCCATTGATTCTGAATTATCAGGAGGACTTTTATATGCAAAACTATAATCCCTACGAAAACATGTTAAAACACACTTGATGTAGCGGCCGAAAAGCTTGGCTACACAAGAAATGATTATGAAGTACTGCGCCATCCAGAACGGGAACTCAAAGGTATCCGTTCCACTCCAACTAGATAATGGCGAAGTCCGCGTATATGAAGGTTATCGTTGCCAACACTCCACATTGCGTGGCAGTGCCAAAGGGCGGTCTTCGATTTTCACCCAGATTCTGATGAAAAACGAAGTTCGTGCATTAGCGGCTTGGATGACTATAAAAAATGCTATCGCCAATATCCCTTATGGTGGTGGTAAAGGGGGCATCAAGGTTGATCCTAAAACATTGAACCCTCGCGAATTAGAACGGTTAACGCGTAACTTTGTACGTCGCATTGCACCTATCATCGGCGTTAATACCGACGTTCCTGCTCCAGATGTAAATACAAATGCACAAATCATGAGCTGGATTGTTGATGAATACAGCACATTAAAAGGCGAATGGAGCCCAGGTATCGTTACAGGTAAACCTATCGAAGTAGGCGGCTCCCTAGGTCGTAACGAAGCTACCGGCCGTGGTTGCCTCATCGCATTGCAATGCTATTTAGCTAAAAAAGGCTTAGATATTAAAAACATGACTGTAGCCGTTCAAGGCTTTGGTAATGTAGGGTCCGTTGGTGCTCGCCTCATTGCAGAAGCGGGTGCTAAGGTTGTAGCTATCGGCGACGTAGCTGTTAATCTATACAATCCAAATGGCCTCGATGTTGAAAAAGCTTATGAATATGCTAATTCTCATGGTCGTTCCTTGGTTGGTTACACCGAGCCAGGCATGACTACCATTACCGGCCAAGAATTGTTAGCCCAAGATGTAGATATTCTCTATCTGGCAGCCCTTGAAAATCAACTTAACAAGGACAGCATGGAAAATGTACGTGCTAAGATTATCTTAGAAGGTGCTAATGGTCCAACTACAAATGATGCGGATAAATACTTCTTTGAAAAAGGCATCGATATTATTCCTGACGTACTTGCTAATGGTGGCGGTGTAGTTGTATCCTACTATGAATGGGTACAAAACAAAGCTGGCTTCTACTGGTCCCTCGAAGAGGTAAATGAACGCCTCACTAGAAATATGCAAAACAGCTTTGAAGCAGTATGGCAAATGCAACAAAAATACAATGTAGCCCCTCGCCTAGCTGCATACATGGTAGCCCTCGAACGACTTGTCATCGAAACAACACTTCGTGGCTACAATTGCTAAGATTATTCTCCAACAATTTCATATAGTAAAAGGACTGGCTTTCCATTGTGAAAGTCAGTCCTTTTATGTTATATGTTATGTAATTATTTAATGGCGTTCATCAAAGCGGCTACTGTACGGCGAGATGCGAGAGCTTTCACCAATGTAGCACCTACGATGCCTGGGATTGTTTGACCAATCAATAAATTGATCACCAATGCCCAGTACGGAACACCTACGAGTGGGCTAAGCCACAATGGTACGCATAATGCAGGTACTAAGATGATTGGCAGCATCGCCCACCACGCGCTAAAGTCCAGCACGGCGCATCAATACGATGATACCAGTCGTCAAAATACCAACACCAAAGCCTCCCTACCATATCAAGGATGCCAAGGCCCGCCGAACAAGAAATTAGAAATGAGGTTACCTATGCCCATAGGAACGATTAAGAACGGAAAGGCATAAGCAAGTGCATATAAAGATGTAGCTATACGAATTTGGTACGCACCGAAAGGAAATTCCTTGGGTTAGATAAATAAGAACAATATACAATGCTACTACCATAGCAGAAATCGTTAATTTTCGTGTAGAAATCATGCACTCACCTCCTTTTCAATAAAAAAGAGCATGGCAAAACTACCATGCTCGAATGTGCTTATGTTTTCCGTAGTTTTGTTTAGAGACAGGATGGTTTCAAACTGTCTTATGTAGTTGTTCGCCGTTTGGCGGCATGATTATCGTATCATAACTTTAATTTCGGCTAGGTATAGTGAGATAGACTGACTATCTACAACCGCTCCAGCTAGCTTAACGGTCTCGACTAGGGCCCTCGACCCACAAAGTCGCTCTGTAGAAGTAGTCAATTCTTTAGCATAGCAGTATATGCTCAATTGCATTCTTTACGTTATGCTAACATTAGTCCGCCAAACGGCGCTCAACTAAATTTAACAGGGCTTCGGGAGAGGGCTCGACCTACCAAAGCGCTCTGCGAAAGCAATCAATTCTATTGCATAACGGTATATGCTCAATTGCATTCTTTACATTATGCTAACATTGGTCCGTCAAACGGCGAACGACTAATTTGACGAGTTTTCGGATGAGGGCCTCGACCTACTAAAGCGCTCTACGAAAGCAATCAATTCTACTGCATAACGGTTTATGCTCAATTGCATTCTTTACGCTAACCTAACATCCGCCCGCCAAACGGCACTCAACTAATTTGCAGGGTCTTCTACACCGTTTGCGCGGAAGGCTTCTTGGCGGTCGATGCAGGTGCCGCAATGGCCGCATGGGTGGTCGCCGCCTTCGTAGCAGGACCAGGTAAGTTGGTATGGCACGCCTAGGCGAAGGCCTTCGCGGACTACGTCGGCTTTGTTGCAATTGATGAATGGTGCTTCAAGGGAGCATTCTTTGCCGGAGCCTTCAAAGATGGCATCGCCCATGGATGTGTAGAAGGTTTCGGTGCAGTCTGGGTATGCATTGCCGGCCGCATCATCGGCATGGGCACCATAGTAGATATAGCCACAATCGAGGGATAGTGCTAAGGATGCCGCAGCAGATAGGAACAAGCCATTTCTAAATGGTACATAGGTGCTAACAGGTCCTTCCCCATGTTCGTCTTGTTGTTCTTTATAGGAACCAGTAGGAACGGCCTCTGTAGACTGCGTCAGCAAGGATGAGTTACTGAATGCAAACAATTTTGTTACATCCATCGTCTTTCCTTCTATGCCATAGTATGCTAATACGTTGGCCGCTGCCTCTAATTCCTTGCTATGTTTTTGACCGTATTGTATGGATAAGGGCACTACGTTTTCTTTGCCAAATCGCTCAATGGCGAGCGCCAAACATGTTGTGCTATCTACACCGCCGCTAAATAATACAACGGCTTTTTGCTTTTGTGCCATCGTTCCTCCTTATGAAAGCCTCATCCGAAGATGAGGCTTTGTTCGTTAATATAGATATATGGAGCTAAGCTTTCACCATATGACATATTATAATTCAATATCGAGTTCTACTGGACAGTGATCACTGCCGAAGATTTGTTGATGGATTTTAGCCTCTTTAATCTTATCATCCAAGCGTTTAGATGTAATAAAGTAGTCAATTCTCCATCCTACGTTTCTATCGCGGGCCTTGCCCATGTAAGACCACCAGCTATATTCATCAACCGCATCAGGATACAAGTAACGGAATGTATCGGTAAAACCAGATTCCAACAATTCTGTCATCTTAGCCCGTTCTTCGTCAGAGAAGCCTGCGTTCTTACGGTTTGTTTTAGGATTTTTCAAATCGATTTCATTGTGCGCTACATTGAGATCGCCACAGAGAATAACCGGTTTCTTTTTATCCAATTCTAATAGGTATGCGCGGAACGCATCTTCCCAAGTCATGCGGTAATCTAGACGCGCCAATTCACGTTGACTATTTGGCGTGTAGCAGCAAACGAGATAGAAATTATCGAATTCAGCAGTAATAACACGGCCCTCTTGGTCATGTTCTTCAATGCCGATACCATTTGTTACTGCAATCGGTTTAATGCGTGTAAATACGGCCGTTCCGCTATAGCCTTTTTTGACTGCGCTGTTCCAAAACTGTTCATAGCCTGGTAATTCTAGTTCGATTTGATGGGGTTGCAATTTTGTTTCTTGTAAGCAGAAAATATCTGCATCTAATTCGTTAAAGGAATCGATAAAGCCCTTTGTTACGGCTGCACGCAATCCATTTACATTCCAAGATATTAATTTCATTGATACTCCTTATAAGGCATATATATACAATATTATTGGTGAAAGTTAGCTTTCACGAGCATGTTTATGTTTACGATCATGCTTAGCTTGAGCACGAACTTGTCGCGATGCTTCATTGGCTTTCATTTCGTTTTCCTTACGATATCTAAAGTAATTCGCCACAACGGATAATAGGAAAATAATCATTACCGTTACGTTGAACAATCCAGGACCGTAGGTATACAGATGATAGCATAAATAGGCAAATGCAACGACCGATAAAATATGGTTTAACATTCTCATAATGTTTCGACCCCCGTTTGAATTGGGAATTCATCGTAGGTTACCCAATCACTGGAACTACCTACATACAAAGCAGAATTAAGACCGGCTTCACTCATAACAAGTAGAGCATTACATGCGGTAACGCCAGAACCACAATAGGTAACTACCGGTTTTTGTTGATAGATTTCATTGTAGAACTCATTTTCTAAGTCCTTTATAGACCGTGGACCTTCCGAGGTATAACCACTTTCATAAAAATGGTTAACAGCACCTGGAATATGGCCTGTCATGCCATCCATAACATCGACCACAGAACCATCATAACGTTCTGGAGCACGAGCATCGACGATAACATGAGAACCGGACTTACTCGCCTCTAATACCTCGTTACGACTCATGGTCATATCCGTTTGCAATGTATAGTTAAATGTCGTTGGTTCCGTAGGCAAAGGCGTAGGATCCTTAGTCAACAAATGACCTTCTTTCACCCATCGTTCAATACCACCAGATAAAACGCGTACATCCTTAAGGCCCATGTAACGCAAGGTCCACCAAAGACGACCGGCCAAGAAAATCCAAGAATCATAGACAACAACCTTGGAGTGTTCATTAATTCCAAATGTTTCAAAGGTTTTCGCCAATTGTTCCATATCCGGCAATGGATGACGTCCCCCATGTTCACCAATAGGACCTGTCAAATCCTTATCTATATCTACAGGAAACGCACCTTTGATATGGCCTCGTTTATAATCTTCAAACCCTCTTGCATCGAGGATAATAACCTCATCCATGATAGGTAATAATTCGTTAGGAGTGATGAAATTAGACATAATAACTCCTTTCATGTGATTATATCGAAAAATACAAATCTGTTAATACCATTATATACGAGAGGAGTATAGAATACAATCAGCAACGGTTATTATACAAAAAAGAGGCTATAAAAGCCTCTTTAATATTATATCTTATCTATTTTTTTGTAACTCATCGCCAATGCGCTTTACGATGCCGGTTACCAAAGCATTCCCCATAAAGAACATTCTCATGCGATCAGATACTTCTTCAACCTCACCCTTTGCATTGAGTTTGAATTTTGTCCAATCATCTGGAAAATCTTGTAAGCGCTCCGCTTCAATTGGCGTAATCAAACGATATTTCCCATCAATTTTTTTAATAAATGGGTTGAGCGATTGACACTACCTTCCGATGTAAGCATTGTCCGCCCCGGCAAATCTAAAGAATCATATTCACTCATGCCTCCCTCTGCATAGGTATACTCATGACCATCTGCTGAGGTACGTATCAACTTTTTAGGGCCCCGGAGATATTTAAACTTTTCAAGTTTATCTCCAGTAATATAATACTTAGCATCAACTGTTTCTTCTGGAACTACGATTTTCCCCATTGTAATTGGTGGCTCAACAATTGGATTAGTTTCAATAGTATAGTAATATCCATTAGTCATCAAGCCAGAATTCCAAAACTTACCATCATTGAAAGTTTCGGAAACCTCGGCAATATCACCTACTAACTGATTAGCATGTACGCGTTTTTTTACAGCTGTTCCTTCTACTGGAAACTGCCGGCCGAACAAACCATCTTTAAAAATATACTTTTGATACTGTGCTAATCGTTCTTCTATAGTTGTATCTTTAGAGAATTTTGCTTCATATGTTGTATATAAGCGTTCACCCCATTTTGTGTCATTTCTAAATACAAAGAAGAAAACACGACGACGTCGTTGCGCACGTCCATAATCAGCAGCATTAATAACACGCCATTCAACAGAATACCCTAGTTCATTAAACGCAGCTAACATAACCGCAAAATCTCTACCCCGTTGACTAGATGGAGCCTTTAATAGTCTATCTACATTTTCGAGAATTAAATATTTCGGTTTAATAACCTCAGTAGCACGGATTATCTCCCAAAAAAGGACCCCTTTTTTTACCTTCAATACCGAGTTCATTCTTTTTACTTCTTGCTACAGAATAATCTTGGCATGGGAATCCACCTACAATCATATCAACACCATTTTGCTTCATCTCTTCAAACTTCTCATTTGGAATGAGTGCAACATCAGTCCCGATATGTTCCATATTAGGGAATCTATATAAGCCTACTTCGTAAGCATCTTGAATCTTTCTCGATGGTTCATACTGATTGGAATATAGTGTTTGAAAGACCTCTTTACTTGAGTTCTCAAGGCCTACTATAAACCCACCTACGCCATCAAACATAGAAAATATCTTCATCATAACCCCTTATCAATAAAATACTTCGAACATATTATATCAGATTCTGGAGAAGAGATCAAGATCGATTTTCTATTTCTTATCTAAATTTATAAGTTCTTTTCTCGTTACCAACCAATGCGATGTAGCTAAATCTTCTAATTGATTCCTATAAAGTATTATATTTAAAGGTTGCTCAGATAATATATTCCTACCAGTTAAATACCACTTAGGATATCTTCCTGATCCGATAGTTTCATCAATGCTATTAAGTGCCTCATGAAGAATTTTTTCTTCTAAACTTTCTCTTTTAGCAGAAGCTACAGTATGAAACTTTACGACATCTGTATCAGCAGTAACTATATTTATAATGTATTCTTGAATGTCGGTCTTTTCAAAAAACATAGCTTCTATTTGTACAATATCATCATACTTTAATCGGCTTTTATTGGTACCAACCTGTACCCATAACCAACATAATAAATATCGCTGTGTTGCACTATATTTTTTGTTAGTCAGCCACCCCTCTTTTAATTGCCCGTTATACATATATGACACTTCAAAAGCGAATGTGGGCATAGCTTTTTCCTTTAAATTAGTTTTTGCATAATGTATGGCAGCCTTTTCATCTATAACAATTTTCTTTCCATTCTTAAGAGTAAGAACAGTATCACTGCCTGCATGCTGCTTCTTTAACTCTCGAGAGACTTCAAAATCAATAATATATCCTTTTTCTTTGAATTTTTCATAGAGAAAATCAACCAAAAACTTATTTACGGCCTGCTCTCCCAACAAGTCATCTTCAAAATTAAATTTAGTTCTCTCACTATAATCCATAAATTATAACTCTCTCACTATTTCTGCAATGTATTCTCTATTTAACCAATACGTCTGCTTTGTAATCATTTGTCCATCTGGTAATTGAACTTTATCAGCAGCATTAGCAGCTTTTGGTCTAATATGGCAAACACCATTAAATTTAGCTCCTGGTAAATTATTTTTTACCCCTCTTGGCGTTTGTGTTAGTTCAACACCAACTGCTAATATGTCATGCACCGTTTGCCATAGATTTTTTAATTCGGTTTCAATAATTTGCTCCGGCATATTCCACAGCTTAATGCCTTTTAAATATGGTACTCTGTTAGGGTTCTCTCGTTCAGTCTCAGTAAATTGAAATACAACAAATAAGAACTTTGTATTTTCAAAGGTTTCATATACTTGGGATTCTTCCCATGATGCATTAAGCCATCTATCAAAGTCAATTTGTTCAAATGACATATGTTCACGCGGAACACCATTTGGTTCTAAACGTATAGTCTTAAATTTGATATTTGCCTTAGCAAATTCCTCTGTATCATCAAGACTAGTGCCTTTTATACCAAGAAGATCACTGACTAGATTTGCATACATCGCTTTATTCTTGTTTTCTGCAAAGTTAATGTGATGCTTTTAATTCATATAATGTGCACCCAATGTAAGGTGCAAATCTTTCATGTAATAACTCATCAACTGATTTAGACTTCAATTCTTCTGGTTTGAAAACTGAGATTACGTCTTCATTCATAAGAATTCGCCTTATATAAGCAGTCATATATGAGTTCTTTAACGAATAGGCTCTCTGCTTTGCAGGGATATCTGAAAAAGGTTGCTTTCGCATACTCTTTGCATTAGTACCTTTTGTACAAGCAGCAAGATACATGGTATCCCCCTCAGAAATTTCATGAGCCTTACCCGCTTTGATTTTATCTATGATAATTTGCCAATCTTGCTTAACAATAGCTAAATCCGATTCAGAAAATTGATGGATAACGGATTTAAGAATAGGAAATTCACCTTTATTTACACCATCAATCCATTTATAAAACATAAGCAAAATTTTTTTATTCTTATGCCACAATGATGACTCTTCAAAAGTACGCTTATACTCTTCCATATAGTCAATAATATTGAGTACCAATCTTTCCTTTGCTGAGAAGGATGTCTGCTTTGCATTTGTTTTTATACCAGTAACCTTTAATTCAAGATCTAGGTTAGCAAAATCAGCTTCTGCACGACTATTAGGAGCCATGTGAAATAAGCCTTCTTCAATGATTTGACCTATGCCTCCCTTATTTTTCTTTGTCTCAAGCCGATTAGATACATCATACTCCTTTACCAGCTTACCCTCTGCAGACTTTGCTACATCTAAAACTTCTTCAATGGAATCATATCGACGTTCAAAATCCATTCCAATCACCTCCCATTTATTAATTTGATTATACCAACTTATAAATATGAAATAAACATACACTGCATTGTATATCAATAAATATATTACATCCTCAAACAGCCATTAATACTTTATAATATTTAATGTTTATTTAATAATTATCAGTTATATGTATCTTTTTCGCCCCTTTAATCTATGCTATAATAATACTGATATCAACTGTATAGAATATAAAGTATAGATATTTTTTCACAAACGCGTTTTACAAGGAGTATAGGCAATTGAAAAAGGGTTATATTAAATTAATCTTAGCCGTAATTCTAGGGATTGCTGTTATTGGTGGAGGCATTTATTGCGCTTATCATTTCCTATCCAATAAAGCAACTACAATATTATATCGCTCTACAATTGAGGATAAGATCAATGCCTTACGCCCTTATATCGAGGCAGCTGATACATTTAATTTGAATAGTGTTGCCTATACCTATCAAATACAGCCAACCCTTGAAGAATTGCGCAATCATACACATAATACGTCTGTAACATTACCTGACTATAAAAATTAAAAGCTCAACTCGAAGCAGCTAAAGAAGAAAGCTCTACTCCATACGAAGATGTAAATAAAGCAACAGACGAATTACTCACGATTTTATCGCAGTTAATTCCTGTAGCCGACCAACTTCAAAACTACTACACAGATAGAACTTTTGAAAAAGATAATTTTGTAGGTAGTGATAACTTAGCTAGCCAATATGTACCATTAGCGGATCAATTCAATGCAGCCTATAATGCATACGATTTAGCACTTGAAAATCGTAATAACGAATTATATACAGAACGCATGAAAGAATTCGCTGATGAAAACAGAGTCAATGCAGTTAATTTCATCGAATTAAATATACTATTATCTCAAACTATAGATATTATCGATCCTGATGGTAATACAGATACACAAAAGGTCGAAACCAATCTACAAGAAATTACAAAACGCTTGAATGACTTGCAACCTGGTACAAAACCAGAAACGCAAGCTGCGGTTAAACAATATCAAGATGCTGTAAAAGAATTTATTGCAGAAGCAAGAAATTACATCATTATCAACTCCTCCTATGGCGAAGCATATACGCAATTATATGTGAAATACAATCGCATGATTGGCCGTGCTAACGAGGTGGATATGAATGACCTCGATGCAGTAGACAGCAAAAAATAATAATTAAACAACACAAAGGACCAGCCTTCTAGCTGGTCCTTTATTGTGTCTAAATCAATGATACTTATTCTTTTTTTAAATCTTTAGTAATAATGTAGTATTCACTAGGTGAGATATTAAGCCCCTTCAAATAATTTTTACAAATCATATTAATCTTAGGATAACCTAGGAATAATGCCGCACTATCATCTAATAAGATTTGTTGTGCGTCTACAATAGCATTATATCGTTGTTTATCATCTAAAGTTGTTTCTGCTAAATCAAGTAACTGATCATACGCTAGATTACTAAAACCAGAAACATTTGTAGGATTAGACCCGTCAATGTTTGTTCCCCAATATTGTTTTAAGAACCATACAGGGCTACCTGTGCTAGCTGTAGATACACTAGTTATCGCTAAATCATAATCGCCAGATCGTGTTACTTTATCCACTACACTAGAGTCTACAACCTCCACATTTACATCAATACCTATTTTCTTATAATCAACTTGTAAAGCTTCAGCATATAGAGTAACCTCAGGTCTAGATGTATAAGTATAAAAATTGAGACGTAATTTTTTACCGTCCTTATCTACATAACCATCGCCATCAGTATCAACCCAACCTGATTGGGCTAACAATTCTTTTGCCCGCTCTGGATTATAAGTTTCTGGAATTTTAATATCATTAAAACCATAATTCAAACATGGTGGTAATGGAGTTCGACCAGCAACAAAAGTATCTTTAAATAATTTCTTTGCATAACTTTCACGATCTGCTCCAGCAACTAGTGCTCGTCTTATATTGATATCATTCAAGTATCCATTGTGGTTCATGCGAACCATTACAACGCGCAATGATGGGGTTTCTTCAATAATATAATCCTTATTATCTGCAAATAACCCATACTCTCCAGCAGCAATATTTACAGCCATATCAATATCTCCTGCTTGTAATGCCAATGCACGAGTATTAACATCTTCAATGGAATCTACTATTACATGTTTAAACCCTACGTCTCCATCCCAATAATTTTCGTTTTTATCTAATTCTATACGTTCTTTTGTGAAAGATGTTGCTACATATGGTCCCGTTGCAATAGGTCCTTCCTTACTAAAGTTGCGCCCATCACGCTCTGATTGAACATCTACAATCAAAAATAAAGGATCGCCCAATAGCCCTGGTAAATTGGGATAAACCTTATCTGTATGAATAATTAAATTCTGCCCATTTGCTTCAATGGAATCATAAGCAAAAAACGATTTTGCCCGTTTGCTTTTTTCAAATGTACGTTCCAAAGACTCCTTAACAGACTGTGCTGTTACCTTACGCCCATTAGAAAATTTTACTTTATCATTAATTACAAATGTCCATGTTTTATGATCATCCCCTACGGACCAAGATTCGGCAATCCACGGTTGTGGCTTCATAGAATCATCAAATTTAACTAGATTCTCACCGATGCCATACCTCACAATCCCCCAACTAAAATAATTCTCTGTAGGCTCCAATGTTCCCGCATATGACATGGCCCCAACCTTTAATGTATCCTTATCAGTATTCTTTCCACATCCAAGAACAGTAAAAATAGCTATCAAAACTACACAAACACCCAAGAAACTATACTTTTTTATTTTCATGTAAACCTCCTACTATACACCGTCCTCATCATAAATAGGAATATATATATTAATATGTCGACATAACAACAATATAATATATACGTCTCAACCAAAACAAATGAGAATATTTTATAAAACTATAACTTTCTTAAAAATTAGTAAATTCCATAATAACTAAATTATAGTTAAATAAAAGCCTCCGCATAAGCGAAGGCTTTCACCAATAAGATTATATATTTGTATCATTAGTAACGGTATCCATCGATAATGGATTATGCGGTTTACCAATTTCAAAGATAGAACTCAATAACACCTTTGTATATGGATGTTTAGCATCTGCCAGATGGAACGCATCTAGTTCTTCAACGATATCCCCTTTATACATGACTACAACCTTATGGCACATAGTACGAATGAAAGCAATATCATGAGCGATAAACAAATATGTTAAATTCCGTTTCTTTTGCAATCTAGCGAGTAGATAGGCAATAGAATCTTGCACAGATACATCAAGGGCACTCGTTGCCTCATCGAATACGAGGATTTCAGGTTCCAAAACGATAGCTCGTGCGATAGCTACACGTTGACGTTGACCACCAGACATCTCATGAGGGAATCGATGCATAAATTCACGTGGTAAATCTACCATTTCAAGATAGTCCCCAGCGATTTGCTCTTCCTTACTTTTTCCAAGAGACCAAAGTTATAGAGTGGCTCCAGAATAATATCCTTAACCTTCATGCGCGGATTAAATGCAGCAGATGGATCTTGGAATACCATTTGAATTTTTTGACGGTATTCTCTAGTCTGTTCAGCATTCATGTGTTGAATTTCAACACCATCAACATAGATTTCACCTTCTGTAATAGGCAACATCTTCATAATCATACGAACCAATGTTGTTTTACCAGAACCGGATTCACCTACAATACCAAGAGATTCCCCTTTTTCAAGGGTGATATTGATATTTTTACATGCCTCAAGTTCGCCACCAGTAGGAAGTGGGAATCGTTTATATACATTTTTAATTTCTACTGCGTAGTTAGTCAATGTAACGACCTCCTTCCAATGTTGGTACCGCATCTTTTAGTTGTTTTGTGTATTCATTAGATGGGTTTTCTAAGATTTCTTGTGGCGTACCTGCATCTACAACACGGCCCTTTTTCATAACGATGATGTAATCGGACATATACGCCGCCACACCAAGGTTATGGGTTACCATAACGATAGCGGAATTATGCACTTTAGATAATTCCATCATTTGCATAACAACTTGAGATTGTGTTGTCACGTCTAGAGCAGATGTTGGTTCATCACCGATGAGTAATGCTGGGTCTAATGCTAATGCCATGGCAATACCAACACGTTGGCGTTGACCGCCAGACAGCTCATGTGGATAGCGGCGAAGGATATCTGCGCAATTAGGTAACGCAACAGACTCTAATAATTCAATAGCACGACGATCACATTCGTCATTGGAGATTTCAATGTGAGCTTTGAATAGTTCTCTAAATTGTTTACCAATGCGTACAATCGGATCGAGTGCACTACCGCTATCTTGGAAAATCATGGCCATGTCTTTGCCACGTATGGATCTCCATTCTGACTTAGATAGGGTGCGAAGGTCTTGACCATTAAAGATCATTGTACCATCTGTGACCTCACCACCTGCAGGCAACAAACCCATAAGGGCCCGGATCACAGTAGTCTTACCGGATCCAGATTCCCCTACAATGGTCAATACCTTACCGCGTTCCAAGGTAAAGTTTACATCCATAACAGCAGGCACACCTTGGTACGCGATGTTAAGGTTCTCTACAGTTAGTATGTTTCTGCCATTATAGCTCCTTATTATTTTGTAATTTTATTAGTAATCCAGTAGTAGTCACTTGGGTACATGACAGCACCTTTCAAGTAAGAACCAGTAACGATATTAGTTTTAGGGTAACCTAAGAACAATGCAGCGCCATCATTCATCAATAATTGTTGAATTTGAATTGCATAGTCACGACGTTTTGCAGGATCAAATTCAGTTTCAGCAGCATCTAACAATTGGTCAACTTGAGGATTAGAGTAACCAGAACCATTTTGTGGGTTGGAACCATCGATATTAGTATGCCAATAGTTAGACAAGAACCAGATTGGGTCACCTGTATTAGCAGTTACGATATTGGAGATAAGCATATCATAGTCGCCATCTTGACCCATTTTATCAATCAAGTTATAGTCAACTGTTTTGATTTTCATGTCGATACCCACTTTTTTAAGGTCTGCTTGAACAGCTTCGGCATAAAGTGGTAATTCTGCACGAGAGTTATATACAACGAAGTTGAATGTTAACGGTTTACCATCTTTATCAAGGATGCCGTCCCCATCAGTATCTTTCCAGCCATCTTCTGCTAACAATTGTTTAGCACGATCTTACATTATATGCATTAGGATCTTTCAAATCTTTGAAGCCATAGTCCATGGATGGTGGAATTGGAGCGGAACCAGGAATGAATGTGCCTTTTAGCAATACATCGGCATAGTTTTTACGATCTGTTGCGGAAATAACAGCTGCACGTACTTTGTCATCACCAAGAACACCTTTTTGGTTAATACGAGCCAATACTACGCGAAGAGATGCGATTTCATCAACCTTGAACTTATCGTTATTTTGGAATAAGCCGATTTCACCAGCACCGATGTTAACAGCCATATCTACGTCGCCAGATTGTAAGCTCATAGCACGCGTATTAGGATCGTCGATGGAAGGAATTTCTACAGTTTTGAATGGTACTGCACCATCCCAATAGTTTTCGTTAGCAGCCATTTCAGCGCGTTCTTTAGTGAAAGATTTAACTACGTATGGGCCTGTACCGATAGGACCTTCCTTCGCAAAGTTGCGTCCGTCTTTTTCAGATTGTACATCGACGATAAGGAACAATGGATCCGCTAAAAGCCCAGGCATATTAGGATATTCTTTTGTTGTATGAATAACTAATTGTTGACCATTAGCTTCCATAGAGTCATATTCGAAGAATGTTTTCGCACGATTGGATTTTTCAAAAGCCCGTTCGATAGATGCTTTAACTGCTGCAGCATCAACTTTCTTACCATTGGAGAACTTTACCTTATCGTTGATGGTAAACGTCCATGTTTTATGGTCTGGAGATACTTCCCATTTGGATGCAATCCAAGGTTGTGGCTTCATTTGTTCATCAAATTTAGCCAATGTTTCACCTACACCATAACGCATGACAACCCATGCGAAGAAGTTTCTGTAGGCTCTAATGTGGATGCGAAGTTAGTAACACCAACCTTTAATACATCCTTGTTATCGGCACCATTATTGGAACCACAGCCAGCGATGAAGGAACCCATCATTACGATACTAAGGCCTGCTAACAGCGCTTTTTTCCAAGATTTTTTCATTTACAATCTCCTTGTAAACACACTATACAAAACTATATCTCCCTATTACACATCAAATAGCATAATAAAGATTCAAAAATTATTATCCTTGATTCTTAGGATCCACTACGTCACGCAAGGAATCAGACCAAAGGTTGAAAATAGATACGACGATAAGAATCGACATACCAGGGAATGCCATGAGCCAAGGGCTCGTTTGCAAGTATTGACGACCTTCATTAAGCATAAGACCCCATTCAGGTGTCGGTGGTTGTGCACCAAAACCAAGGAAGGATAAACCAGCCACCTCAATCATGATGGCCCCAATATCGAGAGCACCTGTGGTTACAACGAGTGGCAAAATATTTGGGATAATATGACGGCGTAAAATTGTCCATGTAGAGGCACCCATCATGACGGCCGCTGTTACATATTCTTCACCGCGTACTTTCAGCGTCATAGAACGCACAAGACGGGCATATTTAGCCCATCCTACAACAGAGAGTGCTAGGATAGTATTTACAATACTACCCCCTAAGATACCGGCGATTGCAATGGCGAGTACTACACCTGGGAAGGATAACATAATATCCGCCAAGCGCATAAGAACCATTTCAACCTTGCCGCCAAAGTAACCTGCTACGGCACCGATGACTGTACCGATACTCACCATAATCACTACGATAGATACACCCATGAATAAGGATAATTGAGTACCATAAATGATGCGAGACAATACGTCACGGCCCAATTTATCAGTACCAAATAAATGTTGAGCGCTAGGAGCTTGCAATGCTTTACTCATATCCGATGTGAAAGCATCGCCCGGAGCAAGCCATGGTGCAAAGATAGCAATGAATACGATGACGAGCATCAATGCAGTGTAGAAAGAGAACAATTTATGTTTCTGAATAAATTCTTTCATTATGCTCTCTCCCTTTCAATCTAGGGTCTAATAGAACATAGGATGCATCAACTAAAGCATTGATACACATATATGCAATAGCAACCCATAACACAAAACCTTCAATCAATGGATAGTCACGCATAGTGATGGCGTAAATGGCCATATTCCCAAGACCAGGCCAGGAGAATACCATTTCAACTACCGCTACACCACCTAATAACCAACCGATTAGAACACCTAAAATTGTGATCAACGGCAATATGGCATTAGGTAGAATGTGACCGAATAAAATCTTCATTTCGCTCACGCCACGCGCACGGGCACCGATGACGTAATCCTTTTGCATCTCTTCAAGAATAACGAGTCGAACCTGACGCATGTATTTAGAGCCAACGACAACCGCTAATGTAACAGCTGGTAAAATAACACCTGTCGCCGTTATACGAGACGAAGCAATTGGAACTAAACCAAGCTTTAAGCCAAAGATGTAGATTAATACAAGGCCTAACCAGAATGTCGGCATAGATACACCTATGAAGGAAAGGCTTCTCAGTACATAGTCTATCCATTTATTCCGATTATACGCACTCAGTATACCTGCCGGTAATGCATAGAGAATCGTAAATACCAATGCAGTTCCAGCTAATGCGATCGTACCAGGTAGTGCTTCTAACATGCGATCTACTACCGGTTTTTTAGCGGAGTAACTCATTCCTAAGTCACCTTGTGCTGCGTTGACCACCCAGTTTGCATACTGTACGATAAATGGCTTATCCAACCCCAATTGTGCTCGAGTTTCATCAATCGTCTCTTGAGACACGATGGTATCCGCCGTTTCCAATAGCATGGTAACTGGGTCCCCTGGCGCTAAATAGGTGAGACAAAATGTCAAAAATGTGATGCCAAACAAGGTAACAATAAACTGTCCTAATTGCTTGGCAAAGCGTTTGCCCATAGGCACCTCCTATACCCTTTTCAAATAAAAACACATAATAGTGAATAAACATAGAAAGTAAACATGTAATATGATGCCGTGTAATAAAATCTACGAAATAACCATAAAAAAAGATTAGTCCACCTGACTAACCTAAAGAAAAACACCATGCTGTGGCACGATGCCCCGCAAGATTGAGCAGGCTTTCTGACTCATGATTCACCGCAATATTTCGGCCTTCCCAGTTTCCCAGTGACCCTAAGATGAAATATCGCTCCTCATTACAGCTATTTTCATAGTATAGGATTTGCACCCATTTTCCTCTTTTACGCTCGGTAGAACCGACACTCAGTTTATTCACTTTTATCAATTATAAATATACTATATTTATAATTCTCTAACAATACACATACCCCCTAATGTATATCATGCAATTAATTATAATTATTCACGAAAATAACTTTCATTATTATTTGTTTGTATTAATTTATGCATTATATTCTATTTCTTGAAACAAATGCTACATTTTCTTTGCTTTTCTGTATATAACCGTATATTTTTACTATTTATAGTCTGATTTAATTTACATATAAAATATTTTGCTATACATATAACCAAAAGAGGCTGTCACCAAGTGACAGCCTCTATAAGACGAGAGAATATTCAATTAATCGATACTTTGTTGAAAGCGTTGCGCACGATATGCCATCCAACCTTTGCGTATCATATAAATGCAAATGCCAATAGTTACTGCAATAGCACTACCTAGCATGGCATCAACGCCACATGCATATACTGCATATGCACAATATAATACGCCTGCGCAAGCGACAAAATAGAATCGTTCAATGCGACGTTTTTCCAATCCGGACATGTGCATCATAGTTGGCACGGCAATAATACAAAGTATATAAGGCACTACATTAGTTACAACTGCAAGGTTTACCAATGTTTCGAATTGATCGCGGAGCGAATCATTAGCTGTGAACAATGTAAGAATTGTTTCAATCGCTAATAAGATAAATACGCCACGCACAGGTGCATCCTTGCTGTTCACGCGAGCAAACACCTTAGGGAAATAACCTGCCTCTGCTGCATTTGAATACGCGAGACAGTGTAAATTGCCAGCAGAGCAAAGCACCACAACAAGAGATAATCATGAGCGCCATGATAACATTTGCAATCGTGTCATTGAACATGTATGCAAATGTAAGACCAAATGGTGCATTGGAGTTTAGTAATTCTGTGTTAGGCACGATACCGGCCATAACATTCGTGGACAAGATGTAAATCACCGCCACTGCTAATGTACCTGCAAATGTTGCAATTGGCACGTTTTTCTTTGGATTTTCTACAGCATCCGCATTTGCCGCTGCAGATTCAAATCCTAGGAAGCCCCACAATGTTAAAGCAATGGATTGTTTAATTGCTTCAAAGAACGGCAAGTCATTTGGATTCCATGCCGCCAAATACGTATCTGGGCTAAACCAGAACCAGCCAATTGTACCAATCAGTAATACTGGCACAATACAGCCCCAAATAGTAATATTGCTGAGCTGACCTGTAAATCGATTTCCTCTAAAGTTCAAAATCGCAGCAAACCATAACAAAACGATTGTTACTTGACTTGTTTGCGTTGCATTTAGATCAACACCAAAGAATTCTGAGCCATAGCCAACTGCGGAAACTGCAATCGCTATATTAGCAATGATGAGAGATATGCTGTAAGCATAGCTCGCCATAAAATGTCCAGTCTTACCGAAGCGGTGCTCTGCATAACCGCCCATGCCTCCTTTAATTTGGGAGAACATACCCGCTTGAGCAAATATACGCTAGTAAAAGCGCACCCACAGCCGTCACGAGCCAAGATAACACTGAAATAGTACCAACTTGAGCCAAATTGGTTGGTAACATAATGATTCCAGCTCCTAGCATATTGGCTGCTACCATTGTGGTTAGCTGGAATACAGACATTTTTTTAGCGGTGGTTTTCATGTATCAATCCCCTTTCATAAGGTGAATTTTTTCTCGTCCATAATTCACGTAACTATATTAAAACCGCTAAGTACATTCAGTTCCTGCTGTAATGGGCGGGAATGTGAAAGTACCGTTTTTATTTGTTTTTCGAATTAATAATAACACCATAGGTGGTAAATGAAAAGTACTTTATTAGTGGACACAGCATATTACACGAATTGAATAAAAATATAGTAATTATATATTATTTTTGATTAGAAACGGTATGATGAATGTGAGAGTATTATTTTCTTTCAGTTTAATCAATTAAATATATGAAAAATCACTATCTATTCAAGTTATAGTGTCGTAGTACAAGACCATTATCCACTGCACGTCCACTCAATATAGACAAAAAAATACGTAAAATTTGTAGAATTTGGCTCTATAAAAATGTAGATGTATGGCCTTTAAAAACATAGACAAAAATTGGCCCCACCAAATGGTGGAGCCAATAGTATAAACTATGAAACCATCTACGATGCTAAGGGTAGAATCCTTACTCTTGTACAGAGTTTACGATGGATTTCCAACTATCGATTTGTGCTTCTTCGTTAGCAATAATTTGTTTACCATTATTGCGTTGTCTTTCTACACATTCTGGAGCCGTACCAGAATAGTTGTTACGACCTGCTACGCAAGCCTCAATAGAAATAGCATCTAGAATATCCGCATCAAAATATGGAGAAATCGATTTGAAATCCTCAACGGATAAGTCAAGTAATACGCAACCTTTTTCGATGCAATGATGTACAGCATTACCTACAATTTCGTGCGCTTCACGGAATGGAACGCCTTTTTTCGCAAGGTAATCTGCCATATCTGTAGCGTTGGAGAAATCGTCATCGAGGACAGCTTTCATATGCGCCCCATTAACCTTCATACCACGAATCATAGCCGCATTGATGGACAATGCAAAGTGTACTGTGTCGATGGCATCAAAGATACCCTCTTTATCCTCTTGCATATCCTTATTATAGGTAAGTGGCAAACCTTTCAACGTTGTCAAAAGGCCTAACAAATGACCATAGGTACGACCTGTTTTACCACGAACGAGTTCGCATACGTCAGGATTTTTCTTTTGTGGCATGATGCTTGATCCTGTGCAATGTGCATCATCAAGTTCAATGAAATTAAATTCATTAGAGGACCACAAAATGAGTTCTTCACTGAGGCGACTCAAATGCATCATCACGAGGGATGCAAAGGATAAGAATTCCACAACATAGTCACGGTCGGATACAGCATCCATGCTGTTTTCGTAAATGCGAGAGAATCCTAATAATTCTTGCGTATAGGTTTGATCAATACCATAGGTAGAGCCCGCTAAAGCTCCTGCCCCCAATGGCATGATATCAGCATGTTTAAATACCATTAATAGACGATCAAAGTCACGTTCTAACATGGAGAAATATGCCATCATATGATGCCCAAAGAGTACAGGTTGTGCCCGTTGTAAATGGGTATAGCCCGGCATGATAACATCGCTGTATTTTTCAGCTGTTTCGATGAGCGCTTTTTGCATATCTACGATGAGCTCACCCATTTCGATAACTGCTTTACGCACATACATGTGCAAATCGACAGCACATTGGTCATTACGGCTACGGCCTGTATGTAGACGGCCACCAGCTTCTCCGATATCGTCAGTTAAACGCTTTTCAATATTCATATGAATATCTTCAAGAGCAACGGAAAACGGAAATTCTCCTTTATCGATTTGCCCCTTGATTTTAGTCAAGCCCTCTACGATAGCATCACAGTCCTCTTGAGAGATAATATTTTGTTTTGCAAGCATAGTTGCATGGGCTTTACTGCCCGCAATATCTTCGGCGTACATTCTAGCGTCAAAAGCGATAGAGGATGTAAAATCCTCTACCGCTTTATCTGTGCCTTTTGTGAAACGCCCGCCCCACAATTTAGCCATTATTTACCTGCCTTTTCTTTCATTAAAGCATTAATTTTGAGAGGTAATCCGAACAAGTTGATGAAACCTGCTGCATCAGCTTGGTTGTATACATCGTCTTCTTCGAATGTTACGAAATCTTCACTGTACAAGGAATATGGTGAAGTTGCACCAGCGGAGATAATATTGCCTTTGTACAATTTAAGTTTAACAACACCGGTTACAGTTTTTTGAGTTTCATCAACGAATGCTTGTAACGCGTTCATCAATGGTGCGAACCACATGCCATCATATACGAGTTCAGCGTATTTGTTAGCAATGAGTTCTTTGTAGTGATATGTTGCTCTGTCGAGGCAAAGGTATTCAAGTTCTCTGTGAGCATACATGATGATGGATCCACCTGGGTTTTTCATAAACGCCACGAGATTTCATACCAACCAATCTATTTTTCAACGATATCGACAACGCCTACACCATAGTGTGCGCCAATTTCGTTGAGTTTTTCCAATAATTGTAGAGGAGTGCCTTCTTGACCATCAACGGCTACAGGTACGCCTTCTTTGAAAGTAACAGTTACATAACCAGCTTCATCAGGAGCTTGTTCAGGTGTATGTGTTACTAAATATACATCATCTTTAGGAGCATTTGCTGGATTTTCAAGATCGCCACCTTCATGGGACAAATGCCATACGTTTTGGTCCATAGAGTATGGATGTGATTTAGTTGCTACAACTGGAATGTCGTGTTTAGCAGCATATTCCATGCAATCTGTTCTAGATTTCAAATCCCATTCTCTCCAAGGAGCGATGATTTTCATGTTAGGTGCTAATGCTTTAATAGCCAATTCAAAACGAACTTGGTCATTACCTTTACCAGTCGCACCGTGAGCGATGGCATCAGCGCCTTCTTTTTTAGCGATATCTACAAGAATTTTGCCAATCAAAGGTCTAGCAAAGGATGTACCTAATAGATATTTACCTTCGTAAACAGCACCTGCTTTTACAGTTGGCCATACATAATCTTTTACGAAATCTTCTTTAGCATCAACGATGTACGCTTTAGATGCACCAGATTTGATTGCTTTTTTCTCAACTGCATCATAATCCTCAGGTTGGCCTAAGTCTACGCATACAGCGATAACTTCAGCGCCATAGTTTTCTTTTAACCAAGGAATAATAACGGATGTGTCTAAACCACCAGAATATGCGAGTACTACTTTATTTGCTTTTACCCATGATAACACCTCATAAACTAAATTATACTAGGTATGATTCATACCATTTATTATTATACTACGAATTCATTATGAATTCTTCATGTCTTATCGACTACAGGTGTTAGTATATCACTGCATATTTATAAATGCAAGTAGAAATTTTATTCATTTATATAATATATTTCGTTTACGAATATTATATCTTATTCTATACCAAGTTCTTGCTTATATGCATAGTCCGCCTCTGCTTGAGATATCATACCTTGATCTACCATTTGAGCGAGAACTAATTTTTTTGCCGAGCTTTTAGCACCTTTATAATTTTTCATAAGGATCCAAATAGGTTGGTGCATTGGGCAATGCCGCTAACATTGCACATTGACCTAAGGTCAATCGACTAGGGCTAGTACCAAAATACCCCTCGGCAGCCTCTTTTATACCATAATAATTATGTCCATAATAGACCGTATTCAAATACATGGTTAAAATTTCATCTTTACTATAGTAATGCTCCATCTCTACCGCTAGAATAGCTTCCTCCGCTTTACGGGACATCGTCCGTTTAGACGATAGAAATAGATTTTTTACCAATTGTTGTGTGATAGTACTACCACCCTCAACAGTTTCACCAGCAACGCTGTTAACATAAAAAGCGCGTGTTACACCGAGCACATCAATAGCACCATGCTTGTAATAGCGTTTATCTTCAATGGCCACAAGAGCACGTTTCGCATTGTCTGGAATGTTTTCAGATTTCACCCATTTATCCCTTGGCACACGTTGATGAAGCGCGGCTTCAACCTTTTCTCGGAAGGTAAAAATACGATGCATGCGTTCCCACCGACTTAATGTATCTTCATTTTCTTCAATTGTCTGTTCTACAGTTGTATGAGCCTTACTAACACGATTTGTTCCTTGATAGCTTTGATATGTATCATACACATATATAGCCCCTAGCACTATGCAAATGATAAGAACTAATCGGCGCACCATTTGAAATATAAACATAGATTCACCTATATCTACCTTACAGCAGACTTCTAAGTATACAAACTTTCACAAATAACATCTCTATAATACAACTATCATATATTGATTGTATTGTATCATAAGTTATCTATTTTTAGCATACTTGTATGTATTGTATTTGTTAACCATATTGTCGTATAATAGATAAGATGATGAAGCATGCCCAAATTGGAGGAGTATTATGAAACAGTGTATGGATTCAGACAATCTACATCGTCGATTGCGTAAAATTTTAGGTCAAGTGCAAGCTATTGATCGAATGATTGAAGAAGACATTCCTTGTGAAGATGTACTAGCCCAAATCAATGCAGCCAAGTCCGCGTTGCATAAGGTTGGCCAAGTGGTCCTCGAAGGACATATCAACCATTGTGTACGCGATGGTATACAACATGGTGATGTAGATAAAACAATTAATGACTTTACAGTTGCTGTAGAGCGCTTTGCCAATATGGGAAAATAAAAAGAGGCAATATCCTAATGATCAGGGTATTGCCTCTTTTGCGTATTAGTCGTGATTCGTTGTTAAGAACTCGCTAAGTGCTGCTAATGCATCATCTTCATCAGCACCATCAGCAGTTAATACTACGGATGTGCCTTTTGTTGCACCCAATGTTAATACAGTCAAAATGGATTTAGCATCTGCGGTTTTACCATTTGCTGCGATTGTCAATTTGGACGCAAATTTTGCAGCCAATTGTGTAAATGCAGTCGCTGGACGAGCATGTAAACCAGATTCGTTTGTGATTTCTACTGTTACTTCTTTCATGAGTTACCTCTTTCTACGGAGCGCACAAAAACGCCTAATATCTTTGCTATTAATATAGGTATTGTATCAGTTTACCCCTATCAAATTCAAGTTTGTTTTTATGAAAGCTATGGTCTATGCCAAACCTTTTTCAGCGAGTAATGATTTTGCATAGGCTGTGATTTCTTCAGCTGTATCCATAGTCAATGCTTTTTGAGCAAATGCTTCACATTCTGCTTTTGTAACAGAGCGTAAAATATTTTTAATCAATGGAATGGATGATGCAGTCATAGAGAATTCATCAAGTCCTAAGCCCAATAAAATCATAGTTGCAACTGGATCACCAGCTAACTCACCACACATACCTGTAAATTTACCTTGTTCGTGACTCGCATCAATTACGTGTTTGATAAGGCGCAATACAGCGGGATGCAATGGTTGATATAAATTGCCGATGGCCTCATTCATACGGTCAACCGCCAATGTGTATTGGCAAAGGTCATTGGTACCGATACTAAAGAAATCTACATATTTAGCCAAAATCGGAGAAATAACGGCTGCCGCTGGCACCTCAATCATAATACCTACTTTGATATCTGTATTGAAAGCTATGCCTTCAGTAATCAATTCTTTCTTGCATTCATCGAGCATAGCATTTGCCGCTTTAACCTCTTCTACAGATGCAATCATAGGATACATGATGTGAATGTCGCCAAACGAACTAGCCCGAAGGAGTGCACGTAATTGGACCTTAAAAATATCCGGACGGTTCAAGGAAATACGAATGGCACGATACCCGAGGAATGGATTCATTTCTTCAGGTAAGTCTAGGCATTTTAATTCCTTATCACCGCCAATATCCATGGTACGGATGATGACAGGTTGGCCCTTCATACTTTCTGCTACTTGTTTATATTGTTCAAACTGTACATCTTCTGTAGGCAGTTCATCGTTTCCATGTAAAGGAATTCGGTGCGATATAGGCCAATGCCTTGAGCGCCCATGGTTAACGCATGGTCCGCATCTTTGGATTTACCAATATTACCGAATAAATCAACATGATGTCCGTCCTTTGTAACGGCTTCTAAATTGGCAGAGTCCTTCAAGCGTTTCAACTCGTCTTGGAAATCTGCAGCATCTTTTGTATAACGTTCCCACTCTTCATCGGATGGTTCCGTAATGACTTCACCATCAGTGCCAAGTACAACAGCACGCACATCGTCAGTAAAGCTTTCAATATCACCAACGCCCATAACGGCAGGAATTTCTAAGGTACGCGCCATGATAGCCGCATGAGATGTCGGACCACCAGCAGCTGTTACGATACCTTTTACAACATTTTTATCTAGTGAAGCCGTATCAGATGGAGCCAAATCGTGAGCCACGATAATAACCTCACCGGAAATATGAGATAAACCGCGAGGGTTCATGCCAAGCATGTTACGCATCAAACGATCGCCAATATCTTTAATATCCGCACCACGTTCACGCATATAGGGATCATCCATGCCGATGAAAATAGCCGCAAAGGTTTCTATCGTTTGTGCCGTAGCAGCTACGACGTTCATTTTTGAATTTTCTACAAGGGACTTGATACCATCAGACAAGGATGGGTCTTGTGCGATTTGCATATGAGCTTCAAAAATAGCAGCCTCATCTGCCCCCATATCAACCAATGCTTTTTGACGAATCGTATCTAATTGTTTAAGGGTTGCAGCCATAGCGCTAGCAAATTTGCCAATTTCACCCTCTACTTGGTCATCAGTCACCTCATAATCAGGTATTACGATTTCTTCTTGTATATATTTGTACACATTGCCAACAGCAACGCCTCGAGATCCAGAAATCCCTTGAATTCGCATGTGTGTTCCTCTTTCTATATCCGATAAACTACATTACATTATATTTTAACATTTTTACATTGAACAATAAAGAGAGACCCTATTCTGTGATATAATGTTATATTATATATAGTTAACCGTAGACTTTCACGAGTATCATAGTGAAAGTCTACTCTATTGTAAGGAATAGTCGCATTTATCTAGTGTGACATCGAATAGGAGTATGTATGAAATTAACAAAAATGCATGGCCTCGGCAACGATTTTATCCTCTTTTCTGACTCACAAGGGGCCAATAAAGATTATACAGATCTCGCCATCCGCCTCTGCGACCGTCGTACAGGTATCGGTGCCGATGGTCTTGTAATCGTTGTACCATCTAATACATGCGATGTACGCATGCGCATCATCAACTCAGACGGCAGCGAAGCAGAAATGTGTGGTAATGGCATTCGTTGCTTTGCCAAATATGCCTATGAACACGGTGAAATTACAAAAGATACTTTCACCATCGAAACATTAGCAGGCGTTATGAAACCAACGTTAACCATTGAAAATGGCATTGTTACACAAGTGACAGTAGACATGGGCAAACCTTTCTTTAACAGCAAAGACATTCCCATGAATGTAACCATGGATAAGGTCATCGATGTGGACCTCGATGTAAATGGCGAAACAGTAACAGTAAGTTCCGTCCTTCTCGGTGTACCTCACACAGAAGTTTTTGTGGAAGACATCACAAAAGCACCGGTTACAACACAAGGTCCAATTCTTGAAAAACACGATGCATTCCCATCCAATACAAACGTGAACTATGTCGAGGTCGTAAACGACCACCATATTAAAGTCCGCACTTGGGAACGCGGTGCTGGCGCTACGCTTGCATGCGGTACAGGTTCTTGCGCATCTGCGATCATGTCCCACGAAAAAGGCCTTACAGGTCGCGAGGTCGATGTAGAATTATATCTTGGCACATTACACATCAGTTATTTGGAGGATGGCACGGTTCTTATGACGGGCCCTGCTGAGGAAGTATTCGAAACAGAACTTCCTATCGAATAATATGAAGTGGTTACAATTACTATTACAGGCATACCTAAAATATAAACAAGGGCGCACCATGATGCCAAATAATATGGGACTATTGATATCATTAATCGTTTCTATCATCATTATTCTAGCATCTGTCATGTTTAGTGTCCCCATCGGCTACGCATTAATCCTCGTATGGTTGTGCCTCGCTTACGCCCTATATCGACAAGGATATAATCCAAAAGACTTACTCCGCATGTCCTGGACGAATGCTAAAACCTCAATCGTGGTTATGCAAATCTTTTTGCTCATCGGCTGGCTCATAGCCATGTGGCAAGCATCAGGGATTATTCCCATGATTATTGCGTCTGGTATCGAATTGATCAATCCAAATCTTTTCATAATCTGCGCATTTTTAATTACATCCTGCGTGAGTATGTTACTAGGTACATCGCTAGGAACAGTGGGCACCATCGGTATTGTACTAATTACAATTGCCAAAGCCGGCAATCTACCTATTGATATTGTGGCAGGTGCCATTATGGCAGGCGCCTATTTAGGCGACAGAAACTCACCTCTATCCTCCAGCGCCTCTCTCGTAGCGGCTCTAACGCACACCAAAGTTAATAGCAATATACCAATCATGTTGAAAGATAGCATACCTGCTCTCATCATCAGCTGTATATTGTATCTACTCTTATCCCTATGGTTTCCACTAGACTACACTAACAGTTATCTACCGGATACGATTCATTTCGTCTTCAATATCCATTGGACATTATGGATACCAGTTCTTATCGTTATTGGTTTGTTACCAACAAAGCTCTCTATACGCTGGCCTATTGGGATTAGTGCACTGGCGGCAGCCATCCTCGCAGTTATCCATCAAAACTATACAATAATGGATATGTTGCAATTTACCGTATTGGGGTTCCATCTGCCGGATTATAATCCCCTATCGGATATTATCCACGGCGGGGGTCTACAAACGATGTGGATACCAACCCTATCTATATTCATGGCTTGTTCCATTTCCGGCATGCTCGAAGGCGTTGGTTTTTGGAATGATATTCGCAGCCTTTTACAACACGTATCAGGACGTGCCAAACTCTTTGCGTCAAATGTACTAATTGCATTTATTACAGGTGCTCTTGGTTGTAGTCAAGCAATTGCGGTAATCATGACACATTCGATTATGCGTACCACCTATGCAAAGGAACGCATTCATGACGAAGACGTTATGCTAGACTTTGAAATAGCGGCATCCTAATTGCAGCCTTACAGCCCTGGAATATTGCGGCGCTCGTACCGGTCATTATGATGGATGTCTCGCCTGCCGGTTACGTGCCCTTTGCGTTTTTCTTATACTTAGTACCACTTATCTACTGGTATCGCTTACGACGCAAGGAACAACAAATCCATTAATACATTCTATTTTTACGAAACATAGAGGAAAACTTATGATTTATACGATTACTTTCAATCCTGCATTGGATTATATCGTTCGCTTAGACCACTTAAACACTGGCACTATCAATCGTACGGAACAAGAATATGTGCTTGGTGGCGGCAAGGGCATCAATGTGTCAATCGTACTCAATAACCTAGGTATGGATACGACGGCACTTGGATTTATCGCTGGTTTTACAGGTGACGAAATCGTGCGGCAACTCAATGAATTTGGCGTTCGTGAAAGTTTCATCCGCCTCAAAGAAGGTTTGACCCGCATCAACGTTAAGGTAAAAGCATCCGATGAAGAAACGGAAATCAACGGTCGTGGTCCTATCATCGCAGATGATGAACTCCATGCCCTATATGCCCAACTCGATGCATTAACAGATCAAGATACATTGATCTTAGCAGGCAGCATTCCGTCTAGCCTACCAAGTGATATGTACGAAATCATTATGGAGCGCTTAGCCCATAAACATATTCGTATCGTCGTAGACGCAACTAAAGATTTATTAACTCGTGTATTGCCATACAAACCATTTTTAATCAAACCAAACAATCACGAACTAAGCGAAATTTTCGGACGCACATTGTCTACAAAAGATGATTTAGTTGCGGCAGCTAAAGAATTACAAGCCAAAGGTGCACAACATGTACTCATCTCTATGGCTGGCGATGGCGCTATATTAGTATCCGCTGATGGTACAGTCTACACAAGTCCTGCACCTAAGGGAACACTTATCAACTCCGTTGGTGCCGGCGACTCTATGGTAGCCGGTTTCATGACTGGATACCTCAATACTAAAGAGTTGCAACAAGCCCTCTATTGGGGTATTGCTACAGGTTCTGCTTCAGCTTTTTCGGAGAATCTAGCCACCAAGGACGAGGTCCTCGCCTTGCTTAACACTATTCATTAATTTTATTATTCATTATATATGTACAGTAAGGAGTACACACATGAAGATTACTGATTTATTAAAGCCCCAATCAATCCTGCTGAATGCATCACCAACTAACAAAGCGGATGCCATTTACACTCTAGGTGATTTAATGGATAAAGGCGGCAACCTATCTGACAAGGCAGAATACTTAAAAGCGGTATTTGCTCGTGAAGAATCTGGTTCTACTGGACTTGGCGATGGTATCGCCACACCGCATGCTAAATCAGCAGGCGTAAAAGAAGCTGGTCTTGCTGCTATGGTCGTTCCTAATGGTGTTGATTCGATGCCCTCGATGGACAACCATCTCGCTTATTCTTCATGATTGCAGCTCCAGAAGGTGCCGCAGATACTCATGTAGAAGTATTGAGCAAATTGGCAACTATGGTTATCGATCCAGATTTTAAAAATGCTCTTATCCAAGCTGCTACAGTTGACCGTTTCTTAGAACTTATCACCGCTAAAGAAGAAGGCAACTTTGATCCATCTGTAGAAGGCTATATCAAAACAGCAGATGAAAAAGCGCCAAGCATCACCGATGCTATCGAAGCAAAAGCCACAGAAGCTATTGAAAAGGTAGTTCCTAAGGTATCTGTAGATAATCCACATTACGAAGTATTAGCTGTTACAGGCTGTCCTACCGGCATTGCTCATACATACATGGCTGCCGAATCCTTGGAACGTAAAGCAAAGGAAATGGGCATCTCTTTAAAGGTAGAAAAAAATGGTGCTTCTGGCATTAAAGATGCACTTACTGCTGAAGAAATCGAGCATGCTAAATGCATTATCGTCGCTTCTGACCGCCAAGTTGAAATGGCTCGTTTTGATGGCAAACCTATGATTCAAACTAAGGTCGCAAACGGCATTAATAAAGCAGAAGAATTATTGCGTGAAGCTATGTCTGGTACGGCACCTGTATACCATGCATCCCAAACGGATAAAGACGGTGCTGCATCTGCCATTGATGCGGCGGATAGCTTTGGTCGTCAAATCTACAAACATTTGATGAATGGCGTATCCCATATGCTTCCATTCGTTATCGGCGGTGGTATCCTAATCGCCCTAGCATTCCTATTTGATACATTCGATCCAGCTAATGCTAAAAACTTTGGTTCTGGTACACCATTATCCGCATTTCTAATGAAAATCGGCGGTGCTTCCTTCGGATTTATGTTACCTGTTCTAGCAGGTTACATCGCTATGAGTATTGCAGACCGTCCAGGTCTTGTAGCCGGTTTCGTTGGTGGCTTGTTAGCAAACCAAGGTGGTTCCGGTTTCCTCGGTGCCTTGATTGCAGGCTTTGCAGCAGGTTACTTAGTACTGTTAGTTAAGAAACTCGTATCCGGATTACCTCAAGCGTTAGAAGGTACAAAACCAGTGCTCTTCTATCCTGTACTAGGCGTATTATTTATCGGTATCGCGATTACCTTTATCATCAATCTGCCAGTATCTGCCTTGAACGAATGGCTTATGAATTCCTTGCAAACAATGGGCACTACAAGCCGCGTATTATTAGGCCTTGTATTCGGTGCTATGATGTCTGTTGATATGGGTGGTCCTGTAAACAAAGCAGCCTATGTTATTGGTACAGGTGCTCTTGCAACTGGTGAATATGGTATTATGGCAGCTGTTATGGCTGGTGGTATGGTACCTCCATTGGCGATTGCCCTTTGTACAACATTCTTCCCTAGCCGCTTCACAGAAGCAGAACGTAAATCTGGTATTACTAACTACATCATGGGGCTTTCCTTCATCACTGAAGGCGCTATCCCATTCGCTGCAGCTGATCCTATCCGCGTATTGCCTTCTTGCATCATCGGTGCTGGTACAGCTGGTGCATTATCCATGTTCTTTGAATGTACATTGCGTGCACCTCACGGTGGTATCTTCGTAGTACCAACAATCGGTAACCCACTTCTTTACCTTGCATCCATTGCAATCGGTTCCGTTGTGGCTTGCATTATCTTGGCTATTGTAAAACCAAAACTCAAAAAATAATACATATAGCAAAACACCCTATGTCAATACTGACATAGGGTGTTTGTATGTATAGATTATCTAACTACATCATCATAAAATGTACCATATACCATTTTAAATACGCGATTAGCGACATGATAACTTTCAAAATCAAAGTCCGTAGGTGTTAAGAATGTAACATTCTCATAGCCTTTAAGAGCTGGTTGTGTTTGTTTACTTTCACCATTAAGAGTGTAATCCTGTTGATTTAATACCGTCCCTACGATACCAGATTCCATCATTTTTATATTCCATATTTCATTTAAAGAAAAATCTGGTAGCCTTGTTTTTAGCTCTGGTGCCTTAGCTACCATATTAGCAAAGGAATGGTTTAAGTCATAGTCATAACGAACCTTATATTCCCTAATTAAATCAGATGAGGGCAACACAACATATATCTTAGCCTCTATATTTTTTGTATGTGCATTTGTAGAATTATCTCGAATAGTACTCAATTCAATATATTTACCATCTCCACCACCTGTATCGCCTTTAGATATAATCCGTGCAAAACGACTAGTATCTTGCAACTCAGTATTGGACACAGCCTTCACAGGGGTAACAGAAGCACATAAAACGCATACTAGCGCCATAAGAACAACAAAATGTTTCATAAGGTACCTCATTTCACTACAATGTCGTCAAAATGCTGCTGATACGCTACAGTAAACATAGCGTCTGCTACAGCAAATAAGTCTTCATCAAACCGTCCACGATCTAATGGACGTAATTGATGTTCTAAAGGAACTTTACTAATAACCTCTGTACCGTCTACATTATATCGTTTTACCTCTTGTAACTCGACTTGTATCCCTGATTCATCCTGTGCAGCCTTAATCACGGCGTACATAGATGGTGATGGTTTTACAAGATTCATAGCTTGTATTAAGGACCCTAATGAGTAATTCGTATCGTACGTAGCAGTTAATTCATATTCTGTAATAGATGTACTTCGAGGAGTTTCATAAACAGCATAAAAAGTACCTTTTAATTTATAGTGCGGTGCTGCGTATTCTAGAGACTCTACAGAATATGTATTTAAATAACTTATTAGCTTATTTTTGTATAGAACCGCCTTCATAAGGATACGATTTTTGATACACATTTTTAAACTGCGATGAACTATTTAATTCATTAATTGAAATAGCTTGAATTTGCATGGTAAAAGCAGCCATCACCATACATGCTAATAAGAATTTTCTAAACATGTTCTCTCCTTTAAAAACAAAACTCGATTAAATTACCCAAAAGCATACCATATTTTATTGAGAAATGTATACATAAGCCTAATATTCTCTCGACTTCAAATTGTCAGCATTAATACCTGTATTACCATCAATTATTATAGTAGTATTACCTTCTGCTACAGTTTTTTTCTTACCGCTATTTTTACAAATTTAGAAATAACTACATAACCAGTCTTAACCTTATTCCAAATTACTTGATATACTTTATCTTCTCAACATTTAGATGATTTAGTTTCTCTCCTGTTTTCTATAATCAGCTATTATGCCTCTATAACATATGATTTTTAAATTTAATTCTAAATTTCTAATTTCCTGTAATGCCATTTTCACTTGATATAGCCTATATTTTTTTGGAAATTGTA
>BNJV01000298.1_pt1 | contig 38479 bp, 66 predicted proteins | sample 8540591 | NCBI WGS metagenome assembly BNJV01 (sample SAMD00202457, study PRJDB9452) | human saliva metagenome | host: Homo sapiens
GGACTGGCGCGGCGCGGTGGAGAAGGGACTGGCGCTGCGGGGACTTGCGCAGTGCGCTCCGACTATGTCACGCTCAGCGGATTTGACAGCGGCGCTCGCGGGACTCATGCTCGGCGCGGCCGTCGAACAAATTCCGCTGCTACTCACGACAACGCATCGGCATCACGGAGCAGCCGCACTCGCCGCAGTTGCGCGCCACGCCGGGGTTCGAGGGCTACCTCTTTGCGAGCCACCGCCGGCGAACCCCGCTTTCGCGGAGGCTCTCGCACCCACGGCGCTCGACTTAAAGCCCTCATTTCCATGGTCTGCACCTCGGCAGGGCGTTGCGGACGCTCCCGCTCCTTGACATGGCAGCGGCGGTGCGGGGCAGATAACTGCGGGGCTCGGCGTTGCAGCCTATACAGACGCAGGGAGAAAGCAATGAATTCACTACTACGAACACGGCGGCGCCTGCTCGCGGGGCGGCGTGCAAAGCAGTATAACTGATTTCTCGGTGAACAGTAACCCGCTCGGTAGCACGCCCGCGGTACTGGAAGCGCTGCACCGCGCGGTTGACCTGCTGCATCCACTATCGGATCACGAGCGGCCTCCGCGCGCAGCGCCTGGGCGCTATGCGGTCAACGAGACACAAGGTGCTTTTGGAAACAGCGCGGCAGATGTGATTGAGCGGCTCGCGGGGAATCGCGAAGCCGAAGCGCGCCCTGCTGCTGCTGACTTTCGGGTGGGGCGAGCACTCACGCGGCGCGGCTGTCACTGTGCGTTTCATATGCTGCGCCGCGAAGAGGCTCAACTCACGGAACGGGTGCTCGACAATTTAAACGAGGAGACCGAGCTTTTTGGCTCTGCCTCCCGAATAACCCGGCAGGACTGGTTCCTCGGAAGGCTCTTTCTGCGCATTCTTTCGCGCTGTGCGGAACAGAATCATACCCTGATTACCGACGGTACTTTTTTCGGCTTTCTGAACCGGGACAATGCACCCTCAGCTCGGGTACCATCTGCAGGGCGGCGGAAGGCTGGGGCGCAGCATGTCTTCTGGGGCGTTTGCGGGGTTTTGCGATGCCAGGCGTGCGGCTCGGCTACTGCGTGTTTCCGGATCCCGCGCGCTCGGCGAAGCACTCTTTGCAGCCCGTACAGCCGATCTCGGCGGTGCCGGAGGCGGCGGAAACGACCTCGCCTCTCCACAGTTAGGAAAAAGAAAGTGCCGCAGCAAAAATCGCCGTTTACAGCGGACGGAACTCGCTGATGACTTTGGGAATTCCTCTCCGGGCTCTGGGGTCTCGGAGGTGAGGTAATTTTCACGCTCGGTTTCGGACAGATGCCAGAAAGAACGCGGCGAGGCTTCGCTTTGCTGCGCGGCGTGCGGACTTCCGCTTCCGGCTGCGCGAGAACTTTGGCGACTCCGCGCAGCTCGCGCAGACTCGCGGTGAAGACGCCAGAAGAGAATCAGCGTCTTTGTAGCGCTCATGACTTCGAGAGGCGGGCCATAAAAGGCAATCATGATTCGAGGCACCTGCTCCAACATGAGCAAGAGCTGTTGCGGCGGCATCTGCCATCACCAGGAGGACAGCTACCGGGTGGCACGCGCTAAGTCTCAGAATAATGATTCGCGGTCCGCGGATGAATCGAAATCGGGAGGCGCAGGCAATGCAGGCGGAGGCCGCTGGCGTTTGGATGGCGCGCATGGACGCTCCTCTTAAGCCGAACTCCGGACACGGGCTCTCGGCTGGGCGCCTGCGGAAAACCGGTCCGGGGTTCCGGTGCAATCCGAATATCAGAAAGAAGAAGGGACTGTCTCCAGAAGTGTTGGTACATCGCGCCTCGCGGCCGAGCGCCGATATCGGTAGCCGATTGAGGACTTGGGTTCCCCGGTGATTAACCTCCGCGCCGACGACGACCAGACCGGACGCTGGGCGGTCCGTGCCCTGTCATCCTTACGATCAGCGACGCAGACCGGCACGTCATTTTGCGCACTCCGGTGAGCTCCTCTCGGGCCCGAACAAGCGCGGCGCGGATCGGGGCTGATCAACAGGTTCGCGGCGATATCAAAATTCTGGAGCCGGGCTTCGTTTTAATCGAGGCGCTCTGAAAGCCTGTGCTCGGGTTCTTCGCGCTTTGGATGGACGGTTTCCTGGGGCGGCTTCCGGAAGACGAAAGCAGGGCGCGACTGCTGCGTGCGCGTCAAATGTTCCGCATATGAACTGCGGTTTCGATCCGCTGCAGGCGCGCGCCGGATGGCGTTAAACTATGTGAACAATGGCGGGAAATCAGAACTACGGGCGCGGTTTTGCCGGGATCGAAGTACACTCACGAGGCGCCTCGCGTGGTTAAAGGCACAGGGCTTTGAATCATTACATCCAGGACTTTACGGCGTCCGGACGCCCGGTGCTCAACACGGTACGGCAGCTACACAAATGCTCGGCTTTGAAACACTCACGGGACAAAAGAGCGGCGTAAGTGGCGAGTTCGGGCTCTTGCGGGTCGACACCGTAATTTTACGTGCAGCCGAGACAAACATCACCGCATCCGGAACAATTACGGCTCGAGCGGCTTTTAGCGCGGCGCTGCCGGAGCAAAAGACCGAAGACCGCAGGCATCCACGTAAGGACGAGAACATAACCAAAGAAAGCCATTACGCTAACCTTTCAACGCGAGGAAGGGACAGCGAAACACGACAACGCACCGGACAGCTGCGGTGGGGCGCCTCGCGGAAGCTATCTAAAACCTCTTTGACGAAGTAGGGTCACGGAGAGGCGCTTCTTAAGGCTTTTACGCGAGAAAGGGCTTTCTTTACGCGCGGTTAAAGCGCAGGGAGCGGCAGGAAGCCGACCGGCTCTATCGCAAACGCTTCGGGAACATTTTGATTTGCGGGAGCTGCCACGCATCATGGGAGTTGAGAGATGAGCATATGGGGTACGACCGGAGGAAATCGAGACAGAAGGCTTTCGGCGCATCGGCGAGGAACTCCGGCGATCGGCGGTTCCCGCCGGTCGAATTTGGTTGCGGCGCGTCGCCGCGACGGCGGACTTTCGTTTGCGGACACCCTGCTTTCGGAAGGTGTGGTCGAACAGGGGAAGGAAACGTCACGGCAGGGGGCCTGCATCGTGATGAATCATATAACTTGCCAGCATCAGCCGCGACAAAGGCTCATAAAGCTGTGCCTGGCGCCTGCGCTGTAGCGGAGGCGGATGGCCGCCGGTGAGGCGCGAGCCCGCACGGTCTCAGCGTGGGCGGGCGGCGGCGCTCTCCGCGGAGAGGCCCTTGTGCTGCACCTCGGCAATGCGCCGACCGCGCCCATAAAATCAAAAGGCTGTGGATTGGACGCTGAGCCTCACGCTTTTAATCGCGGCGCGGGTCGACATGCAATATGGTCGACGAGGGCGCTCATCAGGGGCAGCACGCCGCACATCATTGCGCGCGGCGGCGTAAGGGCCGACCGTCGCGGCGGCCATCTGTTAAAACGCGATTCTCTACCAGATTGAAAGCACGAAGAACCTTTCTCGAAGTGGACAAAAGGCGGGAAGCAGGTAAAGGTGTTCCTTCGTGAAGCCGGGAAAGAAGCAGAGAAAAACACGCATGCTTGCGTCATGAACCAGTCATATGGCTGGGGCGTACCACCAGGGTCATCGAGAAAAATGAGGAGGCGCAGATCAGGTCAGGCCACATGCTAAATACCGAGAAACAGTGAGGGGCGAAGACAAAGAGCCAAGCGGACAAAATCCACAGGGAGGAAGAAGGGAGGTGAGGCAGGCTTCCAGGGGCCGTCATGGGATTATTGCGATATGGGATTCTCAGCGTTCAAGTCAGCCTCTGGTAGGCAAATGACGACTGGGACACACGGCGGCACTGGTCGGATGGCTCACTGACGCTACGACGCCGGTTTCAAGCCGAAAGGGCACCGTGTCGGGTCCGCGATGCTGAACTTTTTCTCAGCTCTTTGAACAGTTTGGCGCGGGACGATCGCTTTGTCGCCGACAATGCCTGCCGAAAAACGTTGAACTGGACGGTGTCACCCTAGACTTTACCGCGGGCAGAGGCAGGACAACAGAACAGCGCTGGTGCGCATCTGCCGCCCGGCTCTCGAGGGGCCCAAGACGAAGCAAAGGCAGCGCGGTGCGCGGGTTGCGTTCACCCAGCCGCCATGATTTCGCATCGGCTACCCAGTTATCATATGTTTGTCATGGGGGTATCGCCAGGCTTGGCCGGGGCTCTCTGCCTTGGGGCGCGCCAAGTGGTTAGGGCAGGCAGCACCCAGCAGACTGTCTCAGGAGAATCGGACATGGAGCCGCGAGGAAATTAAGAGCAGCAGCTGCCATGGATGCCCGCTGGGCTTGGCCTGCCAGTGCCTCTACGGATAAGCTTCACTGACTGCGCCCTCGCTACCGTGAACCTCAGGAGACCCGGACACAAGGCGCGGTGGCGACCTCCGCGAGATATCCCTGTTGCCGGCAGCAAGACGGGCATCCGGCGGAATGGATCAGTGCGAGAATACGGGAGCTCTGCGAAGGCGTGGAAGCGATGCGCTGCTGGGCATTCAGCATTTAAAATTCGCTTCGCTAACTACGACAGGCGGTCTGACGTGAGTCCATCGATAATTTTCGCACGTTCGCTGCGACTCTCATCTTCATTGCTTAAAGCAGCATTGCTTGCATGCTGCTGGGCTGTTGCAATATTCTTGTTTGCTGGGGCGCGCACCTCTTAAAACAAAGAGGCCTTATACGACGATAAATTCGCGTTTGACAAAGTAAGTTTACAATAAGTGCTTCCGGTCACTTTCAGAAGGGTATCAAGCTGCGGAATCGTCTTCCATACTTTCCGGCGCAAATACCGGTTATGTGTGTCAGTCCGGAGGCGAAACTACTTCTGCTGCCATGCCGCGTAACAAACGGCGGGTTTCAATCAAAATATCGATAATGTTTGTGCAATCTTCAGACGCCGGAGAGAATCCTCCAATCCGGCTGGCTGCAGGAATAAAGGTAATTGGGGCCGTATCAATCTCATTAATCCAGATAACGGTTTCGTATTCTGCCCTTGCAGTGAGAAAAAAAAGCAAGATTGCAGAAGCGCACAGAGGGCTTCTCTAAGAGGGCCAACATCAACGCCTTACGGAATATCTGCGAAAGTGAGTAACAAGCTATAATCTTCTTTGATCACAGCGACGGTAACATTGCTGAGACCATTCATGAAGAAAAAGCAGTCTCTTGCAGGGTATAAGTCATCGTTTAACGCAAAGGTTCAATTTTGTAAAGAGCTGTTCGCTCATGGCATACTTACCTCGATTAACTCACAAATCCGCCAATAGCCAGACAGCCACTGCTGTCGCCGGTAGGAAGCGTGAAAGTGGGGCGGGTTATGTTCACCGGTATTGTACATGCAATAATGATTCAAATAAAAACATGGATATTGTTGGCATTTCCGTAACTCCCCTCCCCAACATGATTGTAAAAATTACTGCGCATAAATGCTCGTAGCGGACCAAGATACGGAATAACGAAAAAGGCGGTCAACGGCCGGGTCTTTAAAGAGAAAGCTGATGACGGAATCGGACCGTGACTTCACTTTCCTGGTGCGACGACTCGACTGTGCTTCATTGGCCTCTTGCCATAAGGCTTATGTGGTATGCGCGGATAATTGTCAACGAGTTTTCTCGGTTGGTGCAAAATAAGGCGGCCAGGAGAGGTCCGCGACGCCGCCGGGACTGTTTTCGCTGCTGGTTCTCTGAGACAAGTAGTCTGTCGTTTCCGGCGTGGCGCCGCCGTGCGTCTGAGGATGTTGCGGTGCGGTGGGGAGGCGTCCTTCCCGCCGCGGTACAGCGGTTGTGTCACTGACATGCGGGATGGGGTAGCGGAGCACGTGAGCGCACTCGCCTCCGCGGGACGCTCCTCTGCCTCGTACTGCCGAAGCGGGGGCAGGCGACAGCACTGCGGCAGCCCGAAAGCCGCCAGCCCGCCGCCGCGCTGCGGAGACGCCGCCGTTCCGTCGCGGTGCGGCACCGCTGCGCCGTGGCGGGCCTCTCCGGCTTCTCCGGCTTTTTAAGTCAGCGAGCTCCTGCCGCAGGGTGTCGCCGACCAAGTTCTGTACCTCGTCAGAATCGTTTCGGCAGCGGAGGTTGCCGCTTTTCGCGCGGTATGCCCGCGCGCGAAGGCGAGGGTAAAGGACTAGCGGCACATATGGGTGTTATGACGCCGCCAGTGACTGCGCATCTCGCGTCTCAGCGCGTTTCCCGAGTTCCCGGAGCCGGGAAAGAGGTGCGGCATCCGCTTTCGCAGCGCAGCTTCGGGCGGGCGGGCATTGAGCGCTTTAACTGGTAAGCCGTAACGGCCATTTCCGCAGGGAAAGGTATGGTTGCGGCAGTGCTCAGAAATGAGGTGCTCGACTGCGTATCCGCGTGCGCGCCGGGATCGATGCGGTCACTGAGGCCGGAGCTTCGGCGCTGGCGTAGACCCTCGTCGAGGAGGAGAGCGCCGCCGTGGTCGAAGTGCGGAGAAGAAAGACGCGCAGAGCGGTACTCCGGGCAGACGAGGTTCGCAGCGAAAAGAGGGCGCACTCCGCGCTGTGGGCGCGGCTTCTCTCAGCGCAGACTGACGGCAGCCTCACTCGCGAACTGGCGGCGGCAGGGCGGCAGGGAAAGGTCCTCGCGGGAGGTTTCTGTCCCTCGCAATTCAGCACGTCGTTGTCAGAGAGACGCGCGAGCAGCTCCGCTGTCCTCGAGTGCGACCGCGAGGCGCCTTCACGGCCTCGGGCGGCGCGCCGATCAGGCAGAGCCAGCTGTCGCTCGCGCGACGCAGTTCGCGTGTTCGGAAGGGCACGCCAGTCCTCGCCGGTGTAAGAGCCGGCGAGGCTGCTCTTTGCCGAAGGAAGCCGCTGCGGATGGCGGCGTCTGCTTCACCGCGCCCGGAATGTTCATGCCGAGGAGAGAGCGCGGTCGGCGCGGGAAAAAGGACGCGACCGCCGCGAGCTTTTCGTTCTGGGCGTGTACGCGCTCATCGCGCGCCCGCATCGCCTGTCTTCGACGCTCACGGCGTGAGGGGTAAAATCAGACATGTGAACTCGCCACTGGGAGCCTCAGACGCTCTGAGTGCATTTCAATGGGCGTTTAACCGTCAGCGATGACCGCACGCCATGCTCGGGGCAGCGCCTTTTGCGCTGAAGCAGGGCTGCGGAGGCGCGATCGGCTGATCAGCCCCAGTGCTCGATTCCTGCGGCAGCTCGTCGAGTCAAATGCCGGCTGGGCGGCCGAAAATTTCCGAGGAGCGCCCGGTTGCGCCGGCAGGCCGTTGTCGGGTCCGGCGACTCCGAGACGCACAGCGGACGAAAGTGCCGAGGCTTTCGGGGCAAGACAGTGCGCAAAAGGCGTCGCATCCAGTTCGCACTGTGGAGCGGCGTATTCTCGCTTTTAGAAAGTAGTCCGGGAAGGTGTTGCCGGAAATCATATGAGGGCCGCTCGAGAAGACATATGTATGCACGTTTCAGCGTGTCGCTGCGCCCTCTTTGACCAGTTGAAAGCGAACTTCGGTCGGGAAAGAGGGCGGTCTCCTCTGACCACAAAGAGGCGAGAACAGAGTCTACCTTTGCCGCGGCGTATTCCACGAGCGCGCGGTGCGAGCGTAAAAGGTTACAGTTCATCACAATCGCGCCGACCGTTTTTCTTATCGTGCGGCGAGGGGCGGCGAGGACGCTCTCCGCAAAGCGCTCAGGGCCGTCCGGGCGGTTTTCGAGCATCGCAAGCGCGCCGTCTCCGCGAGCAGGCGGAGGCGCGAGGAAGAAGGCAGCGTCGCCTGCTCGCGCCCGCGTCGTCACAAAGAGATCAGTAGCCGCGCTGCGAAAGCGGTTCTCCGATGAGCGCCGAGGAGAGTGCCGAGCGCATTCTGCCCGTACCAGTTCCTCGCTGACCGCAAAGCACTTTAAGAGACCGGGCAGCGCAGCCGCAGCCCTCAGGTTTTTCGTTTGCGTCAAAGATGCCGTAGGCTCGTATCGGAATCGGAGCTCGCAGGGTAAGCCATTTTCCGCGAGAAGGCGCGGAGCTTTTCCTGACTCCGAGGATAGGGAGAGCAGAATCTCTCCGAGATGATAATTGTCTGTCATACAGGGTACTCGCTTCCGAAATCTGTTACCGTTTGCCGCTTCAGCATAGCACAGAGCGGAGAAAAACAAAAACGCCGGGGAAGACTCCCCGGCGCCAGCTGTTCAGTTTCGGTTCCGAGTTTATCTGTTCACTCAGTCCGCAAACTGAAAAAGCCCAATCTCGCGAACCACATCCATGATGCTGCCGTCGCGCGCCTCGATGATACCGACCACGCGATCTCCGAACTGCACGCGCTCCGGCTCGCCCGTCATCGCATAGGCAATGTCGCGGGAGCTCTTCGATGCTCTTTAACGGGAGACCGAATCCTTCAGCGCGTCGATCAAATCCTGCCGCTTCGGGTTAATTGCGATGCCGTGGTCGGTGATCACGACATCCACATCCTCACCCGGCGTCGTGACCGTGGTCACATCGGTGCAGACCGAGGGAATGCGACCCTGCAGAATCGGGTGATCACGATGGTGCACTTTGCGCCCGCCGCCGTGTCCGGGTGTCCGCCCTGTGCGCCGCTCACGACGCCGTTCGAGCCCACCACGACATTGCAGTTAAAGTTCACATCGACCTCAAGGGCCGCGAGAATCACGAAGTCGAGCTTGTTGACATAGGCGCCCTTGTTAAAGGGGTCCCATACTCGCCCGCCGTGATGTGGTGGTGATTCGGGTTGGTCGCCGCACTCTGAATCGCGTACTCGTCAAAGTCCAGCGTGTCCACGAGCGTGCGCGCAAGGCCCTCTTCGAAGCTGGCACATCGGCTTCGTGATGCCGCCGACACCGAAGCTCATGTGGATGTTCCGCTCGCGCATCACATCGGCGAGCGAGATGGTGCTGGCAATCGAAGCGCCGCCGACACCGGTCTGGTAGGAGAAGCCGTCCCCTAAAGTAGGGGACGTGCGCTTCCGACCTCGGTGCAGTAACTCGCCATGAGGGAGCTTTCTCTGGTCGGAGGTCGGCTTTGCCGCCCGTCGCAATCTTTGCTGGGATCGCCGATTTCATCGACCACGACCACATAGTCCACGTAAATCTGGCTGATCTGGTGCAGCGAGTTCGGGAAGGAACCAGGCAGTCCGTGATTGCGACCACCTTGTCCGCATAGAGAGCATCCGGCGCGGAGTAGGAGAGCACGCCGCAGTTTGCCTTGCCGCCGTTTGCGTTTAAGTTGCCGTACTCGTCCGCGGTCGGTGCGCCGATAAAGGCGATGTCGATGTGGGTTTCGCCGGACTCAATCGCGCGGACGCGGCCGCCGTGGCTCCGCATGATGTGCGAGACCCTGAAGCCGTCCTTCGGAGATGGCCTTTGCCGATTTCGCCGCGCACGCCCGAGCTCTGAATGTTGGTGATGGTCCCGTCGTCGATCATGTGACAATCGGGTTATTCTGGCTGCCCATCGAGGAAGCGCAAATCGTGATGTTCTTAATGCCGAGCTTATGGACCTCTTCCATAACCATGTTGAGGACTTTGTCGCCCTCGCGGAAGTGGTGGTGGAAGCTCAGTGTCATGCCGTCCTTGATTTCACATTTCAAAAGGGCGTCCTTGATGGACAGGAGGAGTTTCGAGCCCTCGGAATTGATGACGGGTTTGACGCGCGCGCCGTCGCGGCGGTACTCCTTGCCCGATCCATCGCATGGGAACCGCGGACACATCCTTCGGTCACCCGTCAAAATCTCTTCCGGATATATCTCTGCCGACTGCATTTTCATTTAGAGTTCCCTGCTACACGCCGGATGCCTTGGCGAGCGCAATGACGCGCTGCGCGCCGTCGTAGAATGCAATGTCAATCATCTTGCCGTCCACCGTGAAGACGCCGATGCCTTCCTTCCGCTTGAGGTCGATCTCGCGGATTACCTTCTCGGAGAAAATAATCTCCCTTCAGGCTCGGTGTGAAGACTTCGTGGACAATCGGAATCTGGCGCGGGTTGATGATGGACTTGCCGTCAAAGCCCATGTCTTTGATCAGCATGACTTCCTTCCGGAAGCCCTCGAGATTGTCGAGGTCGGTCAGACCGTGTCAAAGCACTGCACACCCGCAGCGCGCGCGCGCAATGATCATCTGCTGGCGCGCACCCGCAGAGCTCCACGCCGGTGCCGGTGATCTTGGTCTGGAGATCCTTCGTGTAGTCGCCGCCCGAGGCGCAATGCCGATCATGCGATCGGAAGAGGTGCGAGACTTCGTAGGCGTTCACTGACGCCCTTGGCGGACTCAAGTGCCGCCATTGGGAGGTGGAACCCTCCGGGCGCTCAAACTCGCGCTCTGCGGCAGGACAGCGTCCTCGACCGCTTGACCATCTTGGCATCCTCGGTCTTCGGGATGCGGAGCACATCCGCGCCGCCCGCGATGCAGCAGCGAATATCTTCTTTCCAGTACTCGGTGTCAAGGCCGTTGATGCGCACCACGCGCTCGCAGCCGCGGTAGTCGACATTTTTCAGCGCCTGGTAAAGCGAAAAACGGGCAGTGTCCTTCGCGGTCACAGCGACTGCGTCCTCGAGGTCCAGCATCAGGGAGTCGGCGCCGTAGAGATAGGGATCCTTGATTAAAGAAGGTTTCTGCGCATTCAAAAACATCATCGAGCGGCGCAGCCGCTTTTTATTCGGATGGCTCATCTGACAGCACCTCCCCAGGGAATGTTGTCGTACTGATCGACGGCACGGAACACAGCGCCCTCAATGCGCGCCTTGATCGTGCGGTCAGTGCGCCCTGTCGACAATCGAGATTCGCACTTTGTCAACGCCGAGATCATCAGGGTCTCGAGCGTCCTGCCCTGATCTGGTTGCCGAACTGGTGAATGACTGCGCTCTCCAGCGAAAAATCGACTTTGCCGTTGCCCGGTTCCACCGTGACCTGGCAATCGCTGGACTCTAAGGTACCGGCGACCGCCGGCTTACTGATCTCCATAGCTGCCTCCGCTTTTGACGAGATACTATTGTCTGAATTCATTGTAACTTTTGCAGGGGCTGGACTTCAAGGAATTTATTGGCTATGATGAGTATAGTGTTTTTATTATAAAATTAGCGTGAGAAACAAGCGTGAACGAACGACAGATTAAATACATGCTGACCATCTTCCGGGAGGGCAGCATCAGCCGCGCCGCGGAGGTGCTCTATGTCTCCCAGCCCTCAGTGAGCCAGATGGTGCGGAAGGTGGAGGAGGAACTGCGCGCCGACCTCTTTGTGCGCCACACGAATCCGCTGGTGCTGACCCCGGCGGGCAGATGCTATATGCAGGCGGCGCGCGCCATCCAGAGCGTGCAGCAGAATCTGGACCGCCAGCTCGAGGAGATACAGCTCGGGACGCGCGGTAGCATGCAGCTCGGCATGCCCCTGCAGCGCTCGCTGGAACTGCTGCCTGACATCTTTCCGCGCTTTCACGCGCGCTATCCGGCCGTGAACTTAAAGCTGACGGAACAGGGGTCCGATGCACTCGAAACCATGCTCTTAAACCATCAGCTGGACATCGCCTGTCTTACGACCAGCGCAAAGACCAATGCGCTGAACTATGTCCTCATTAACCGCGAGGAACTCGTGCTGCTCGCCTCCAGAAATACCGCGCTCGCCGGGCGCATTGAGGAGGGAAGGCCCATAGACATATGCGAGGCCGAGGCCGAGTCCTTTATCAGCCTTCGCACCGGGCACTCAACTCGCATTACCCAGGACGGACTGTTTGCGGACGCCCACATCTCCCCCGAAATTCTCTTCGAGACCGAGAGCATAGAGGTCGCAAAACACGCGGTGGGACCCTGCCAGGCAGTCTTCCTCTGTCCGAAGAACTACATTGATATTTCGCCCGAGCTGAAAAGGACCTGTGTGGTCTATCCCCTGATCGGTGTGGAGCAGGGGCGGCATTTTTACCTCTGCCACCGGAAGGACCAGTATCTCACGCACTACATGGTCGAGCTGATCCGCCTCTTAAAACCGGATTTCGAGCTGCCGCGGAGCGAAGAGTTCCCCGAGAGCTGAAGAAAGCAAAAAAGACTGCCGCAGTCCTGCGACAGTCTTTCTTAATTTACGGTTTTGTATCCGCTGCTTTACGCCGGGATGATGCCGATGATGATTGCGAAGATCATGCAGAGGAAGGAGAAGCCCCACACTTAGAAGAAACTCGATGCGGATGTGATCGCGATGTCCACTTCCGCGAGACCCACGCCGAGCAGGGTTGCCGGAACCATGGGGCTGATGAAGGTCGCGCAGTTGCGGCAGACGACCATCGAGACAGCAATCGGAAGTGCCGGGACGCCGAAGCCCTGGCCGATCGACATCATGACCGGGGAGCATACCGTAGAAGTAGCTGTCCGTATCGAAGGCAAGTGCGAGCGGCACCGGAGGGAGACCGATGACCAGCGGCAGGTGGGTGCCGAGGGCTGCCGGAAGAATCATCGAAATGAGATTCGACATGCAGTTCACGACGCTCAGGGATTTCCGTGCCGTCGACCTTGACATTCTTGACCAGGATACCCATGAGAACGGCAGCGCCCATCAGGGGTGGTGCACATCAGGAGTGCCGAGGACAGCGTGTGCGTTCAGCACCTTCTTCTGGAGCTTAATGTCCGTGTAGTTCACGAGAATCGAGATACCGACACCAAGCATAAACGGCACATAGCTCGGGAACACATCCCAGATCAGCATGGCGATGACGGCGACCGTGAGGAGAATGTTGAAGACAAAGAGCTTCGGGCGCGCGAGTTCGCGAACCTTCTCCTCCTGCGTTGCGGTAATTTCAACCTTGCCCTCGGTCTGCGCGAGCTTGCCGTTCAGACCTGCGCCGCGCGCCTTTTCCTGAAGACCGGTCAGGACTGCGTGACCCAGCGCGAGGATGACACCGAAGACCTGAATCGGCAGCAGCTCATTCCAGAGCTTGCCGGCCTCCATGCCGAGCACCGAAGCCGCACGCATCGTGGGGCCGGCCCAGGGCATGAGGTTCAGGACGCCCATCGAGGCACCGTGATGCGGGCAGCGAGGTGGCGCGCATGTGCATTTTCTTATAGACCGGCAGCATCGCGGGGATTACAATCAGGAAAGTCGCAGCGCCTGCGCCGTCCATGTGTGCAATCATTGCGATGACAGCCGTCATGACCGTGACACCAATGACATTGTCGCCGACCAGCTTCATGAGCTGGCCGATGATGACATCGAACATGCCCGCATCGGTCATGATGCCGAAGAACAGAACGGAAGACAAAAGAGTGCAGCCGTGGGACCGGTGCTCTTAAAAGCCCTCCTTGATCAGAGACGCGACACCCTCAAAGTTATAATAGCCGCCGAGCACCAGGATCAGTGCGAGAACCGACGGAAAGAAGAATGAACGCGATACTCGGTAGGGTCTTGCTCTTAAAGAGCGTCACGACAATGGCAATAATTGTCAAAAAGCCCAAGTATGCCTACAGATACTTCATTCATGCTGCTTTGTTTCCCCCTTCATCTAGGATAGTGATTGTATATAGAAATATACAGAAAACGGTAGGAATTTACAAAATATCAATTCAGGGGACAAAAAGTATAATATTCTTCTTATAGGTAAACATTGTATGCAAAAAATCGGCGCAAGATGTGCGCTTTTTCAAGGAGAGGTGAGAAATGTCGGTAGAAAATCAGGGGGTTGCGCTCCGCGTGACAGGCGCCGCACTCGCCTACGGCGATACGGAACTGTCCGGGATGTCAATCTTTCCGCGGCTCCCGGCGAACTGCTGGCGCTCCTCGGGCCCTCGGGCTCAGGAAAGACCAGTCTGCTCCGCGCGATTGCGGGCTTTTACCGCTCGCGGCGGGCGAAATCCGCTTTGACGGGGTGCGGGTAAACGAGCTTCCGGTCGAAGAGAGACAGCTCGGCATGGTCTTTCAGGAGCACCGTCTGTTTCCGGCGCTCACGGTCTACCGAAATCTGGAGGTCTGTCTGACCGGGACTGTGACAGCGCGTGTCACGGCGGCGGAGGCGGCGGCGCGTGCGGAACTTTCTGCCCGAACTCCGGACTCACCGGTCTTGAGGCGCGCTTTCCGGCGGAACTCTCCGGCGGACAGCAGCGCCGCGTGTACCTGGCCCGAGCCCTTCTCGTGCGCCCGCGGCTCTCACTGCTCGATGAGCCCTTTACCGGCCTCGATGCGCCGCTTCGCCGGGAACTCACGGAACTTCTCCGGCGGGAACAGCGCTCGCGCGGTCTCACGACGGTGTTTGTGACCCACGACGAGGAGGATGCGGTGCGGATTGCCGACAGCACGGCCCGCTTCTATGACACAGCGGGCACACGGAGCTTTCGGCAAGCGCCTTCACAAAGGTTTTGATTGACAGAAAAAGGACTTTTCCGTTACAACAGAGAAAACATATCATGTTAGCGGCATCTTTCGCGTTCAGAGAGGAGAACAGAATGAAGACACGCATCGGTATTTTTGGGCTACGGCAACCTGGGCAGAGGCATTGAGAGTGCAATCCGGCAGAGTGAGGATCTGGAACTCGTCGCTGTCTTTACGCGGCGCGATCCGAAGACCGTGAAGATTCACACGGAGAAGGTCCCGGTTGTGGCGCTCTCCGAGGCGCTCGACTGGAAAGAGAAAATCGATGTCATGGTGCTCTGCGGCGGCAGCGCGACCGACCTGCCGACGCAGACGCCCGAATACGCGCGCCACTTTACCGTGATCAACAGCTTTGACACGCACGCCAAGATTCCGGCACACTTTGAGGGAGGTGGACCGCGCGGCAAAGGAGGGCGGCCACCTGGCCATCATCTCCCTCGGCTGGGATCCGGGTCTCTTCTCCTTAAAACCGCATGATGTCTACCGCAATTCTCCCGCAGGGCAGAACTACACCTTCTGGGGCAAGGGCGTGAGCCAGGGACACTCCGACGCGGTGCGCCGCATTGCGGGCGTGCTGGATGCGAGACAGTACACCATTCCGGTTGATAGCGCCATGACGCGCATTCGAGGCGGCGAGCAGCCGGCATTCACCGCGCGGGAGATGCATAAGAGAGAGGTCTTTGTCGTGGCCGCGGAAGGTGCGGACCGCGCCGCAATCGAGGCGGAAATCAAAAAAACATGCCGAACTACTTCGCGGACTATGACACCGAGGTGCACTTCATCACGGCCGAGGAGATGCGCGAAAAGCACGCGGAATTGCCGCACGGCGGCTTCGTGATTCGGAGCGGCGTGACCGGTTTTGACGGCGGGCACAGGGAGCTCATTGAGTACAGCGTGAAGCTCGACTCGAACCCCGAGTTTACCGGCGCCGTGCTCGCGGCCTATGCGCGCGCGGCACATCGCCTCGCTGCGGAGGGACAGCAGGGCTGCAAGACCATTTTGACATTGCACCGGCTTATTTGAGCCCCCTCAGCGCAGAGGACCTTCGGGCACAGCTTTTGTAAGCGCAGGGAAAAACAGGGAGCAAATGCCGTATCATAAGGGAAAGCGGCAGCACGACCGGGGAGTAATTCCGGAGGCGAACAAGAAAGAAACAGCGACGCAGTGCGCCGGAAAGCGAGAAGGGCGGAGACATCCGTCCTCTTTTTGCTGCCCCTCTGTACTGCTTTGGGAAAAGGAGCGGAATCGGAAAGCGGGGGAAGAAAGCGCGAAGAGAGAACGCGTGGTAGAAAGTGTGATGGGAGAAAGCGAGGCAAAAATTACCGGTCAGAAAAGCACAGAGCAATATGGCAACAGAATGCTGATAGCTTAAAAATATTTTTGAAAATACTGATTGACAGGTGAATAAGACGTGCTACAATCTAGTTAAAAGAAATTTTAAGGAGGTGATGTCCGTATGGGAGAGAGCAGTATCTTTAAAGTGCTCTCGGACCCGCAGCGGCGCGACATTCTGGTCATGCTGCGGGAGGGGCGCATGAGCGCCGGAGAAATTGCGGAGAAACTCGGCGTGAGTCCGCCGGCGCTCTCTTACCACCTGCGGCTCTTAAAGGGCGCAGAGCTGGTGAGCGAATATAAGGAGAAAAATTTTGTCTACTATGAACTGAACACATCCGTCCTGCAGGAATTGATCCTCTGGGTGGAACAGTTCGGAGGGAGGAAATCATGAAAAAAACAGTGTGGTTACTCGCGGTGCTTACTCTGATGGTTACAATCATTCCTCTGCAGACCATGCCTGCTTTGCTTCCCGTGGATTATTCAATCGGCGGAGAGGTGAGACGCTGGGGCAGTAAGTACAGCTATCTGATTTTACCCATGGTCACGCTTTTGATCACGTTGCTCTGGCAGTTTCTTGTGGCACACTTTGAACGCCGAGCCGTCGGCGATGACAAAGAGGCACAGGGAGCGGCGGCGAATGCAAAGGTGCTTGTATCGGTCGGGCTTGTGATGAATCTCTTTTTCTGCCTGTTGCAGGCCGGGCTGCTGTGGTCTGCGGCCTGGACCGCAGAGCATTTCGGAACTGCAGGGAGGAGCGCAGGCGGGGGCGAGCATTGCGCAAACGGCGCAGAAAGCGATGTGTGTTCTGACAAGCGTTATGCTGATTGTGCTCGGCAACATCTTGCCGAAGACCCGGAAAAACCGTAATGTGGGCGTGCGCCTGCCGTATAGCCGGTATAACGACATCACCTGGCAGAAGAGCAACCGCTTCGCGGGGATGATGCTGGTCGCGGCGGGCGCGCTCGGCATTATAAGCACCTTTTTTGCGCCGAAGGGCTACGGAATGTTCTTACTGTCTATCTATATCATGGCGGCAATCGTGATTTCGACTGTGAGAGCGTGGCGGGTCTATCGGGAGGAAAAAGGCAAAGAGCGGGACAGAGGCTGAAGCGAGTGACGGGAGTCACAGGGCGCGCAACTTACGGAAAGCCGAGATATAGCGAAAAACTCCAAAAAGCGCTATGATAAGTCCTCGTACCGCCACGCGGCGCGAAGGAGGATTTTATCGTGAAAGTTATTTTTGTGAACGGCAGCAGCCATGTGAACGGCACCCTCACTCTGAGGCAGTCAAGGAGATGCAGAAGATTTTCTCTGCGGAAGGGGTGGAGAGCGAGGTCGTACAGCTCGGCAATCAGCCCATACGGGACTGCATTCAGTGCAGCTATTGCAGGGACGCATGATGCCTGTGTGTTTCAGGGACGATGCGGTGAATCAATTCACGGCGCTCGCCAAAGAGGCGAGACGGCTTTTGTTTTTGCGACGCCCGTCTACTACGCGCATCCGAGCGGACGGATTCTGGCTTTCCTGACCGGGCCTTTTTATTCCGTGCAGAATATCGAGAATCCCTTTGCCTTTAAGCCCGGCGCTTCGATAGCTGTCGCGAGAAGAGGCGGCACCACGGCCTCCTCTGATGTGCTGAACAAATACTTCGGGATCTCGCAGATGCCGGTCGCAGAGCTCTACCTATTGGAACATCTCCCACGGACTCACTGCGGAAGATGCCGCCAAGGACCGGGAAGGCATGCAGACCATGCGGAATCTTGCCCGGAATATGGTCTGGATGATGCGAAGCTTTGCCCTTGCAAAAGAACAGGGCATTCCGTACCCGGAGACCGAAAGCGGAGCAAGGACCAACTTTATACAGCGAGAGGATTGAGCTGTATTGAAAATGTTAAGCTCGTGTTTCCTGTGTGCCCGCAAAAGCATGGCAATCGCAGCCTTGTTTGCGATCACCGTGAGACGAACGATTCTCGGGGGAGGCAAAAGCGCAAGGGGCAGCAAAGCCCTTTGATACGCCCGGCGCGGAGAAACGGATTGAGCTGAACGGGATTAAGAGCGAGCTGGTGATTAACAGAGAAGAAGTGTAAGAGAAAAGGAAAAGATGAGAAAAGGGCGCCGCTCCGGAAGGAGGGCGCTCTTTATGTGCTTCTTTTTCGATAAAGAGATTGAGCAAAAAGTGAAAAATGAGAGAATAAAGGTAAAAATCGCAAGGAGGTGGAACTATGGCGAATACCGTGGAAGTTTCGAGTAACATTTGGAACTGGATCAACACATCCGTGCAAGTCCCCGCTGCCGTGCGAGAGAAGTTTGAACAGTGGAGGAGCGGAGAAAAGAAGCCCACGTTCTCGCAACTGAGGAGTTCAGCCGCAAAATACATGTTCCGATCGGCTATTTCTTTTTGGAAAGGCAGCCGCAGGACAATTTAAACTGCTTGAGTTCCGTACGGTAGACAGCAGGCACTGCAGGACCCAAGCCGTGAATTGATTGACACGCTTCGGCAAATGGAGAGCATTCAGGAGTGGATGCGAGACGATATGATTGCGGGCGAAAACGAAGAAAACCGCTACGTCGGATCGTTGCGCGGGAAAAAGGGCATAGCGGAATTGGCTGCGATGATTCGGGAAACCTTAAATATTACCAACGGGTATATTAGTATCGTTGAGAAAGGATATGGACACCCAAAGAGCGTATTTTCTGCATTGAGAGACGAAAACACCGTATTTTTAGAATGTTTAAGAATGCCTCTGCTTCAAGATTTGTCGAGGAACTTCGCTGTCTAATTTAACGATGCAGTTAATTGCGAGATTTATAGATTGATGAAAGAACCACAAAATTTAGGAGACTTTCTCTGGATATGCTTTTTGATTATTGCAGTTGGAGTTCTGCTTTCAATACTTTGAATGACTATTTTGTGTACTAACGATGCGACAATACCGAAATAATGATGCCAGAAGGGATTATTATGAGAGCCAAGGAAAATTACGAGACAAAGAACGAAATGGCTCAGATGCATGACGAATACATCGCGCGCCTGTCTGATGCATATGAATCAAAAAGCATATAGAAGTCGTATGGCTTTGCTATGCAATTTTTCGAGCAACGGATAAGCCGACTAATTACTAAATATATCGATAACTGCACTGTACCAGAAAGAACAGATAAAAAATCCGCAGCAATTTCTACTCGAATAAAATGCTTGCAGAAGCAAATTGACACAAAATACGGAGCATTTGATGGATTTGATAGCGCGATACTAACAGAGATACAGCGGTGGTGCGAAGATCGCAATGAATTAGTTCATGGATTGGTAAGCCTACAGCACTATAGACAGTATGATGAGGAATTTGCAGAGTTAGCAACGAGAGGGTTTCCTTTAGTATCAAGTCTATATGATTCATGTACGAGCTTAAGAGATCGCTGGTATAAAAGCGATAATCCTGTCGAAGAGTTCCCAATGCAAAAGTGCCAGTGTAAAAAGAATAAATGCATTAATCCAAATATTGGGTGACCTTTTTATTTTGGCTTCGGAGCGGGTTCAAACGGTTTTCAGAAACACTCCGCAGAATCAAGAAACAAAAAATAAGGCTTTCGGCAGACGGTTCAAATCTGCTGAAAGCCTTTGTTTTAACCACTTTTCTACACTTCCGTGCGGTGGGTATTGTATCAAGGATAACATATAATAAGCATCACAAATTCAAATTCATATAAAATAGACATAATCTATTGCTGTCGGTAAAATTAAGTTACCACACAAAACCCACCGAGGAGGCAATAGCTATGTCTGATAACATTATGCAGCTCAATGAGGATCTGATAAAGAATAATCTCAAAGATCTGGTGCGCAGCAGCGTCGAGGCAACATCAATGCTCTGCTAGATCACGAAGCTGATGAGCTTGTGAATGCTGATAAATGAGAGAAATTTTTCAACTACTTCAGGGAATGTGACTCTCAAAGTTCCAAAACTTAAGGGCATTCAGTTTGAAACTGCCATCACCGAGCGATATAAGCGCCGTGAGCGTTCCGTAGAAGAAGCCTTGATTGAGATGTACCTGGCCGGTGTTTCTGTTCGTCGTGTTGAGGGACATCGAGGAATGGCGTTCCCGTCCTCTTACTGAGGAGTACCCTTACGTCTACGTTGATGGTGTTTACCTGAAACGTAGCTGGGTGGCGAAATTCGGAATGTCGCTGTCCTTGTGGCCATTGGTGTGAACAATGAAGGTTATCGCGAAATCCTTGGCGCCGCCGAAGGCATAAAGGAAGATCACGAAAGCTGGAAAAACTTCTTTGTATGGCTGAAAGAGCGTGGGCTTAAAGGCGTTCGTCTCATCATTGGCGACAAGTGCCTTGGTATGCTAGAAAGCATTTCTGAAGTGTTTCCAAAAGCCCGGTATCAGCGTTGTACAGTACATTTCTACCGAAATGTACTCACCATCACACCAAGAACAAAGATGCGAACCGTCGCAATGATGCTGAAGGCCATCCATGCCCAAGAAAGCAAAAAGTCAGCTCGAGAAAAGGCTGCTTCTGTAGCACAACAACTCCGCGAAATGAAGCTGTCTGCCGCTGCCCAGAAAGTGGAGGAAAGTATCGAAGAGACGCTCACATATATGGACTATCCAACTGAACACTGGAATCGAATCCGGACCAACAACACCGATTGAACGCGTCAATCAGGGAGATCAAACGCCGAACAAAAAGCGATTGGAGCATTTCCCTGATGGTCAAAGTGCTTTGATGTTAGTCTGTGCCCGACTGCGCCATGTGGCAGCGTCGAACCGGGGAACCAAGCGGTATCTCAATATGAATCACCTGTTTGATTTGGAGCTCCAGTGCAAGGCTTATGGTCAGTTCACAGCCAGCTAACTACAATACACCGGCGGCTGAAATTGAATTTGCGAAAGATTATTGACTACTATCAGGGGGCGCTGCCTCAACGAGCTCGAAAAGTCTGTGGTTAATACCCAGACACTGCTCGCGCAGTTACCGACTATCATTTTCTGCACGAAAATTCCTGAAAATGTTAAAACGCTGATACCAATTGCCATTTTGTGGTCGAAAAATTCTTTTGAACAATAAAATAGTTGCCATAAGCACGACGAAATAGACGCAATCTCAATCGCTTTGTGATATAGTATAAGCTATGTGATTTTTGTAGCCATTTATGGAGCTCATATTGAGAGGTAAAGGTTATGGCAGTTTCAGTACAAGAAGTTATTCAAATTATTGATAGACAGAGATATGAAGAAGAAAGACTTCAAAGCACTTACCGGCATCAGCCAGGGGACTTTGAATAAACTTCAGAATGGAGGAAACGTCATGGTGGACGTGCTGGAGAAGATTTGCCTTAATATGAACTGCAGCATTGATGACATCATGGAAATTTTTCCTGATCCCTGAACCGAGTCCAGAAAATGGTACAGTTGATTCCGTACAATAGAGATGGGGTAGTCTTTTGATGGATAGAAGTAAATACAGTGCAGGCGCTGTTAAGCATTGCTTCTGGTTCATGGAATTTCGCAAAGTGATTTCGCTTCGAGCGGAAGGCATGAGCTGGGAAGAAATCAAAAGCCTGAATGAAAATGAAAATATATTTGGAGCACCTACGTCCCTCCGGGCAACACAGATCTTCAATACAGTTTCTGCGCGAGTGAAGAGTCTTGATGACAGTTTTTATGATGTCTTTGCGGGGGGTGATCTTGCGTCGCAAAAGCTTTTTGCTCTTGTGGCGGCGATGGCGTATGACGCATTATTCGGCGCACTTGTTTACGAGCTTGTCCGGGAGAAGATGATCATTGGCAGCAATGAACTTTCTGACAGCGACCCTGCGAATATTCTTCAAAAACAAGCAGGAGCAAGATGAAAACGCTGCCAAGTGGACGGAGGCAACAATCAAAAAAACTGATGGTATCGTACAAGTCTATGCTTTATGAGGCCGGTGTCATAAACAAAGCAAAGGATGTCCGGAAAATTTATAAACCGCTTCCCGATCCGGCGATGGAAAGATGGATGCAGGACAACGGCCTCGAATATGAACTCAAAGCAATTACGGGGGTTAGGTGAGTCTCCAAGAACGAAAGCGATAGCGCGGCGTGATTGGCTATGACGAACCTATACATAGTGAAACGGAGGAGAGATGATGGCAGGCAAGGTGAATTTCGCCGCAGGCGAAAGAGAGGGTGGCCTGGGCCAATTACAGGAACGGCTAGATGAGATGGAAGCTGCCATCCATAAGCCCAAATTCCGGGAAAGCTCTGGCCGAGCCAATGAAGTAAATTATTGGGTATTCGATTATGACCCGGCAAAGGAAATGGAAGTCCGTGAACGCATCGAATACATGAAGAAGAAAAACGCCAAGGGAACGGACGGATTTGAGCTGGTGGTATTTGACCTCTACGACATGATCATGGACTATCTGGAAAGCAAGGATTTTGTGAATTCCTACATCCGTTACGAGGAGCGCAGGGGCTTCGACTATATCGTCCGGGCTGCATCCACCTCCATGAAGATGAATGAGGATGACAGCATCCTGATCCGGCAGATTGTGGAGCAGACCCCGGAAAACGCCATCGTGTTTTTGACCGGTGTCGGCAAATGCTATCCGCTGCTTCGTTCCCATAAAAATTCTGAACAACCTGCATCAGTCGGTGCTCAAAGCTCCGGTGGTGCTGTTCTTCCCGGAACATACAACGAGCAGGAACTGATCCTGTTCAATGAAATCAAAGACGACAACTATTACAGGGCATTTAAGCTTGTGAAGTGAGGTAGAGACCATGAGAATTCAAGAGATGTTTAAGAAACCAATCACCCGTGATATCCAGGGTGTTGTGATTGCCGGTCAGGGCGAGAAAACCAATATCGCCACCGAGCTTGAAGAATATGTGGTCACGCCGGAGCTGCAGCGCCACTTTGCTGATTTCTTCTCTGCCTATGCAAAAGGTATCAACGGGAATACCACCAAGATGGGCGTGTGGATTTCCGGTTTCTTTGGAAGTGGTAAATCTCACTTGCTGAAGATCCTTTCTTACATTCTGGATAACGAGAAAATCGGCGGCAAGAGGGCCATTGATTACTTTATTGACGACCACAAGATCAGTGATCCCATGGTGCTGGCTGATATGCAGCTGGCAGCCAATACGCCGTCCGATGTCATTATCTTCAATATCGATGCCAAGAGTGAATCCGACGGAAAATCCAATAAGGATGCCATCGTCAATGTCTTCCTGAAGGTCTTCAATAATTCGCTGGGATTTTTGTGGGGCAATTCCCTACATTGCGGATCTGGAGCGGAAGCTGACCGAGGACGGAAAGTACGAAGATTTCAAAGCTTCATACCTGAAAGTGACCGGTCATGACTGGTATGAAGAGCGCCACGAATTCCTCTCCAAGCAGGACGGAGTGGTGGATGCTCTCGTTGATATGGGTTACATGAGTGAGAAGGCTGCCTGGAACTGGTGCGATGCCGCAATCGGTGAGTATCAGATCAGCATCGAAGACTTTGCAAAGCGTGTAAAGGCCTATATTGACAGCATGGGAAACAACCATCATGTTGTCTTCCTCGTGGATGAGATCGGCCAGTACATCGGCGACGATTCTAAGTTGATGCTGAACCTGCAGACCGTCACGGAAGAACTTGGCCGTGAGTGTATGGGTAAGGCATGGGTCATCGTGACCAGCCAGCAGGACATTGATTCCATCACGAAGGTCAAGGGCAACGACTTTTCCAAGATTCAGGGGACGTTTTGATACCCGTCTGTCGCTGTCTTCCGCAAACGTGGATACCGTCATTAAGAAGCGTATTCTGGATAAGAATGAGACCGCAGCACAGACACTGCGCCTGCTTTACGAGCAGAAAGCCACCATCATTAAGAACCTGGTCGTGTTCAACGATGGCGTGGAGAAAAAATTATATGCAAACGACCGGGATTTTGCGGAGGTTTATCCCTTCATCCCCTATCAGTTTAACCTCCTTGCCAGCGTGCTGACATCGATCCGAACACATGGTGCATCCGGAAAGCACTTGTCTGAGGGCGAGCGTTCCATGTTGGCACTCTTCAAGGAATCCGCAGAGGCTATCAAGGGAGAAAGAAGTTGGCGCGATCGTGCCGTTCCACCGCTTTTATGATGCACTGGAGAACTTCCTGGATCACAGCCATAAGGGCGTGATCATGAAAAGCCTATGATAACAGCCACATCAATCCGGATCATCAGGATAAGGATGTCTTCACCATCAATGTCCTGGAAGGCACTCTTCATGATCAAATATGTGCTGGAGATCGAATCCAACATCGATAACATCACCAGCCCTCATGATCGAGAATATTGATGATGACCGCATCACTGTCAGGGCAAAAGTCGAAGAGGCACTGAAGGTGCTCATGCGCCAGATGCTGGTGCAGAAAAACGGCAGCCTTTTATGTATTCCTGACGGATGAGGAGCAGGAGATTAACCGCGAGATCGACAGCCAGAACGTGGAGATGGCGGAGGTCATCAACAAGGTTTCGAGATGATTTTCGAGGACATCTTCACCGACAAGAAATACCGCTATCCGGCATTCAACGGCAGGTATTCCTTCGGCTTCAATCAGGCTGTGGATGACCGGCCTTATAAAGCCAATCAGGGTTATGACTTTGGGCTTCGCATTCTTACCCCGTGGTATGAGGGCGGAAACGATGAGACTACGCTTCGCATGATGTCCGGCCAGGGACGCGAGGTTCTGGTTGTGCTGCCGAATGATACTGCATTTCTGGATGAGATCCGGCGGTATCTGAAGATTGAGAAGTTCCTGCGCCTGAATACATCGACGCAGCTTGCCAAGTACGAAACCATAAAAGAAGCGAAGCGTGTGGAGATGCGGGAACGCAATGCCAATGCGAAGCTGTACCTGACCGAGAGCCTGAAGGAAGCCACCATCTATGTGAACGGCGATACCGTCCGTACATCTGCCAAGGAAGTGACCGGCAGGATCAATGAATCCATTGGCCGCCCTTGTGCAGATCGTATATAACAAACTTTCTTATATTGACGCTGCTCACGGCGAAGCGGAAATCCGCAAGATGTTCCATTCCACCAACCAGTTGACGCTGGGACTGGAGGGAACGACGGAGCCCAACACCCATGCGCTGGACGATGTGCTGGCCTTCATCGCTCAGAACACCCATATGCACATGAAGACCTCCATGAAGACGGTCAAGGATCGTTTCCATGAAAACTCCCTATGGCTTTGTGGAGGATGATGTGCACTGGCTGGTGGCACGGCTCTTTAAGCGCGGAGACCTTGCCTTTACGGTGAACGGTGCCAGTGTCAACCAGAACAATAAGACCGAGGAAGAACTGATCAGCTTCATCACAAAGAAAGCATTCGTGGAAAAAGCTCCTGATGGAGGAGCGCGTCCGCGTGAATGAGAAGGGACAAGAAAGCTGTACGCGATGTGATGAAGGAAGTCTTCGGAACCTCCGGTGTTGCCGAGGACGAAGACAGCATCATGAAGAATTTCCAGCGGTATGCCCAGAACACCATCAATGAGATTCTTCGCCTGGAACCGCAATATCAGCGCTACGCCTTCCCCGGAAGGAAAGCTCTTGAAACCGGCAAGCGCATCATGCAGTCTGTGCTGCAGATCCAGTCTCCGCTGGAATTTTTCCAGTATGTATCGAAGAACCGGGAAGACTACTACGACTTCGCGGAGGATTACGAACCGGTCAAAGGCTTTCTTCAATGGAGAACAGCAGCAGATCTTCAGCCGTGCGCTGGATATGCTGGCAATCTATGATGACTCAAGACTTACATCGTAGATGAAGAGCTGGAGAAAGTCGTTCATGAGATGCGGCAGATCACCCGGCAGGAAAAACCGTATCAGAATATCCCCAAGCTTCCGGAGCTTTGCAAACGCTTTATGGAAGTGTATATGCAGATCCTCACCCGTGAGGAAAAGCCGGTCATTGATTCCATCGATCAGGCACAGACACGGGTACTGGAAGTCCTGAACACCAAGGAATATGCCGGTGAAAAACGCGGACGATACATTGACCTGTTCCGGGAGATCCTTGACGGTGCAGAACATTGCAACAATGTCTCCACACTACGCAGCTTTGCAGATAAGGCCGAGGCTCTGAAAATCCGCCTCCCTGAATGAGATGGATGCAATGGATCGCCGGATCGCCGAACAGAAGGCTGAAGCAGCAAGAAAAAAACTGCGGAAGAAGCTGCACGGAAGGCAAAGGAAGAGGGCAAGGCGCTTCCTGACAGAGTGGCCGAACCGGAAGTCACATACCACGTCAAGAAGACAAAGAACGTCACGATCAAGAACATGACACATGCTTCCTCATGGCGTTTGGAGAGTGCGGAGGACGTTGAGAAGGTGATATCTTCCCTGCGCAAATCACTTCTGGCGGAACTGGAGAACAGCGACATAGTGAACGTTGAGTTTTAACGATAGAAGGGGCAAGCTATGAACAAGACTGCCATTAAGAACTTTGCCATCTGGGCAAGGAATAAGCTGATCGCAGATATCAGCTACCGAGCCGGTCTGATGGGCATCACGAAAGAAGGCATCCAGAAAGCCCTGCCGCAGTCTACCGGTACCACCGAGTTTTATGACATCGGTACGGCGGAACCGTATTCCATCGCCGGAGAGGCTGTGAAGCAGCGGAAATCGTTGGTGGATAAGATTCGTGCCAAGGAAAAAGAGATGAACTATCAGACCGCCTATAAGTATGTGATTGAGGAGGTTGCCTATACCTGGTTCAACCGCCTGATTGCCGTACGCTTTATGGAAGTCAACGACTATCTGCCCTCCCACATCCGTGTGCTGTCCTCCGACTCCGGCAAAATGGAGCCGGACCTGGTCACAACACCCTTTGACGCGGAACTATCCTTTTTCTGCAGACGAGGAGCAGGAAATCTATCGTCTGAAGCAGGAAAACAAGGTGGATGAAGTCTTCCGTATCCTCTTTATCAAGCAGTGCAATGCTTTAAATGAGATCCTCCCTGCTCTATTTGAGAAGACCGCCGATTATACCGAGCTGCTGCTGAACCTGTCCGTTATCGACCAGGACGGTGTGGTCTGGCATTTGGTACACGACATTCTGGAAGAGGATTTTAACATCGAGCTGGGCGGTCAGGTGGAGATCATCGGCTGGCTGTATCAGTATTACAACACTGAGCCGAAGAATGAGGCTTTCGCCAAGAGCGGTAAGATCACCAAGGAAGAGATCCCGGCGGTAACCCAGCTCTTTACACCGGACTGGATCGTCCGCTACATGGTGGAGAACTCTGTGGGCAGACTCTGGATCGAGCATCTGCGAGCACTGGACGAGATCCAAGGACGAGGCAGAGCTGGCAGCCGGTTTTGGCTGGAAATATTATCTGCCGGAGGCAAAGCAGGAACCTGAAGTGGAGGAAACGCTTCGGGAGCTTCGCCGAGAGCGTCTTTCCCTGACCCCGGAGCAGATTACTATGATCGATCCCCTGTATGGGATCAGGCCATATCTTGGTCTACGGATTTTCGGTGCTGATGCAGATTTACGAGAGTGCAGGCTATGGTCAGCGTGACGCTGCTAAGAGCATTCTGGAGCATAACCTGTTTGGCCTCGATATCGATGACCGTGCCTATCAGATGGCATACTTTGCCGTCATGATGAAGGCAAGGGAATATAATCGTCGCATTTTGAATGGCGAGAATACCGGCAAGGTCTCATGCAATTCAGGAGAGCAACGGCATTACCGATGATGCTCTGAACGGCATGGGCGGAAACCTGCCCGATGACGAGCGAAAGGAAGCTCTCAGGAAATCAAGGAACTGATCACGGAGTTCAAGGATGCCAAGGAATACGGCAGCATTCTGAACATCAAGAAGCGGGCTTGGGACTTGCTGCGCCGTTTTGCTGTGCCGACTGTGGAGTATGGACAGCTTAGTCTGGATACGACTGGAGCGGAGAATGCTGCGCTGAGGCTACAGGAAATCATTGATGTGGCTGAAGTGATGGCAAACAAGTACATGGCGACGACCACGAATCCGCCGTATATGACTAACAAGAGTATGAATGCAATGCTTTCAGATTATGTGAGAAATGTTTATTCAAAGAGCAAATCTGACATGTTTGCAGTGTTTATTGAAGTATGCCAAAAACATATCTACAGCGGTGGCTATATTGCCATGATTACAATGCAATCATGGATGTTTTTGGGAAGTTTTGAGGAACTTAGATATGAATTAATAGAAAGAACAACTTTCAATAGTCTCCTGCATTTAGGAATCAAGGCATTTGAAGAAATAGGCAATGATATTGTTCAGACTGCAGCATTCATTCTTCGAGAAGAAATAATTGATGGATATAACGGACAATATTTCAGGTTGCTGACTCACGATCGGGATGAAAAAGGTTCAGCAATTCCTTCAACGAAGAAATGTTTACAATATTGATCAAGAAAAATTTCTTATTATACCGGGACAACCTATAGCATATTGGGTTGGAGAAAGAACTCTTTCTCTGCTTTTGCTGATTTCCTGAAATTAGGAGATGTGTCAGAGCCTAAACAAGGAATTGCAACAGCAGATAATAACAGATTTCTGAGACTTTGGCATGAAGTGAGCCATTGCGATATAGGTTTTTGGGATAGGAAATGGAGATATCGCTCAAAAAAATCAGGATTTATTTGGTTCCCATATCAGAAGGGAGGCGATTACCGAAAATGGTATGGAAATAATAACTATGTTGTTTTATGGGAAAATAATGGCTTTGAGCTAAAAAGCATTATAAGGCGGCAGTTGTAAGAAATCCAGGATATCATTTACGTGAGGGGCTGAGTTGGACATGGATTACAACTGGTTATTTTTGGTGCTAGATATTCTCCCATTGGGTCAGTTTTTCGATGTTGCAGGATCCACGTTGTTTTGCGAATGAAAACTGATGGAGATATTGGCATATTTGTGCTCGAATGTTGCTGATTATCTGGTGAAAATCATAAATCCGACGATAAATTTCAGCAACGGTGTTATTTCAAAAATACCAATCAAATTTACAGAAACCGAGAGTGTTGGACGCATATCAGAGGACAATATTAATATTTCTAAAAAGGATTGGGATTCATTTGAAACCTCTTGGGACTTCACTCAACATCCAATGGTTCGTTTGCGTCCAGATGAGGGAGCTGATTTAACGGTAGTCAATACCTGTGGTGCTATCTACAAACAAGGCACAGTGGAATATGCCTACACGGAGTGGATGTTGGAATGCGCTGATCGATTCGACTGTCTCAAAGCCAACGAAGAAGAACTCAACCGCATCTTCATCGACATCTACGGCCTGCAGGACAGAGCTGACCCCGGAAGTTGAAGATAAGGATGTCACTGTCCGCAAGGCGGATCTGCAGCAGGGATATCAAGTCCTTGCTTTCCTACGCTGTGGGTTGCATGTTTTGGTCGTTATTCTCTGGATACCGAAGGCCTTGCTTATGCCGGTGGAACCTGGGATGCCTCAAGTATTCCTCTTTCCTGCCGGATGCGGATAACGTGATTCCTATCACGGACGAGGAGTATCTGGAAGATGACATTGTGACCCGCCTGTGTACTTGGCTGAAAGTCGTCTATGGCAAGGCAACGCTGGAACAGAATCTGGACTTCATCGCCGATGCATTGGGAAACAAGGGCAATTCCTCTCGTGAAGTTATCCGAAACTATTTCCTGAACGATTTCTTCAAGGATCACTGCCAAACCTATTCCGTCACCGGCTCCGGCAAGCGCCCGATCTACTGGCTCTTTGATTCCGGCAAACAGAACGGCTTCAAGGCACTGATCTACCTGCACCGTTACAATGCTGATACCATCGGGAATCTGCGCATTGACTACCTGCATCGGATGCAGCGCATCTACGAGAGCGAGATTGGCCGGATGCAGGATATGATCGACCACAGTACCAGTGCCCGGGAAGTAGCGCAGGCAACAAAGCGTCGTGAAAAGCTGCAGAAGCAGCTGAAGGAATGTCGGGAGTACGACGAGCGTTTGGCGCATCTGGCACTTTCCCGCATCGAGCTGGATCTGGATGACGGCGTGAAGGTCAACTATCGCAAGATTCAGACTGCCAACGACGGCAAGTTCTACGAAGTGTTGGCGGATTCCAAGAATATCATGGCGAAAAAGTAAGGGGGTGATGGCATGGCGGTTTCAAAGAATACTTCGGTGAAGGAAAATATGTGGAGTTCAAAGAGGAGATCCCGAAGAAGCATGAGAAGTTTCTGAAGGACATCATTGCCTTTCGCCAACACCGGCGGCGGCAAAGTTGTGATAGGCGTAGAGGATGAAACAGGTGAGGTGAAAAGGATTAGGGGAACAGAATCCGTTCAAACTTTCTGATGCGATCTCAATATGATCTCCGATGCCTGTACACCCCAGATCTTTACAGATATTACCGCTAAAACACTGGAGGGAAAGACGGTTCTTGAAGTAGAAGTATTCCCGGGCACCAACCGGCCGTATTACCTGAAGTCTGCCGGAAAAAGAAGCGTCTGCATATGTGCGGATCAATGGAACCAGCCGCCCTGTGGTGAGTTCATTTTGAAGGAACTGGAGCTGGAAGGTGCGCGGATGTCCTATGATACTCTGTGGGAGATCGGCGATTCCTATGACGAAGAAGCGGTCGAAGCTCTGATGGAAAAGTATGTATCAGACTGCGTTGTCAGAATACAAAGGTACCGATGCCAAAAATGCGGTTCATAAGCTTACGACCGAAAAAAACTGGAGGATTTTGGTATTCTGCTCCGAAAAGAGGGCGAGCTTGTTCCTTCCAGAGCCTTTATGCTTCTGACCAAAGCCGAGAGAGCGTTATGTCAAAATCCAGTGTGCCCTGTTCAAAGGAACTGAAAAAAAGTGGATTTTATCGACCGCAAGGAATTCCGTGGACCGGTACAGGAACAGATCGAGCAGGCACATCAGTTTGTGCTGCGTCACACAAATAAGGGTGCCATCATAGAGGGACTTTACCGGCAGGATGTCTATGAGCTTCCGGTCAGTTCTATTCGTGAAATCATCACAAATGCGGTTTTGCACCGCAGCTATGTGAGATCCTGCGAGTATTCAGGTTTCTATCTACGATGACAGAGTTGAGATCGATTCTCCGGGTATGCTGTGTGCCGGTTTAAGTGTGGCGGATGCGCTCTCCGGGAAATCCAAATGTCGGAATAAGGCATTGGCCGAGGCCTTTCAGTATATGAATCTGATTGAAGGCTGGGGAACCGGGTTGCCCAGACTATATAAAAGCTTTGTGCAGAAATGGGTCTGCCGGAACCGAAATTTTTCTGAGTTCGGCGATGGGATCAAGGTGACGATTTATAAGGCCATTGATGCCAATCATGAAAGCCAATCCATCCAATACTGGCTCAGAAACTGACAGTAAGGCAGGAGAAAAGACTGACACTAGCAGAAAAACTGGCACAGAAACCAGCGCAGAAAACTCCTCCAACATAGAAACAAGCACAGAAACAAACACAGAAACAAACACAGAAACAAGCACAGAAACCAACACAGAACAAAAAGGTTATTGCTCTGATTAAGCATAATCCATCGATTACGATAAAAGAGATGGCTTTGCAATGCGGAATGTCTGTCAGTGGTATCCGCTATGTGATAGATGCATTGCGTAAGCGTGGAAAGCTGAGCCGTGAAGGGGCACAAAAGCGCGGCAAATGGATCGTTGTCGATTCTGGAGATTGAATGTTATGGCTGAATTAAACCTAAAACAAAATTATAGACCGGCTGAAAGCTGAGTTTACGGGAGATACCCGTAAGCTGGTCTTCTGGTATGACGATAAAGCCGAGTTTGAGGAAGATATCGCTGGTGTGGAACTGGAAAATGCGAAGGTATATATTTTGAAGCCGCATAATCAGTTCCAGACCAAGCGCTTTCGGAACAGGAAGATACCACCACAAATTACCTGATCTATGCGCCGTTCCCGAAGCCGGATGTGAGTGAAAACCACCTGGAGGACACCATGCTGTACTCCAAGCGGTTTTTGCCGACCGTGCCTCCCTCTTGTCCGTGGATTTGGGCATTGAAGAGAAATATAAGCCGATTATCGAAAAACACATCAAGTTTTTTTGTCAGTAAAGAGCGGACACAGCGCTTCTACGACCTGGAAATCGAAAAATTTCAATGAGGAAAATATCCTCGTTGGCCTTCTCAGTGCTATTTGCAAGACGCGCACCTGTTCCTTTGAAGAGGTGCTGCGGGTTATGATCACGGACGGTGAGCTGGAAGATAATAAGTTCCTCGCAGAGATTGAGAAATACGACCTGCTGGAATCCTTCTGGAAACTCTGTGAGCAACAGTTCGGCTATACGGATGTGAAGCCAACGCTGGAAAAAGCTCATGGTTACCATAGTTTGTGACGGCAACTGCGCGGCAGTTGGGCTGCGATGTTCCACAGAGCTGGAAGAGCTTCGGTTCTTACAAATCCGGTAATATAATTGCGTTCCTGAACGACCTCATGAACAGCGTACTTTATGGGGAACGCTTCGATGCATTGTCGAAGCATGTGTCTGACGGCCTAAAATGTAATGGCGGCATTTTTCCGCAATGCAGCCGGAAGCATTGGTGGACGTGGATACCTTTATTGCTGCAGATCAGATCCTTGTGAAGTGGATCGTGGAACGCCTGACTGCCGAGGATACCGGCGCGAAGCTGGACAGGCTTTCTATTCCGGATATTTGCGAAAAGCGGAGCAAACTGCACTTTGGAAAACGGACGCTGAAAACGTACAGCCTGCTTCAAAGTGCGTATTATCTGATCTCGGCAGCGAATTATTCCTGCCCGGATGGCTTTTAAGAAGATCATCAGCCAGTATCTGAAGGACGATTATAAGATCGATCAGGAATACCGGAAATTCTATGGCAGTTTTGACGCCTTGGAGGACACCGGCGCGTTTGAAGGGCTCCGCACTTTGGTAGAAAAACATCTACACCAATGAGTTCCTGGCGACGATCATGCCCAAATGGAATGAGGGCATACAGGAAGAGCAGGCAATGCAGGAGATCCCCTTCAGCGGAATTTCTATAGCAGAAATCTTCGTAATACCAAAGAACGTACGGTGGTTATTATCTCCGATGCCATGCGTTATGAGGTGGGACAGGAACTGTACCGCCGTATGAGCGATGACCCGAAATGCACGGCGAAGCTGGAAGCGCAGCTCTCCGTGCTGCCGTCCCTATACAAGACTTGGTATGGCGGCGCTTCTGCCGCACCGAACTCTCACCATGGAGGACGATTTCCGTGTGCTGGCAGATGGTGTGCTTTTGCAATGACCTGGCTGGCCGCCAGACGGTACTGCAAACGTATCAGAAGGACAGCTGCTGCGTGCAGTTTGACGATATCAAGAATCTCAAAAGAACGATCTCAGAGACATCTTCACAGGCAAGCAGGTTGTATATGTGTATCATAACCAGATCGATGCTCGCGGTGATAAAGGCCAATACTGAGGACGAAGTGTTTGTCGCCTGCGAAGAAGCCATCACAGAGATCATGGATCTGATCCGTAAGCTCACCGGAAATGCCAATACCACACACTTTATCGCTACCTCTGATCATGGTTTTTTATCTATAAGCGCGACAAGCTTTCCGAAAGCGACAAGATCGGCGGGATCAATGACAATAAGGCGTTCGTCAACCGCCGGTTCATCGTGGCACAGGAGCCTGTGACAAGCGAAGGTGTTCAGAACATGTCGATGGGATGTGTCCTTGGCAATGAAGATGCCAAGGTAGCATCCTTCCCGGTCAGCAGCAATGTGTTCAAGGTGGCAGGAGGCGGACAGAACTTTGTCCACGGCGGTTCCTCCCCGCAGGAAATGCTAGTTCCTGTTCTGACCATCCGGATGGAAAAAGGGACATATGGAGACCCGTCCTGCGCAGATCGCATTGGTGAGTATCGTGCAGAAAATTACGAACCTGATTACCACCATGGATTTCATCCAGTCGGATGCGGTCAGCGATACGATTAAGAAGACCACCTATAAGATGTACTTTATCTCGGAGGATAATGAGAAAAATTTCCAACGAGAACACCTACATCGCAGACAGCCGTGATGACGATCCTCAGAAGCGAATCTTCCGGATGCGGTTCACATTCAAGAATAAGAAATACGACAAGAACAAGCAGTATTACCTTGTCGTTTACGATGATGCGACAGGCATCGAGGCATTCCGTCACCCTGTGATCATGGATCTGGCGTTTGCCGATGATTTTTGGCTTCAGCATCTGATAGAAGGAAAGGTCGGTAAGGGAATATGTCAGAATTTTTCGATTACGGATGACAGACGAGAGGTTATCAAAAGTAAGCTCCGCCAGAACTTCGATGGGAAGATCGTCCGCAAAGGATTTAACAAAAAAAGATCAAAGAAGGCGCGAATGTACCGATCTATGTGCTGGAGTTCCTTCTTGGCCAGTATTGCAGTTCAGATGATTCGGAGGTGATCGAGCAGGGCGTGGATAACGTCAAGCGGATTCTGGCAGACAATTTCGTGCGTCCGGATGAAGCACAGAAAAATCCTCTCCCTGCTGCGCCAGCGCGGCAGCCATACTGTGATCGACATGATCACGGTCAATCTGGATATTAAGCACGACTGCTATCTTGCTACCTTTTTCAAACCTTGGATTAACGGGCATCCCCATTGATGAGGATTATCCGACCAAATACGACCGCTTGCTCTGCGGCGGAATATGGTGCATCGTGCAGCTGGATTATGAGTTTGTCGAGGAAGAACGCAATAGGACGCCTATATACATCCGCAAGCTGACGCCGATACAGATGCCCCATGTGGACATCGATGAATTAAAGGTAGGGCGCAAAGCGTTTACCAAAGATGAATGGATTGACGTGTTGCTGCGCTCCATCGGCATGGAGCCGGATGAACTGGAATACCGGGAAAAGTGGCTTCTTCTCACCCGTATGCTGCCGCTGATTGAAAACAATTTTAACTTCTGTGAACTTGGACCCCGCAGCACAGGTAAGTCTCACCTGTATAGGAGATTTCGCCGAACAGCATACTGGTGTCCGGCGGGCAGACAACAGTTGCCAATCTGTTTTTACAACATGGGAAGAAAGACCGTCGGTCTGGTAGGACTTTGGGATTGTGTCGCCTTTGATGAGGGTGGCCGGTATCCGCTTTAAAGATAAAGACGGCGTGCAGATCATGAAGGACTACATGGCTTCCGGTTCCTTTGCCCGTGGCAAAGAGGAAAAAGACTGCTTCTGCCTCTATGGTTTTTGTCGGGAATATCAACCAGAGTGTGGATGTGCTCTTAAAGACATCCAGCCTGTTTGACCCGTTCCCGCCTGAAATGGGTACAGATACAGCTTTCCTTGACCGTATGCACTGCTATCTGCCCGGATGGGAGATTCCAAAGTTCCGACCGGAGCACTTCACCGATGACTACGGGTTTATCACGGACTATCTGGCAGAGTTCATCCGCGAACTTCGCAAGGAGCAGTACGGCGATTCGTTAGATAAATATTTCCGCCTCGGAAAGAACCTGAACCAGCGTGATACTATTGCTGTCCGCAGAATGGTGGATGGTTACCTGAAGCTGCTCTATTTGGACGGTCAGTTCGGCAAAAGAAGAAGTGGAAGAAGTCCTGACGCTTGCGCTGGAGATGCGCCGCCGCGTCAAGGAGCAGCTGAAAAAAAGCTGGGTGGTATGGAATTCTATGATGTGAATTTCTCCCTACATCGACAATGAAAGCTTTGAAGAGTATTATGTCAGTGTTCCGGAGCAAGGTGGAGGCAAACTGATCCCGGAGGGCATGTGCAATCCGGGGCAGGTTTATACCGTATCTCGTGGCAAGTCCGGAATGATTGGAGTATTCCGTTTGGAGTCTCAGATGCTACCGGGCAACGGCAAATTTGATCGGACAGGTCTTGGATCAGACCGTGAATGCAGAGAGGCTTCCAACACAGCTTTCAGCTTCTTGAAGGCCAACGGTAACCGAATCAGCGGTTCGATCAGCACGACCACAAAAGATTATATCGTGAATTATCAGGACCTTCAGGGTATCGGCATGACAAGCAAGCTTGCGCTGCCTACGCTCATTGCGCTGAGTTCTATAGCCCCTGAGTAAGCCAACTGTCAGTTCTCTTGCTGTTCTCGGTGAGATAAGTATCAGCGGCACCATGATAAAGGTAGATGAGCTTGCAAATGCGCTGCAGGTTTGCCTGGATTCTGGTGCGAAGAAGGTATTGTTGCCGATTACATCCGCAGCAGATCTCGGCGCAGTACCGGCGGAGCTGGTCGGATGCTTTAATCTGATTTTTCTATAACAGTGCGGAAGATGCGGTGTATAAGGCACTGGGAGTGGAGTAAAGTTATCTCGTGGAGGTTTTGTTATATGGCCACTATCAATCCTTTATCGGCAGACCGGCTTACAAGCATTTTTTTAGAACTAGTCCCAAAAGATCCTATGAGGATTATTAACCGAGAAGGATCCACAATAGAATTTAAAGAATCATATAGCCATTCAGGAATGGCACAGTATTTTTAAGACGATTGCAGCCTTTGCTAACAATACAGGTGGATATATTATCTTTGGTGTTGGTGATAAACCGAGACGGTTGATTGGTCTCAAAGATAAAAACCTTGCACAGTTTGAAGATATCAAAGTTGAAGAGTTTACCAAAAATCTTCTGGAGTATTTTTCTCCGGAAATAAAATGGGATCATTGCACATTTGAATTCAAAGGAATGAGCTTTGGCGTTATATATACATTCCCATTACTCAAAAAGCCATGTATATGCAAAAAGGCCTATGATTCTCAAAATGTGAAATACACCCTTAAAGAAGGTGATATTTATTATCGATATGGTGGCAGATCTGAGCGCATTAGATTTGAAGAGTTAAACAGTATTATTGATGCGGCTAGAAAAGCTGAAGAACAGCAATGGATAGATTTTGCAAAGCGTGCTGCAAAAATAGGCATTGAAAATGCTTGTCTGCTTGATTTGGATACGGGTATAGTTTCCGGGCAAGGAGGTTCAGTAATCATAGACGAATCCTTACTTTCTAAAATTGCTTTCATCAAAGAAGGTGAATTTGTAGAAACAAAAGGAAAACCTACACTTCGCCTGATTGGAGATATTGAACAAGTTGGAACTGGCAAAATAGTTGTAAAAGAAACCACCAAAAAGGTCGTTAAGGCCATTGAGCCAAATGATGTAGTCAGAGCATTTTTACAGGGGATAGATGTGGAAGAGCCTATGGAATATCTTAAAACATTGTCCTCCGCTACAAGTGCAAATTATCCTGTGTATTTTTTGCTCGCTTTATCTAACAACTCAGTAGATGAAGCAATTAAGACCCTCGAAGAAACCACTTCAAGAGCGGTGACAAAGAAAAAAATCTTTTTAGCAAGGTTGAATGGAAAAAGAATTCCACGAACCTCGGCAAGTATGTCTGGAACACAGGCATCGATAAAGAAAGCAGAGTATCGTGATGCTTGGAAAATTGAAAATGTTAATTTGAATCCTGATGATATTGGATACTGCCTCACAGCATTAATGTCTCTTGAGCCGAATATTATTAGGGAGCATGAAATCTTCATACGCAATAAATTGTTGGAAATATACGATAATTATTATGAAGCAGCAAAAATCGACGGTGGCCTCTGATTTAAGAAAAGCCATTTGTCTTGTGGACGAAGATTTATATATGTCTGGAGAATAACAAATGGTCGGCAAATATAAGATCATTACCCTCTGCGGCAGTACGTGCTTCAAAGATGCTTTTATGGAGGCACAGAAATGACTGACGCTGAAGGGAATATCGTGATCAGCGTTGGTCTCTTCGGTCATTCCGGTGATTCTGAAGTCTGGGAAAACATGGACGAAGGAACGCTGACTCGGACGAAGGAAATGTTGGATGACATGCATAAACGCAAGATTGACATGTCAGATGAGATCTATGTGATCAATGTCGGCGGTTATATCGGTTCCAGCACACGTTGGGAGATTGATTATGCGATAGCGACCGGCAAAGCAGTCCGCTAGCTGGAAGAAATACAGTAATGGATAAAGCGGCAGAGGCACATGATGAAAGGGTCTGAATCCAAACTGATTAAATATATGGAGGGAGCGGACAAGCGGTTTGTCATTCCCGTATATCAGAGAAATTACGACTGGAAGATTGAGAACTGCAAGCAGCTTTATGAGTACCGTCAAGATTTATGCGCAAATTAGTTTGCATCCTCTGATTAAATGAAGTCAGCCTGCAGCGGAGGTGTTTTTCCCACTGGGTTCCCGCAACATAACGAAGCCGAGCACAAACCAGCATTAACGCTGAGTTTCCATCCGGAAATTTGCGCAACTTATCATACCTTATCGAAGTAAAAAAATAATGACAATAAAAATGTTTTTTCATTACAAATCCGGGAAAATGCCTTGCTTTTTTTGTCGCGTTGGTGCTAGAGTAAGACTAGAAGATTGACAGAAGGGAGAAAACAGTATGTCCAATGCGGTCAATGTGAATTTCAGAATGGACGCAGAGCTCAAGCGCAATATGGAAGAACTCTGCGATGACTTGGGAATGTCGATGACGACTGCCTTTACGATTTTTGCGAAGCGCATGACCAGGGAGCGGAGAATTCCGTTTGATGTTTCGGCGGATCGCTTTTGACTCCGAGAGCACATGTCATGAGCGGAATCGCAAACGATGTGAAGGCGGGGCACACATGTTCTCATAAGATGGTGAGCTTTCTTGATTTATCTGGTGCTAACAATCTCATTGTGGGATTGGTACCCCGCGCGCGCGGCGGC